>ERZ869991.515-NODE-515-length-13485-cov-6.188246_pt1 | contig 13485 bp, 8 predicted proteins | sample MGYA00520862_ERZ869991 | MGnify/ENA primary metagenome ERZ869991 (study PRJEB32232, sample SAMN07284978) | human gut metagenome | biome: human-associated habitat; material: feces | host: Homo sapiens | place: Tanzania | collected 2014-08-11 ...
GGGCATAATAGGCATAGTAGGCTGATTAGCCTAAATCTTACAACTCTTATACCTCATTATAGAATCAAGCAGCGAGATTGCCGACTCCTCCATCTGACTCGTGATATGCTCTATCTTCGAGAGAATATAATTGTAGAACACCTGAAGGATGAGGGCTGCAATGATACCAAAGATTGTAGTTATAAGAGCCACCTTCATTCCAGATGCAACGATAGTAGGACTGATGTCGCCAGCCTGCTGAATCTGTTCAAATGCCATGACCATACCGATTACCGTGCCTAAGAATCCCAACGATGGCGCAATGGCAATGAAAAGCGTAATCCAGGAGCAGCCTTTCTCGAGGTTTGCCGCCTGCACGGAACCGTAGCTTGAAATGCCACGCTCTATATCATCTATAGAATCATCGATGCGGTCGAGCCCCTGGCGACAGATGGCTGCAACAGGTCCGCGCACGTCGGCACAGAGTTGTTTTGCTCCTTCCACATCGCCCTGACTAAGCTGCTTGTCGATATCTGCCATCATCTTCTTGGCATTTATCTCGCTCAGTGCCAGATAGATGATTCGCTCTATACAGAAGGCGAGTCCCAAGACGAGAGCCAAGGCGACGAGCGACATGAAGCCGGCGGAGCCTTCGATAAACTTTGTTTTCAGCACCTGATGGAAGCTCTCCGGCTCGTCCTCGTCCATAGCGGCGAGGTCGGCAGAGAGGTCTGTCGTATCGGCGGCAGCAACGCCCTGGGCAGCCTGGGCAGTATCGGCAGCGGCTACAGCCGAAGTTGAATCTTTGCCCTCGGCAGCAGCAGTTACGGCGAAAGCCATGAGTGCTGCGAGGGTAAACAGTAATCTGCTTAATTGTTTGCGCATATTATTTTGTTTTTTTGGTTTTTATTATTTTGGGAGAACTGGGAGGACAGGGAGAACTAATGGTTTTAGGAGAACTAATGGTTCAGAGAGAACTATATTCCGAAAGAACTATATCACAAAGTTCACCGGGATACAGAAATACGTCAGACAGGGTTTTCCCTTATCCTCGCCCGGCTTCCATTTAGGCATCATCCTCATCACGCGCAGTGCCTCGGCATCGAGCAGCGGATGCACGCTCTTGACGACTTTCAGTTCCGACACGACACCGTCCTTGCCGATAATGAACGCCACCTTCACCTGTCCCTGTATCTTCTGTCTCTGTGCAGCCTGTGGATAACGCAGATTGCGGGTAATCCATTTCATGAACTCCACCATGCCGCCGGGAAACTCGGGGAGTTTCTCAACAACACGGAAATTCAGCGGATTGTCGTTCATATCGGTAGCCACAGGAGCCTGAGCCGTAGTCTCGTTGTTGTCGCCCGGACCTTCAATATTGTTCTGTCCCTCACCGTTGCCTTGGTCGGCATCGCCGTCGGTCTGATCCATACGCGTGGGCACCTCGGTGGTAGGAGTCTGGTCCACCTTCTTTATCTTCTTCGTAATGGAATGAGTTGCCGCCCCGGGCTTTATCACGGCAATCATATCCTTGCGCTGCTGTGGCGGCAGGAGTTCCATGTCCTTCACCATCTCGTCGGTATCGTCGTCGATATCATCGTCTGCCGCACCACCGCTTCTGTACTCCAGCGCACAGAAAAGTAGCGTCAGCGCAACGATGAGTCCGAGCAAAAATCCCGTACTGCGGTTTGCCGTATATTCTATTTCAAAAAGTTTTCTTCTCACAATACGTAGAGCCTATAAATCTTTTACAGTCGGCAAAGTTAATGCATTTTTTCGTTTCCGTGATAAAAATCATCCATAAAGGCTACTGTCTCCAATAATATTTAAGGTATTTAAAACACGAAATGTATATTTTTACCTTTTTATGTACTAAAATACAATCATACATTGTTTCACAAGTACTAAATTTGCACTGGAAAACAAAAAAACAGTATTCCAACTTTTAAATCAAAACGAATATAAAATGAAAAGAAATCTGCTACTGCTGCTTATGACACTCCTTTTAATAACAGGAGTGAATGCTACAGAAAGGACAAAACTGAACTTCAACGGAGGATGGCTGCTGAATATCGGTGACAGGAACGAGGCTTACCAACCCAATTTTACCGACAGCTCATGGCAACCCGTAACGCTGCCAAGAGCATGGAACGAAAAAGAAGCCTTCAGCAAGTCTATCGAAAACCACAGCGATACCGTAGTTTGGTATCGCAAGCACTTTACCGTAAACAATACAGAAGGAAAAAAATTCTTCATAGAGTTTGAAGGCGTGCGCTTTGGCGCCGATGTGTGGCTCAACGGCAAAAAGGTGGGCTACACTGAAAATGGCGTTATGGCAAGTGGTTTCGACCTTACACCATTCATCCAAAAGGGCGAGAATGTAATTGCCGTGCGTGTGGACAACAGCTGGACATACAAGGAACGTGCCACAAAACAGCGCTACCAGTGGAACGATAAGAACTTTAATGCCAACTATGGCGGAATACCGAAAAATGTTTTTCTGTACATAACAGGAAAATTGTATCAGACGCTGCCTCTATACAGCAACCTTAAAACCACTGGAACATATATTTATGGTTCCGACTTCGACATCAAGGGCAAGACTCTGACTGTCAATGCAGAGTCTGAAGTGAAGAATGAAAGTTCAAAACCGCAGTCGTTCGATTTTCTAACTATCATTATAGATGCCGACGGCAAGAAGGTGGCAAGTTTTAAAGGAGAAACAACCACTCTGCAACCTGGCGAGACACGCACCGTAAAAGCGAGCGGCAAACTCACAGATGCACATTTCTGGAGCTGGGGCTACGGCTATCTGTATACAGTAAAGACAATATTGGCAGATGCCAACGGCAATGCCATTGACGAGGTGGCAACACGCACAGGATTCCGTAAAACGAAATTCGGCGAAGGGAAATTCTGGCTCAACGACCGCGTGATGATGGTACACGGATACGCCCAGCGCACAAGCAACGAGTGGCCAGGCGTGGGCATGAGCGTTCCGGCATGGATGAGCGATTACAGCAACCGCCTCATGGTGGAATCGGGCGGAAACCTCGTGCGTTGGATGCATGTCACTCCATGGAAGCAGGACATTGAGAGCTGCGACCGCGTGGGACTCATCGAGGCGATGCCTGCAGGTGATGCCGAAAAGGATGTTGAAGGCAGACGCTGGGAGCAGCGCAAGGAGCTGATGCGCGATGCCATCATCTACAATCGCAACAACCCAAGCATCTGTTTCTACGAGAGCGGCAATTCAAAGGTGAGCCGTGAGCACCTGCTCGAAATGAAGAAAATCCGCGACGAGTATGATCCCCACGGCGGACGTGCTTTGGGCAGTCGCGAGATGCTCAATGTTGACGAATCAGAATATGGTGGTGAGATGCTTTATATAAACAAGAGCCACAAGCACCCTATGTGGTCTATGGAATACAATCGCGATGAGGGACTGCGCAAATACTGGGACGATGAAAGCTACCCTTACCACAAGGAGGGCGACGGACCGCTCTATCGCGGGAAACCTGCTTTTGAATATAACCACAATCAAGACTCACTTGCCGTAACTATGGTGAAGCGATGGTTTGAATACTGGCAGGAGCGTCCCGGAACTGGCAAGCGCGTTAGCTGTGGCGGAGTGAAAATAGTTTTCTCCGATACCAACACCCATCACCGTGGCGAAGCAAACTATCGCTCAAGTGGCGTAACAGATGCACTGCGAATACCTAAGGATGCATTTTTTGCCCATCAGGTGATGTGGAATGGCTGGATTTCTCCAGAAAAGGATGCGACATACATTATAGGACACTGGAACTACAAGCCAGGTACGGTGAAAACAGAGTATGTAGTGAGCACAGGCGACGAGGTGGAGCTTCTTGTAAACGGCAAGTCTATAGGCAAGGGCATACAGAGCGACCGCTTCCTCTTCACCTTCCCTAACGTGAAATTTGAACAGGGAAAGATTGAGGCTGTTGCCTATAACAATGGCATAGAAACAAGCCGCTACGCCATAGAAACAGCTGGAACACCTGACCATCTGAAACTCTCTAAGATTGAGAATCCTGAAGGTTTCAAGGCTGACGGTGCCGACATGGCTATCATTCAGGTTGAAGTAGTTGACAAACAGGGGCGTAGATGCCCGCTCGACAACCGCACGGTGAACTTCAACTACACTGGCGAGGTAGAATGGATTGGCGGACTAGCCATGCCTAACGAAGAGATGCAGCAAAAACTTGCTGCCGAGAAAAAGCAGTTAACAATAAAGAAGAACGAAACTGCAGAACAAAAGGCTGCACGCAAGGCTGCAGGAATGCTCGACAGCAGCGACAGCGAAAACACGTTCGATAATTATATCGGCAGCGTGAGTCTACCAGTAGAATGTGGCGTGAACCGTGTTCTCGTACGCAGCACGGTAAATCCAGGCAACATCAAAATCTTTGCCTGTGCTGACGGCATAAAAAGGGCGGCAACAATAGAGCTGCACACAGAAAAGGTAGATACAGAGAAGTACTTGCCACAGCAGACGCTGAAAGGCGACCTTTCACGCGGAGAGACTCCTGCCACTCCATCTTACAGCGACACGAAGGAAACCATAAGCATTATCGGTGTCACAGCTGGCAGCAACCAGGAAGATGCCAAGAATTCTTTTGACGACAATGAACTGAGCGAATGGAAAAGCGACGGCAAAGCCGAGAACGCATGGATAACATACCGCTTTGACAAGAAAGAGACTGTAGACGAAATTACATTAAAGCTCACAGGATGGCGCGACAAGATGTATCCTCTCGCCATATATGCCGGCAATAAGCTTGTGTGGGAGGATTACACATACCCTTCGCTTGGCTATGTTCACATCAAAATCAACAAACCGATAAAGGCTAAGGACATTACTGTGAAGATGACCGGCAACATGAAAAGTCAGCATGAAACTGGCGACACAAAGGAACTTGCCGGTGGAAAGGCAAGCAGCTTCGACCGCATCTCGTCTGTAAAGGGAAAGATAAGCCTCCGAATAGTGGAGATTGACTTTCTGAAAAACATAAACAAGAAAAAGTGAATATTAAAAAGATAAAGTAGTTTAAAGTTTTTCATAGATTTTGTAGATTAGTAGTTAATTTTTTTAATCCTCAAGGATTTCATCAAAAAGAAAGTTTTCAGGATTAATCAGGAAATGGGATTGGCAGTGATGTCAGTCCCATTTTGTTTTTTTCTTTCCACAACGATAGTCTCAAGTAAGGAATCCATGCACTATCAGTGCATCAACCGCACATTGACGTTTACTGGATTTACTTTACAGTTTATGATTAATTTCATTTCCCGTTTCTGTATTTTGAAGGACTTACTCCAAAGAAGCTCTTGAACATCTTACTGAAATAATAAGGGTCGGCAATACCAACCTTGTAGCCCACTTCGGCAATCGTCAGTCTGTCGTCTTTCAACAACTCTGCAGCCTTATTCATTCTCAAGCTTCGTATATATTCGTTAGGCGTTGTGCCAACGACCTTCTTCATTTTCTTATAGAAAGTAGTTCTGCCATAGCCCATGCTCTCGGCAAAGCCATCGATATTCAACTGCGAATCTGCAAGATGGTTGGCGAGCCACGCGTCGAGCAACTCCCGGAACTTTCGGTCTTGTTCCTCGGTTATAATCTCTGGCTGCGGTATTACTGTGGCAGGAGCCGAAACATTGGCATAAGCCTTTCTCAAGTTACTTCGCTGTTCAAGCAGACGCGAGCACTGCGCGACAAGAAGTTTCACTCTGAAAGGTTTTTCGATGTATGCATCAGCTCCAACATCAAATCCCTTCTGATGTTTGTCGTCGGCAGTAAGAGCCGTAAGTAAAATCACCGGCATATCAGCCAAAGTATTGTCGGAACGCACTTTCTTCGTGAGCTGGTAACCGTCCATTCTCGGCATTACCACATCACTTATCAGCAAATCCGGCTTGTTCTCCTTTATTTTTTCATATGCCTCCTGCCCATCGGCAGTTACCACAACATTAAAATATATTCCCAATTCCTGCTGCAGAAATTCCCTCACATCATTATCATCCTCGGCAATAAGCACTGTTTGAGGATTCATCGGAGCCACTGAAACAGCCTTGTAGTCAGTGGCATTATTCTGTTTTTCTGCCTTGTTATTGTTTTCCTCTATTGCAACGATATTGTCTTCGTCCATAAAGTCAGACTTCTCGTATACCGCTTCGTTAACCGGCAATTCTACTCTGAACACGCTACCATGCGGCACATTGTCACGATATGAGATTTCTCCATGATGCACACGCACGAGTTCAGCAGTTAGATGCAGTCCTATTCCGATGCTGTCGTGAGAATAAGTACTTCTGTTGAAACGCTCGAAAAGATGTGCTTGCCTTTGTTTATCCACTCCCACTCCACTGTCTTCAACCGACAGTACAAGCCTACCGCCGTCTTTCGACAATGAGATTCTAAAGGTTACATCCCCCTTGCTCGGAGTGTATTTCAGAGCGTTCGACAACAGATTGTATGCTATTTTGTCAAGATAGCTGCGGTCTGCATACATCTCAAAGCTCTTGTCAAAAGGCAAGAATTGGAAATTTATGCGTTTTCCTTCGGCTATACTTCTGAAATTCAAGAAAATGTCGTGCAAGAAAGACACCACATCAGTCTTTTCCAAAGCAAGTTTCAGTCTGTTGTTCTGCATTTTACGGAACTCAAGCAACTGATTTATAAGCCTCATCATTCTTTCCACACTTTTTGCCATCGAAGCCAGCGGCTGCTTCATTTCTCCTGGCACCTTGTCGATAGTCTTCATCCGTTCCATATCACCTTGTATAATAGTGAGCGGAGTGCGGAACTCGTGACTTATGTTTGTAAAGAAACGCAACTTGAATTCAGTGAGTTGGTTTTCTACCTTTACTGCATTGCGAAGATTATTTATGCGCTTAAAGTTAACGTAAATATAATATGCGGCAGTAACAATGAGCATAATGTATATGAGATACGCCCACCATGTGGCATAGAACGGTGGCAATACAACAATCTTTAGAGTTGCCTCTTTGGGCGACCACACTCCATTGGCATTACATGACTTTACGTGTAGCGTGTATGTTCCAGCCGGGAGATTTCTGTACTGTGCGAAATTAATCCTTGAAACGCTGCTCCAATCTTTGTCGTATCCTTCGAGCCAATAGGTAAACGAGCTGCTGTTTTTCTTTGCATAATAGAAATCAGAGAAGTAGAAGGTGAGAGAGTTCAGATTGTTGTCAACAGTCAGGCAGCGTGCTCTCCCCAACGGTCCTTCCAGTTCCACTCCCTGTTCTATATCTCCCATCGATGCTCCGTTTACATCTATTTTTGTAATTGCCAACTGATAAGGCGGCAACTCTTTTTTTATATGTTTCGGATTGAAAGTAAGCACTCCATGATGGGTTGCAAACACAAGTCTGCCATCAGCAAGTTGCAATGCGTTGTTCTCCGTACAGGCATTAGCCAAGGAGTTTATGCCAAAATAAAAATTGTTGAACACTCCGTTGTGCAGTCGGCTTAACCCATTGTCTGTACCAAACCAAATATCTCCTGTCGCTCTATCCTCCACAATGCTCTGCACATTGTTGTCGGCAAGTCCGTCGTGTGTGGTATAGTAAGAAGTTTTCTTTCCGTCTATCATCATCACTCCGTTTCCTATACTTCCAATCCATATCCGTCCCCTACTATCGCAGAAAACGCAATGCACCTCATCATTTATACTGTCGTTTTTGGATACGTGCACTACTTTATACGCTCTGTTGTCTTTTACAAGTTTATCAGGATTAAACACCAATACTCCCTGACTTGATGCAACCCATATATTACCTTTTTTGTCAAACTCCATATTTCGAAGCTGCAGATAATTGTTTTCAATAACGTGACGGAAGGTTGTACCCACCTGCACATCAAGTCCTATATCAAACAGCGTTACCCACATTCTCCCATTTTTGTCGGCAAGAATATCGCTAACTTTACTTTTGTTTATCGAAGAAAGTTCATCGTTGTGTATGTAATTGCGGTTGCCCACATACACTCCGCTTTTTCTCGTACCCACACATAGCATCCCCGACTTGTCTTTTGCCACTGTTGTAACATCGTCTTTATATTGGTTTATCGGTTGTGGACTATTCAAGTTTTGGTCGAACGAAAAGAATCCGTTCTGCATGTTTGCTACATAAATTTTGTTTCCTGCCCTCTTCAGCAAACGTATGTCGTCAACATGATTAATGCCAATTTTATCGCTTCTATAGAGGTATACAGCATTGCTCTTTGAGAAGTTCATCACTGAAATGCCCATATTTTCTACAGCAACCCAAACATTGTTAGACTTGTCTGCCATAACACAAAACGTGTATGGCGACGGCAGTAGTTCCGTATACGCCCTCAACTCTGATGTTTTCGGATTAAACGACATTACACCATTGCCGTAAGCCGTTATCCAGAGTATTCCATCGCTGTCTGTAAAGAACGAATAATGCGGAGCTGTGTTTACTTGCAGCAACTGTTTGCTGTATACGCCAGTAAAGTGAAAGGTCTTTTTCTTCGTAAAATAGAACACGTCACTTCCGTTGTTTGACACAATTACAAGGTTTCCCATATTGTCTTTCAAGACGTGCGGCTGTGTTGGTGAAAACTCCGACAAAGACATGGTTCTCCTTGAAACATTGAACTCATAGACCTTTCCATTGGAAACTATATAGATTTTACCGTTGTAGAACACGGCAACTTCCACCTTCCTTATTTCTTTCTGCAGATAAGCAGAATAAACAAGACTAAATCCATTGCTGTTTTTCTTGTAAATATTTCCATCAGCATACACAGCATATTCACCTCCGTCACCTTGCAAATATTTCAGAAATTTCCCCTTTGGCAGCATCAGTTTTGTCTTACTAAAAGACTTTCCGTCGAAATGTATTCTGTAGCAGCCGTCATTGTTCCACAACACCATGTCTCCATTACTCATGAAGGTGTATCCGAAAACAGGTTCATTGTAAGTTCCGTTTCCAGTATAGTCCACAAACCTGTTTGTCTCTATGTCATAACAGCTGTAAAGTCGTCCACGCAGACGTACCCATACAAACCTGTTGTTCCACATCTTCACAGTCAGCACTCTAAAGTCTTGCATCAGTCTACGGTTACCTTGCGCTGCATGGCAAAACATTTCAGTTTGATAGCCATCGTATCTGACAAGTCCTGATGTTGTTGCCATCCATACATACCCATACTTGTCTTGCACCATAGAACGCACATAATTTGTCTGCAGCACATTCTCAACCGATAACTGGTATGCAGTCTGGGCGAAAAGCATTTCATTGCTAAAGAAACAGATTAACAACGCAGATATAAGGAAATATCTTATAGTTTTTATAATATTCTTCATCGTATTTGGTTTATCTTGTGCATGCAAATATACAATTTGTTTACGAATTAATGAAAGATTTTCCATTAAAATGTATTTCTCTCCATTTATTCGCTAATGCTAAGAGGTAATTTTGCACCCGGAAAGAGACTTATCGCCAAAGCGGAATATAGATTTATCATAATAAAACATAATCATAGAACTAATGAAGAAAGAAATCACAACTTTAACCTTGTTGTTTGCTTCACTTATGGCTGGAGCCACAGACTATTTCATATCTCCAACAGGAAGCGACAATAATACGGGAACCACAAAAACCACCCCGTTCGCGTCTCTATCAAGAGTGCAGCAAATGGTCAAGGCTGGCGACAATGTTTATATTCTGCCTGGCACCTACAATGTGAAGGAAACGGAAATGATGGACCGCACATCAAGCACCGTATGGGACATAGTGTATGATTTTGCCGTTAACGGAACAGAGAGTAAACACATTTGCTATAAGGGCATTCAAGACTGCAACGGCAAAAGACCTGTTTTCAATTTGTCGGCAGTAAATACGGGGAAGAGAATCACTGCATTTTATGTTCGTGGCAAGTATCTTGATTTCTCAGGATTTGAGGTTGTAGAACTAAATACCCCCAAGTCTTCCGAGAATACTCAAAGTGAGAATTTCCGCATCAACGGAGGCAGCCATTGTACTTTTGAATACATAGCAGCCCACGACGGAATGGGAATAGGTTTCTATCTTACTGGGCGGTCCGAATATAATGTTCTAACAAACTGCGATGCTTACAATAATTTTGATTCTGTAAACATTAGCGTGAACAATGGCGGCAACAGCGATGGCTTTGGCTGCCATGTGGCTGCTGGATGCTATGGTAACAAGTTTGTGTACTGTCGTGCGTGGCAGAACAGCGATGACGGTTTCGATTTTATAAACTGTCAGTCGCCAGCAACGGCAGAATACTGCATAGCCTACCGCAACGGCTACGACAAGGATGGGAACAAACGTGCCGACGGCAATGGTTTCAAGGCTGGAGGCTATGGCATGGGCAAAGCTGTGAGCATTGAAGATGTGCCGATGCATGTGGTTAGCCATTGCCTGTCGGTGGCTAACAAGGCAAACGGCTTCTATTCCAACCATCACCTGGGCGGCATAAAGTTTGAATATAATTCTGCCTACAAAAACAGCGGCTATGATTATTCCATGATTTGCCGCCGCGGACAGTCGCTTGACGATGCTGTTGATGTGGATGGCTACGGACACATACTGAAGAACAACGTGGCTTTCGGTTCCACAAAGATTATATATGGCATTGATGTGGAAAAATGTGACATTGACGGCAACTCTTTTTCTTTTTCCAACGGAGTGTGGACAAACGAGGAGTTTTCGGTTTCCGACTTTGTCAGTCTGTCGCAAAAAGAGCTTACAGAAGAAAGAAAGAGCAACGGTTCACTACCCAATATACGCTTCATGCAGTTTAAAGATTCCTCAAAGCAATATGGATACGGAACCTTCAACTCATCTTCGACAGGCATTTCAACTATCAACGACAGCTCTTCAAAGAGAAGTGATTTATATGTTTCGCTCAATGGGGTGTCTACAACAAAACCTCTGCCAGGACATCTCTACATACACAACGGCAAAAAGGTGGTGGTAAGATAATGGAAAATCATACTTTGCCGATAAACAAAGGGGTTTTCAGCCATTTATTGCATTCTTTTACATCACAATGAACAATTGTACATTTATATTTCCTTGCATTGAAATAACTTTGCCGATGAAATCAAACAAAGCCACAGAAGGTCTTTACGAAATATCAAACAAAAATAACATTATAAAATTAAACAAAACAATTATGAAAAAGATTTTTACTTCAGTAGCTCTTGCTCTCGCAGCTTTCGCTACTAACGCCAACGCACAGATTAGCCAAACTACGTATTGGAACTTTGACCAGTTTGCCACAAATGGTGAAGATGTGGCTGCCGGTGAGAATCCAACAAATTATGGTGGCTTGTACATAGCAAGACATTCTGATGGGAAGAACGCCACCAGTCTTGCAGTTAAAAAGGACTTCACCTTTGGTGACAAGAAATATAGCGTAAATTCAGGTCTTACACTTGCCGGAAATAGCGGAAAGCCGACAGCCGACAGCAAAGCAGAGCAGATTACTACAGATGCCGTTGCCTTTGATGCAGGATGCGCCGGAACAATCTACGTACAGGCTGAAGGCTCTGCTGCCGACAGAGGAATCACCATTTACTTCAATGCTGCCGAAGCAAACACGACAAAGAGCCAAGCAAAGGGCGAAATGTTCACGGCAACAGCCCAGAATACCGAAGCCGGTACATATTATATTAAATCAACAAGCGGTAGTTGCAAGATTTATGCTGTAAAGTTCGTTCCGGAATCAGACAATGCCACAAGAACATTCACCATGTCAAGTTATGGCATCAACACTTTCTCCGACACTCATGCTTGGAAAGTGCCAGAGGGTATGGAAGCCTACATAGCAAGTGCTACAAAGACAGACAAGACTACTGGCGAGGTTACGCTCGGTTTGACATCGGTTCAAGTTATCCCTGCATGTACTGGCGCTATTCTCAGAGGCGAAGCAAACAAGGAGTACACTATGGAGGCAAGCGACTGCGGAAGTCTTTATAAGGATGAGGCGCAGACTAAGCCGATGGTTGACGTGAACTATTCTTTCCGTCCTGTAATTGCCGACTACACACTTGAAGCAACAACTCTCGGCACAACGAAAAGTGACTACAACAACTATCTTCTTGGTGAAGTAGAAGGCAAATTAGCTTTCGGACCAGCCGAAGCCGGCACTATCTCAGCAGGCAAAGCTTACTACAGAACTCGTGGCGACAAGGACGAACTTGCCAACAGTACTTCTGGCAGCAAGGTTATTGCTCTTGACTTTGGTTCTACTACCGGTATCAATGCTATCAACGCAGCTATGGATAAGGCAAACGGACAGATGTATAACATTGCCGGACAAAAAGTTGCCAATTCTTATAAGGGAATGGTTATCGTGAATGGAAAGAAATTCATAAACAAATAATTAAAATACAAGAAACAATCACTGCTGTCCCGTTTAGAAATCGTCGGGCTAAAAAGACTAGGATACCATAAATCCACCCGCTCTTCTTTAGGAACAGTTTTGTTAAATAATTCGTTTAAAGGAGTCTTATCCGTAAGGAATAGCCCCACGTTCTTTGAAATAGTGTGTAACGATTGTTAAATGTGCATCACCTTCTTTGCATAAGCAAGAAGTAAATAGGTACAAATGGCAATCCAAATTTGTAAATAGATGGCATTCTCTGAAGTACCATAAAAAGATTTAATGTGAAGATGTTGCTTTATCCATTTAAAGAATAGCTCCACGTTCCATCTTTCTCGGTATAGCTCAGAAATGGTGATAGCTTCATATTCCATGTTGTTTGTGAGGAACCTATACACATTATTTGTTGCATAGTCTTCGTACGTTACCATCCTGAGTCCTTCTGGATACCATTTTGAGGTTCGCAGTCCAGTTAACTTGATATGTTTATCGGCAATGACTCCTGTGCTTTGATCAACAGAGCTTGCCGATACAACTTCGAAAAGCATGTTATCTTTAGCTCTGGTGACAAGGTATGCGTTCTTCTTATTTATCAATTTGAAGAGACGGTTGGCTTGAGACATAGACTTATAGTACTACTGTCAAAGGCATAAACCATGTTATCAAGTTCAAGCCTGAAATGATCCTTAGCGTAAAGGGGGCGTACTTTTTTCAATAGTACCTCTGCGAAATCTTTATAGATATGCCTGTCCCTATTCTCGTTAGCTTTAGCTAATGTATTGCGAGGAACAGCATAACTAATACCGCAATGGTAAAGTTTTGTTGTGAGTGCCATGAGACATTTTTCTATGTCTGACTGTTACGACCAGTCAATTGAGCATAACTCATGACCAAGAACTGATCCCTACAAGAAAAGTTCCTTGATCTATAGTTACCTTTATAACGGTCAGCACAAGCTTTGAAGTCGCGATCTGGTATAAGCGACATAATCTGAGAAAATATAGTCTTGCCTTTGTTCATTGCACATATAATTTAATTATAAACGCAAAGTAACGAAATCAAATCGAATACACAAT
>ERZ869991.517-NODE-517-length-13482-cov-14.222529_pt1 | contig 13482 bp, 19 predicted proteins | sample MGYA00520862_ERZ869991 | MGnify/ENA primary metagenome ERZ869991 (study PRJEB32232, sample SAMN07284978) | human gut metagenome | biome: human-associated habitat; material: feces | host: Homo sapiens | place: Tanzania | collected 2014-08-11 ...
TATAACTATAAATCTTTGAAAGTTTGTGGTAGAGTATGAAATAGCAAGTTAAGAAAGAATAAGGCAACATTTGACTTAAAAAGTTGCCAAAACTGCTACAAGAAAAATTTTATATTTTTCTGAAATGTGTATTATTGTTATATTTTGAAACAATAATATTAAAAAATTTTTGTTTGGTGTAGAATAAAAAAAAGACAAATTGATAACATTTGACTTAAATTGTTGCCTTAAATTTTTGTTATCAAACACTGTGTATAAGAGCTTTTACAGGATAAAATTATTGTAGCTATCTTCGATTTGTGCTTGCTCAATTCCAATATATCTTAGTGTAATTTCAGGACTAAAATGGTTAAATATTTTTTGTAACATCGCAACATCTTTAAACTTTTGGTAATGGTGGTACCCAAATGTTTTTCTGAGAGTATGGGTCCCGACAGTTTCTTCTAATCCTGCTTCTTTGCATGCTTTATTTATAATTTTATAAGCAGCTATCCGTTCTAAGCGATTTTTGAATTTAGTAACAAACAAAGGCTCTTTTATTTTTCGACCTTTTGTAAATTCTGCTAACATTGGTTTTAATTTGGCATTGATTGGGAATTTTTTAAATTTACCTGTTTTCTTCTCTGTGATTTGGATATAATTATGACCTTTCACATCTCCAACATTGAGGGCTAAAATATCCGAGATTCTTAATCCACAATTAGTTCCTATCGTAAAAAACAATAAATCTCTTTTGTTTTTGGATAAAATTTTCTCAATCTTTTTTAAATCTTCAATTTTTCTAATTGGTTCTACTGTACTCATAATACTTTTCCTTTCTGTACTTCCACTTACAATTCTCAAGTAAAATATGATTACTTTAAAAACTTTTCAGTTTCAGTAAGAATTTCCTCAAGATTATCATCTGTTAATTTTAAATACGGTCTGGCAGGGATTGTGGTTTTCTTGTTTTTACCGGTTTGACCTCCGAGTTGATGGATTGCTGCGTAGGCTAGGTTTGAGCCGATAACGGCTGAATTGTCATCATAGGCAGTTGAAACAGACGATGCGAGTTGACCAGAAACTTGCAAAATTTGTCCGGGGTATTTGCCGATTTTTTGTCGTTGTTTTTTTGTTGTTTCAGATAAATCAACCCATTTGTCAGGTCTGCCCTCATCTTTGAAATTATCCTCTGTTGCCGTAGCCATAATTCCTGCAATGTTTTTCATCAAAGGACGAAGGTTCTCACCTCGACTTGCAAGTTCCTGCAAGCGTGTCAGAACCTCCTTGTTATCTATTTTTATTTCAATAGGTTTATTGTCTGCCATTAATTAGTTTATCCTTGAATGTTAGCATTAAACGGGTATGCTAACGCTTTCACCCTCTGCTCACATTCGCTTTGATAGGATAGTTAGCAATCAAAAGTTCTTTATAAATCTTATTTGCCCTATCCGTTCCTTGCCTGTTATTGATGCCATTTTGTCGTTCAACTTCAACCATTTCAAAACCTTTGTACAATTCTCTGATTTTTGGTGAATCATCATAAGACAGTAGAAAACGACCTTTGATACCTTTTAAAACATCTCTTAAACGCTCATGTTCAAAATCCTCGGTTGAAGTTACTGCGTAGCCACAACCTTTTGAATACGGTGGATCACAATAGAAAAATGCTTCTTCACAGTCATATTGTTTAATCAGTTTTTCAAAATCTCGATTTTCAATCATTACTTTGTCTAAGCGTTCATGAATAGCATCAATTTTTGCTAGAACATTTTTTAGAGATTTGCAAGCTCCGCCACTAGAGCGTTTAACTGTTCCAAAAGTATCGCCACGACCACCAAAAGAGCGTGTAATCAGAAAATAAAATTGGACTGCTCGTTGAATATCTGTAATAAATGTTCCGTTCAAGAATTGAAAAAATAATTCTCGTGAACCTAACAAATACTTAAATTCTTCCTTAAAGGCATTGGGGTGATATTTTACTATTCTGAAAAGGTTTACAAGTCTGCCATCAAGATCGTTGTAAATTTCTAAATCTGCCCATTTGTCTTTGTAAAATAGAACCCAAGCACCACCGCCAAAGGGTTCAACGTATGATTTTATATCTTTCGGAATTAGTGGAGCGATTGTTTTTCTCAATAATCTTTTACCACCAACCCAATTAATTAATGATTTTTTATCAATAGTCATATTAACTCCTAAATATTATTTAATAGCCGTTCAAAAAGTGTTTTAATCTACTAAACCTGATGCAGGATTGTGACTCCAACCGACATCAGGGGCAATCTTTTTGCCTGTAAGCGGGTCTGTATAAACCGTAACAGGCTTGTATTCGCCTGATTTCTTTGATACAAGATGCATTTCATCACTCAAAGTCCCATCGGAAGAATTTGGCAAAATATCAAGTGAATCAAGATTTTTCTGAGAGCGAGCAACTACTCTGCATCTGCAATTCCAACCGTTCGGTGGGTAAAATGCACTCCAAAACGGATCATCGTATCTGAAAACTAAACCATTAAGCATTGCGTGTTCAGGACGAGTAGATGAATCCATAACAGCAACGTATTCCCAGTATGGTCGATTATCGACATTATCAAGTTGAGTTTGGTATCGCCCTGTCATATAGGCAGTTTGCATATTCACCCTATAAATATTTTTCAGTCGATACATAGAGCCAAGCTGAACTTTTTCTGCGTTACCTTCTGTATCAACGACAATCTGCTCGCCCCACCAACCACGTTTTTGGAGTAGAGGTTTCAAGTTTTTCTGAAATTCGTGGAAAGTTTTGCCTTCAGATAGTGATTTATCTAATGCATCACGAATATCATTGAGGACTTTAGTATTCATGGCTTTAGCAACAGTAAAGCTCTTTTTGTGTGCATCTTGCCAAATTTCGTACCAATCCCAACTTGTTACGTTCTTTTTATTTCTGAAATATTTTATTGCAAGAGCTGGTTGTAGTTTGAATAATGATTTAAGTTCTATCATTTACAACCTCAGCAAGTTTTTTTGCAACTGCCTCAACAACATTTACCGTAACTGCATTTCCTGCCATTTTGTATAAATGGGTATCTGCTATTCCGAGTTGTTTTGCAATTTCAACCATTTCATCAGGGAAACCTTGTAACCTAAAACATTCCAATGGTGTTAATCTTCGGATTTTGTATCCGTCAATTGTTCCCATATTGCAGTTGGTATCCAAGGTTTGAGAGCAACCTTTACCGACACGACCTCTGCGGGTTTTAGAATTTGGATAAGCAAGATTTATTCCATCTCCGGTTGTTGCAACATCATAGCCATTTTTTGTACCATTACGAACTTTGAATGCTGCTTGATTTCCATGAGTTGCAGTTATACAAGGACATATTCCATCTGTTGCATAAATTCTTGAACCTTGAGGTTTGCCAGATGTTTCAGGAATTTGTTTTAGTGTAGGTTCATTTACTAATGAACCTTGTATCCAATGACTTGCTGTTAAACAAGGCGATATTCCAGTTTTATCGTATATTCTATTCAATTGACTATGTCCGTCAAATAAAATTTTTATTTTGTTTTGGCAAGAATCTTGTCTACTTGTCTCTGTGATAGGAAATATTTTTCCGGCACATTCTTTTCCATAACATCCAACAATGTACACTCTTTCCCTGTTTTGAGGAACTCCGAAGAACTTAGAATTAAGTAACTGCCATTGAGTTTGATACCCAAGGTCGGAGAGAATTTTAAGTATTGTTTGGAAAGTTTTTCCTCTGTCGTGATTAAGTAAGCCTTTAACATTTTCGAGAATAAAATATCTTGGTCTTTTGTCTTGCAAAATCCTTGCGACTTCAAAAAACATTGTGCCTCTGGTGTCGTCAAATCCTCGTCTTTTTCCAGCAATTGAAAAAGATTGACAAGGAAATCCTGCACACAAGATGTCGAAATTCGGCAATTCTTCTGTTTTGATTTTTCGAATGTCATCAAAAAACAACTCCTCGCTTGTATCAAAAAATGATTTGTATAACTTGTTGGCATAATTGTCACAATCGCAATAGCCGACACATTTAAAACCTGCTCGTTCTAAACCAAGACGAAAGCCACCAATGCCAGAGAAAAAGTCAATGAATGTTAATTGTTTATTCATCTAATCCATCACTCCTTCCTTGTAACTCACAAAGAAACAAAGCCTTTTGGAGTGATTCTTCAAACTTTTTACTTTTTAGATTTTTGTCAGTTAATAGTTCGTAGGCTTCTTTGTAGCTTTTGCAACTTTCAAGCAATGAAATCAAAGGTGAAATCATTTTTTGAGATTGTTCGTTTAATTTAGTTTCTGAGATAAAATTGAAAAGATTTTCAATTTGTTTTTGTCCGACAATAATTGGTTCATCTTCCTTAAATTCTTTAAAATTTGGATTTAGAGGCAAAATATCTTCTCTAATTTCAAAATCATCATCTTCCAAACCATAATTTTTAATAAAATATTCTTTTGTAAATTTGACTCCTGTTTCAGAAAGGATTTTATCTCTTTGTGCAAGTGTTAAATCAACATCTTCAGGTGCAAACATTTCAAAAACAGGAATTTCTGCATTTGAGAAGTTGATTTCATAAATCCAAGCTATCAGTTGGTTTATGACACTTTCAACAAGTTTTTTATCCGAATCTATAATATCTTGTCTTACTGCCATATGGGTGTTCGCTGCTGCATAACTTCCTGTTGAGCCGATTTCGGTCGTTAGAGTTTGACCTAAAATAGCTTTTGAAATTTCTGCATTCATTTTATCGATTAATTTTTCGTAAATTTCGGCAGAAGATGATTTACTTGCTTCTTGGATTTCAACCGATGAATCGTCAGGAATAACTGCAATTGCATCTTGTACCATTTCTTCAAGCATATCGGCTAGAGTGTTTGTTTCTTCTTTTGTCGCTCCACGTGGGTGTTTACCTATCAAGTGTGGCATTCCGTATTTTTCTGTAAACACAACCCAAAACTTCATTCCTCCTTTTTTGAAGGTTACGTTCCAAAATACACGAGACAAAGTCCTTTCACCGTATGGGTTGTTGTAGCTCGGATTATTTTGAGCAAGAAGAAATTTTTTATTTGGTAATAATTCACCGTAGTAATTTTCTTTTGTTCTGAATTTCAGGTTGTTATCATCATCAAAACAAAACCATTCAGGAGGTTTGGCGATAACTTTTGTTGGTAAAATATATCCTAATCTATTCTTTTGCCAAATTATTTCAAGCGGTTGAAAACCGTATAAAGTGGCATCAAGAATATCATTTATTAATTTGTGAATATCTAAAGATTTTAGTATTTTAAAAATATTTTCGGTATTTTCGTCTTTATATATTCCACGATTTATATCCCAGTCAAGCGACAGCACACCAGCTTTTCTTGACTGAACGCAAGCAAAAACGTGAGGATCGCACATCAGTTCCTTATAAATCCTCATATCCTTACCTTGTTTTCTAAGCACAATATCTGGGTCCGGCAGAATATTTGCTAATGAATAAAAATTTAATGCACGTTTTCTTGTTGCAATTTCTTCTGTTAAATTCTTTTTAGAATTAGCTTTTTTCAATACAGTTTCTTCCACGATTAAGCTCCTGTATTTTTCTTGAATTTGCTCAACATATCTACACCACCGACTTTATAAATATTTTCAAGAACATCAATCTCAAAAATTTCAACACCATCGACAACCAACTTGGCGTAGGTTACGGACATTGTTGTTTCATATTCAGCATTTTCGTGAGGTTTAATATTTCCTAACGGAAACTCTTTAAAAGTTCCAATCAAAAAGGCTGTTGCCGGAACTTCTTTTGTTCTTCCAGTTCCGTTATATGTTTCTAAATTTGCTCTAACCTGTATCATTGTTGCTAGAAACGGATTTGAACAAATCGACATTACAGTAGGATAAAGAGCGTTCCATTTAATTTTACATTCAAGTTTATCTATACCTGCAAAAAATTCAGCAGAGCCAACCATTCCAAGAGCTTTGTGTTCAGCCATCTTGTGTTTAATCTGTGGAAGTTGGACTTCTTCTGCCCGCCCCAAAAGATTTATTCCGTTCATGTAAACATTTGCGTTTGTTAATTTATTAATTTCTATTTTAGACATATAATTTCCTTAAATTCTTTTGAACATTCCACATTCCTTAACTTCAATTTCTGAATAATGCAGAAAGACATACTCTTTATTCAGAGCTTGGAAAAGAGGACAACGATACAAATTCTGACAGTTGAAACAAACATCATTTGCCGTTGTATGAGTTTCTATTGCTCCGTCATTATTTACTAAGCAATACATTAAGAAGCTCCCAATGATTTGAGTAATTCGATGTTTATAAACGACTCAAACGTAATGCGTTCAGCAGGAGTCGGAGGCATAAATTCAATATCAAAAGTCAAATGTCCGTTTGCAATTTCAGTTGTAGGGTTCTTTTCGCTATTAAAAGAACATTTACCATCAATCAATGCTCCACGGCCAATAAGAGTTCGGATAAATTGATTAACCGTTTCGCAAATAGAATCAATTAAACCGTTATCTATCGGGAAATCAATAAATTGCAACATTACATACTCAACTGATTCATGCAAAATATCTGCCGTACGTCTAACGTTAATAAAATTTGTCGGATGAGTTGAACTTGGATAAGCAGCAGTTCTGTTGCCCCAAGTCCTTAAACCTGAACCATAGGAATTGAAAACAGTTACAACTCCAGCTTCGTTTAATGTATTAACCTCACTTGTAGGGTCATTAATCATTGAAGTTAATTGTCTTTCAACTCCGACAATTCCTTGTATTTCTGTATTTGATGGTGACCAGTGATAACCTTTTTCGACATCTTTTGCTGCGATTACTCCTGCAAGTCTTTGTGAATAAGGTTGTAATTTTATTGAATCCGTTGTGGAATCATATACTTTTAAATGAGGATAACAAAGAATTATACGTTCAGATGAAGTATTAAAATTTATTGTTCCTTGTGGACCACGACCTTTTATTACATCTTGAACTGTAGCACCAACAGGAGCATCAACGATTCCCATCGCTCTGATTTTGTTGCAGATTGTATTTATTTCTGTAACAACGGCAGTATCTTCACAAAATACCGGAGCAATAATTGTTTTAGGATAATAGCCAAATAAAGAATAACAATCTTCAAAGGCTTTTAATCCTGTACGTTTGCCAGTTACGGAATCAATTCCACCGTTTATATCTCCAATTTTTACAGCTTCTACATTTTCGTGTTTTTCAGGATCATAAACATTGATTACGATTGCAATCCCTGCTCCTTGGTCAAAGAAAGCTTCCAATGCTTGAGGAATTGTAAAACCTGCTTTATGATTTCCAAAATATCTGACAGCTTCGGTTTCACTCAAAATTAAAGTTGGAGTATTTACTGTTCTATATTGTTCTTCTACATCTTCAATCGGTGCAGTTCCAACAATTCCGACAACAGCAGTTTTTACTGTCGAAATTGTTCTTGCACCTTTTGTTATTTCAATGGTTTCAACACCATGTAAAAAGGATGCGGGCATATTTTCTCCTTGGGGGTAAATGTTTTGGGGTAAATTTAATTTAAAAATTTTGTATGTTAGTTGTAGTTAGGGTGAAATTTATTCCGTATTGCCAAATTCCACCGTTTTCAGAAATAAAAAAATCTTTGTTAGGCATTAGTTTTGAACAAAAGTCAGGTTCAAACCCTGTTAAAACGAATTTTACTTTGTCTATAAATTCGTACGCACCTTCATTTCCTCGTAAGTTTCTGGTGACAACAGTTATAGAAAATTCTTTTTTGTTTTCTTGAGAAATAAAACTAATTGCATTTGATTGCGAATAATTGCTCCCCTGATAATGTACAAGCAAAGCTCCAACGGGATGAAGTAAAATAAATTCAGATGGTTTATCCGGGAAACCCTCGACTAAAACTTCAGGAAAATTTTGTTTTAATTTTGAAATAATAGAATTTTCAATCTCTCTAATATTCACTTAGCTTTTGTTTCCCGAATAATTTGTCTAGAATATTTTTATTTGTTTTGTATTCTTCAGCGTTAAATCCTGAACTTTCAAGTGTATCATTTTCGGATTGCAAAGTTATTACACCTTTTTGAATATCTCTCAGGGTTGAAATTGCATTTTTGTATGCAGTTTCAATAACTTCCGGCATTTCATTTCTCATTCTGCGAGAATACAAACGATAGATACTTAAATCTATTGCAAGAATACGAAGTAAAGGAAAATGAGTATCTAAGGGCAGAGAGTATCTACCACGAAGATACCCATCGATGAGCGTAGAAGAGTAAAGGATAGCTTCAAGAGCAACAACACGATTGACTTCTTCTTGCCCATCATCAGAAGTGAGCTGGATAAGAGTAGGGGTAGAGGTTTGAGTTTCTATATCTTCAATCGTGCAATAATCCATAATTATCTTCCTATCAGAATTCTAATATCTTGACCAACTGTTCCGTTATCTAATGCATAGCCGTTCACAATAGCTGAACCATTGGCTTTAACGGCTTTACCGTTATCATCAGATGCAACAGCATCACCAATTGAAACTGTTCCACCTGCTTCTACAAGCAAAATCCCAAATAATGCAACAGGTGCAAGTTGACCTTTTTCTGTCGAAACATCTGAAACTCCAAGAGCTTTTGCTCCTGATTTACAGTAATTGCCGTCAAATCCAATAAAACGATGTTGTTCAACATCTGTTGCCGTCTTTACAGAATCAATCAAAAGAGGTTTATATAACTTATTTGCCATCAGTTCCTCCTTGAGTGTTATCTGTGGATTCGGTTTTGGTTTGAGGTTTTGTTTCAGATTTTTGAGTTTGTGTTTTTGCCTGAGCTTTTGCTTTTGGTTCTCTTACAAGTTCGACAAAATCTGAAAGTTTTGCTGCTTGTTCAAGAGTAAGTTCAATAGTTGAACCTTCTTTGTGCAAACTTCCGTTGTGCATAATTGATGTGTGTTTAATTTTGTATTTATTCATTAACATCTCCTTTGTCTTTTGCAGGATCATAACTTGGGTCATTTACACCTGAAATTAAATATCCTGCTTCCGCACCGACTAAAAACGGAGTGTAAATATCTGTTGCTCTAATATATTTGACTTTGTTACCTTCTTTTGTGTATTCATCAATATTTAGAGCATCTTTTTTACGAACCGTATAAGCAAAAGACGGATCATATTCTGTTCTTGAATTTCCTAAATTTGGAACATACGCAAGAATAATATTGTCTTGCCAAATACGGACAAAATTACCATCTTTGTCTGAAAAAATTGATTTACCAATAACAATATTTTCAATTTCAAAGATTTCTTTCAAAAGGTTAAGAGTAACCAATTTGTTTTGGTTATCTGAAATCAAGCCTTTTAATTGTGGGTGTTTTTTCAAAAGTTTCCACGCACTTTGACCTATAACCATAGTATTTGGATCTTGTGCAATCTTTTGAGAAACTGCATCTTTTGCATCATCTATAACACCTTGCGGGTCAGATTTACTCCAGTTGAAACAAGATGAGCCGGATAAAATTATTTTGTTTTCATTTGCAAAGTTGTTTGGATTTTGAACCAAATCGGCACAAGCCTTTTCGTATTCCAATTGTAATCCGTTTGTTACAACATTTGTTGCGTGAAGTTGTAATTTTACTTTTTCAGCTTCCTGTTCTTCACGATAATCAATCGGATAAGATAAATCGTGTTCAGTCAAAGTTGTTGTATGCTTTTTAAATCCTTGTGGAGAGATTACATTTGAATTTGCTCTGATAGCACGTTCCGTATCGTAGATATTGAAGGCTTCTTTGTTAAATTCAAATATATCTATTTTTTCTTTTTCGGAATAAATTGTTGGAAACAGATTTTGTGCAACAAAAGCATTATTTCTGTATCCTCTGGCAACTTCCGAAAGGTACGCATTTATGCGTAATTCTTCGAGTCTTCCCAATTTTTGCTCCTTGTCTTGTGTGCTTCGCACTCTGCAAAAAACACACTATACATTCAATTTTAGTAATGCATCTTTAAATGAGATGTTTTCTTTTTCTGCTAACGCTTTTGCTTCCTTGAACACTTCAAGACTTTCTTCATCTGCGTTTGCAAATTTTTCAACATCTTCATTTTTCTCGGTTTGTTTTTGCTTTGTAGCAGTTTCACCGAAAGTAATTTGGTTCGGCAAAGATTCAATAAAAGATTTAAAGTCAGTAATGACGGCTGAATCTTCACCGAATTTTTTGACATTATCTAATTCTTGTAAAACAGAAAGAATAATGTTTTTATTTGCAGGAATTAATTTGCCTGTTTCGATTTGCTTGTCGATAAAATCATCAAACTCTCTCTTTTTTATGGCAATTTTAATGTCATTTAATTCTTTTTCAATTTCTTCCTTGCCCTGTGCTTTTTCTTTAAATGTCGCAACTTCATCGGTCAAAGAAGATATTTTTTCTTTTAATGATTTAATTGTTTCAAGTTTTTTGTTGTTTTCCTTGAAATTTGCAACTTGTTCTTCCAAGGTCGCAATTTGGTTTTTCAAATCTTGGATTTCCTCATCAGAATCGTCTGAGAACTCATAAGTATCCGATTCTGATTCCATAAATTTAATAGCTTCCAATCCTTTAACTTGTGGAATTGCTGCTCCCAAGAATGATACGGCTTTTAAATAAGCACCTTTGCCTTCAAGATTTCTGTACAATTCAACAGAAACTTTTTTGTATTTACCATCATTAACATCTTTTTCAAAAGTTTCAGGAACATCTTTAAAAGCAACTTTTAATTTATCGCCCTCAGCTTTTACTGTTTCAACCCAACCATACGCAGGTCCGGATTGTTGATGGTCGATTGTAATCGGAGCTTCGCAGAATGTTGGATCGTAGTTTTTTGCAATTTGTGCAATTTCTTTTTTAGTAAAATTACCTTGTGGATATTTTCCTGCTTTAAATACTTCAAAAAATTTCATAATTCTAACCTTTTTAAATTTCTAATAAGTGTCCTTTTCGGAATTTGTATATTCTCACTATAACCGTTGCCACAAGTGAGTTTCAAAAGTTTTTTGCAAAACTTTTTGCTTTGCATAGTTCAATGTAAAAATCTATGCAGAAATCTTTTGAAAAACCCGCCCTATACGGTTTAGAGTGTAAATATACAAAAAGGACGAAAGTCCTTCTTTCTTCTTTCTGATAAAAAATACATTTAGGAGTAATATGGAAATATTTGAACAACTATCCCCATTTGTTGAAAATATAGGTTTTCCGGCTTTGATATTTGCGATTTGGTATATTTATCACCAGGCACAAGTTAAGGCTTTTGAAAAAATTATTCAGAATAATTTTGAAATATTGAAAGACTTATTGGAAACAAATCAATATCACGCAGCGATTCTTTCAAGAATAGAAAGCAAAATCGACAACAACCTTTGGTGTCCGATTTTGAAAAAGGAGGTCGTATAGATGAATCCGGAACGACTTCAAATGAAAGGAATGCTTGCAGAAAGTAAAAAACGCTTCCGTACATTGGATACGGAAGCGTCTGGGCAAATCATTTTAATTCGGGCATTGTTAAATCCATATGAAGAAATTTTGAATTTGGATACCGATAAAATCCTTGTAGCAATGAATCGGTTACATTCTATAAAAAATGAAATGAAAAATTTGGCTGAAAAAATTAAGAATTTGGAGGCTGAATTTGAATAGTAAGCAACATTTATTCAACGAAGCAGAACGCCAATACTTGTATGAATATAAAACATTAGATGAAATATCATCCACTTTAAATCTTCACAGAAATACTTTGATTATCTGGAAAGAAAAAGGCGATTGGGACAACAAGCGAAAAGCATTCTTGAAATCTAAGCAATCTTTCCACGAAGAACTTTATGAATTTGCTCGTAAATTGATGAAAGACATAACTTCAGATATTGATGCCGGAGAAAAAGTCGACCCGGGGCGAATGTATGCTTTTTGCAAAATTATCCCAATGTTTACTAAAGTTAAAGATTACGAAGATATTGTGGCTAAAAAAGAGCAAAAAGAAACACACAAGGGGCTTACACCTGAATTGATTGCACAGATTGAAGAAGAAGTGCTAGGAATTACCCCAAATGACAGAACAAGTGAAGAAAACTAAATTTTTCTTACCGTATCAGATGCGGTGGTTAAACGATAATTCAAAAGTAAAAATCTGGGAAAAGTCCAGAAGAATAGGAGCAACGTATGTTCAAAGTTATGAAGATGTAAGAGATTGTGTAAAGCGGATTGTACCTGCCATTTGGTTTTCTTCTGCCGATGAATCTGCTGCTCGTGAGTATATTGATTACTGTAAACAATGGGCAACTTTGTTTAATATTGCCGCAAAGGATTTGGGTGAACAGGTTTTAGACAAAGAAAAAGATATCAAAGCGTACGTTATCCAATTTTCAAACGGAACAAAAATCCACGCACTTTCTTCAAACCCTAAAGGTTTTCGTTCTAAAGGTGGAAAAGTTGTTCTTGATGAATTTGCATTCCACAACAATCCTGCCGAACTTTGGAAAGCGGCACGACCTTGTATTACTTGGGGATATCCATTAAGGATTCTTTCTACCCACAACGGTCAAAGTTGTCTTTATTACAAATTTTTAGACCAAGTTGAGAGAGGTAAATTAAAATGGAGTCACCACAAAACACCAATTCAACTTGCAGTAGCCGAAGGTTTGGTTGATAAAATTTTCGGAAGAAAAACAACCAAAGCAGAACAAGAAGAATGGCTTGAAGAAGAACGCAAAAACTGCTTTGATGAATACACTTGGTTGCAGGAATATTGCTGTGTTGCAATAGACGAAGCCTGTGCATTTCTACCGTATGAACTCATCACTCCTTGTGAGATGACGGATGTTCTTAAATCACTTGAAACAATAAAAGGTGATTTGTATGTTGGAGTCGATATCGGCAGAAGAAAAGATTTAACTGTAATTTGGTGTTTGGAAAGATTTGAGAATTCCAAATACACAAGAAAAGTTAAAGTCTTGGAAAAGACTCCGTTTCATATTCAATATGAAATAATTTCTGCAATATTAAGACATCCAAAATTAAGACGTTGTTGTATTGATAGTACAGGTATTGGAATGCAACTCGCTGAAACTGCACAAAAAGATTTCGGCAAATACCGAGTCGAAATGGTTATGTTCACCAACAAATCCAAAGAAGAAATGGCATACAATTTGAGGACAAATTTTGAAGATAAATCGATATTTATCCCAAACGACCACGATATTCGAGAGGATTTGCACTCAATAAGAAGAGTTGCAACCAAAGCAGGAAACATACGTTTTGATGCAGATTCTTCTGAAGTAAACGGACACGCAGACAGATTTTGGGCATTAGCACTAGCTCTTATTGCCTGTTCTGTTCCGTATTCATCCGTAGATATTACAACTCGAAAAAAATATGAAAGTTTGAAAATCACTGAAAATTTTTAAAATCGATTTTAAGAGCTGTAAAAATATGTTGAATGATAATTTATACCAATGCACCCCATAAAATTTAATACAGTCGTT
>ERZ869991.519-NODE-519-length-13466-cov-4.649339_pt1 | contig 13466 bp, 9 predicted proteins | sample MGYA00520862_ERZ869991 | MGnify/ENA primary metagenome ERZ869991 (study PRJEB32232, sample SAMN07284978) | human gut metagenome | biome: human-associated habitat; material: feces | host: Homo sapiens | place: Tanzania | collected 2014-08-11 ...
AGGCTACAGCTCCCATCCAATAGCCGATGCTCCGAGTACAGCAGCGCTACTACCCTCGAGTCCGCTAAACAAGAATTTAGCTTTACCCTTAAACACCTTTAACACGTGCTCATCATAGCTACGCACAATAGGATTCATAATCAAGTCACCAGCCTTAGCCATACCACCAAAGAAGATGAAAGCCTCAGGACTGCTGAAGGCAGCGAAGTCGGCACAAGCCTCACCAAGCATTTCACCTGTAAAGTCGTATACTCTCTTAGCCAAAGCATCGCCATTGTTGGCTGCAATAGCAACATCGAGCGAAGTAATAGCCTCAGGGTCTAATGTGCGCAATGAACTTGGCTCATCTGTAGTCTGCAAGAATTCACGAGCTGTACGAGCCACACCTGTAGCTGAGCAATAAGCCTCCAAACAGCCAGTGCGACCGCAACCACAAGGACGTCCATTCTCTCTGCGCATGATAACATGACCAAGCTCACCTGCAAAACCGTCGCAGCCATATACCAACTGACCATTGATAACGATACCTGAACCTACGCCTGTACCAAGAGTAAGCACGATGAAGTTTTTCATACCGCGTGCCACACCGTATGTCATCTCGCCGATTGCTGCAGCATTAGCATCATTTGTCAAACCTACAGGGATACCGAGCTTGTCAGAGAACATCTTTGCCAATGGCACAATACCGTTGTGTCCCCACTTGATATTAGGAGCAAACTCGATAGTACCGTCATAGAAGTTGCCATTAGGAGCACCTACTCCCATAGCCTTAATCTTCTCAATACCACCAACTTGGTCGATGATAATCTGCAAAGCATCTACTGCAGCAGCTACATATTCTTCTGCTGTCTCATAGCCCTGTGTTTTAATGGCTGTTGTAGCCTTTATTTCTCCTCTGCTATCTACGATACCGAAAACAGAGTTTGTTCCTCCAAGATCCAAGCCTATTACGTAAGGCTTCATTACTGCTGATTGTGATTCCATTTTAATATATGTTTAGTTATGTTATTAGCCAACGATAATGCAAAGATAGGAATAATTGACAATAGAGCAAAAAGAAATGTCTAAAAAATCTATACATAGAAGCATTTTTCTATATAAAAGCCCATTGTTTCAACTTTTATTATTAATTTTGCACACGTTATGCCATTTCCATTTCATATAGACATATTAGATGTCATGCTTAAGGGTATCCTTATCGGTATACTTGCATCAGCACCGATGGGTCCTGTAGGAGTGCTCTGTGTACAGCGCACTCTTAAGAAAGGTCGTTGGTATGGTTTTGTAACTGGCATTGGTGCATCCATCAGCGACATTATATACGCCTTGATTACAGGCTATGGTATGAGTTTCGTAATGGACCTCATCACTAATCCTACCAACAAGTTTTGGCTTCAAATTATAGGAAGCATAGTATTGTTGATATTCGGAATATATTGTTTCCGCAACAATCCTACTAAGAATATGCATCAAAGCGGCAACAACAAGGGGTCATATTGGCACAACTGCCTCACCGCATTCCTTGTTACATTCTCTAATCCGCTTATCATCTTTATCTTCATGGCAACCTTTGCACAGTTTACGTTTGTCATTCCTGACCATCATTTCGAGATGTCGTTGGGATATGCCAGCATTGTGGGCGGTGCTCTGCTATGGTGGTATGGCTTGACATGGCTCATCGACCGCATTCGTGGTAAGTTTGATGAGAATGGCATCCTTATTATTAATAAGGTGATAGGAAGTTTGGTGATATTCTTCTCTTTGGTGATGCTCATTGGTACCATCTTCAACCTCTATACATTCTATTAGGTGTAGACTTCTCTATACCTAATATTTGTATTTACACCCCTACCCCAAAACTCTCTTACTCAAAGTATTTCCAATAACATTTAATATACATTTATTTCCAATGTTCATAGCACAAGAATTAAGGAAGACTTCTATAGCCGAATACCTGCTATATATGTGGCAGGTAGAGGACATCATCCGTGCCTACGACTGTTCGCTAACACGATTGAGAAAGGAATATATCAGCAATTTCCAACTCTCAGAAGAACAAATGGACGAAGAAATTGACTGGTGGGGCAACCTCATCAATATGATGAACCAAGAAGGATGCCGCGAGAAAGGACATTTGCAGATAAACAAAATCGTGGTACAGAGTCTTGCAGAGCTTCATGCCCAACTGCTGCAATCGCCAAAATTTCCTTTCTATTCAGCCGAATACTATAAGGTACTGCCATTCATTGTTGAACTCCGCAATCGTGGTGATAAAGATATCAACGAGATAGAAACCTGTCTCAATGCGCTGTACGGAGTAATGATGCTTCGATTGCAACAAAAGGAAATAACACCAAGCACACAAAATGCCATAAAGGAAATAACCACCTTCATAGGCATGCTCTCTGACTATTATCACAAAGACAAAACCGAAGGTATAAACTTCGACGAGGATTAAACAACTCGGCAAAACAAACAATAAAAGATACACCTTATAAAATATATAGCATCATGAACATCCTTATTACTGGCTGCAACGGACAACTTGGCAACGAGATGCAGCTTTTGGAGAAAGAAAACCCACAGCATCAGTATTTCAATACCGACGTGGCTCAACTCGACATCACAAACCCCGAAGCTATCGAGGAGTTCGTAAACAACAACGCTATCGACATCATCGTCAACTGTGCCGCATTCACAGCTGTCGACAAGGCTGAAAGCTCACAGGAGCTATGCCATCTGCTCAATGCTAAAGCTCCAGAATATCTTGCAGCTGCAGTAGCTAAGCGTGGTGGTTATCTCGTACAGGTGTCTACCGACTATGTCTTCGATGGCACCAACCACACTCCATATACAGAAGACGAGGCTACATGTCCTAACAGCGTTTATGGTTCTACAAAACTCGAAGGCGAGAAACTTGCCATGGCAGCATGTGCCAACACTATGATTATTCGTACTGCTTGGCTCTACTCTACCTTTGGCAACAACTTTGTGAAGACTATGATTCGCTTGGGACAGGAGAAACCTGAGCTTGGCGTCATCTTCGACCAGATAGGTACTCCTACTTATGCTGGCGACCTTGCAGCAGCTATCATGGCAGCTATCAACCACGGCATTGTGCCAGGCATATATCATTTCTCTAACGAGGGTGTTATCAGCTGGTACGATTTCACAAAAGCTATTCATCGCATAGCAGGCATCACTTCTTGCCATGTTAAGCCTCTGCATACTGCAGAATATCCTACTCCTGCCGCACGCCCACACTATAGTGTGCTCGACAAGACAAAGATTAAGCAGACCTATGGCATTGAGATTCCTTACTGGGAAGAGTCGTTGGAAAAGTGCGTAGCTAAGCTATTGGCACAATAATCCAACAACAAAACGCTTGGATTTCACAACTCCCCATAATAAAATTCAATCATTTAAAATACATGTCAAAAGAAATAGAAAGAAGAAGAACCTTCGCCATCATCTCTCACCCTGACGCTGGTAAGACTACTCTTACAGAGAAATTCCTTCTCTTCGGTGGTCAGATTCAGGTGGCTGGAGCCGTAAAAAACAACAAGATTCGCAAGACTGCCACTTCCGACTGGATGGATATTGAGAAACAGCGTGGTATCTCTGTATCTACTTCGGTTATGGAATTCGACTATCTGCCTGAAGGCTTAGAGGGCGACCCATATAAGGTAAATATCCTCGACACTCCTGGACACCAGGACTTTGCCGAAGATACATACCGCACACTTACAGCCGTAGACTCTGCCATCATCGTTGTCGACTCGGCAAAGGGTGTTGAGGCACAGACCAGAAAGCTTATGGAGGTCTGCCGCATGCGCAACACTCCTGTTATCATCTTCATTAACAAGATGGACCGCGAAGGTCGTGATCCTTTCGATGTTCTCGACGAACTTGAAGAGGAGCTCAAAATAAAGGTACGCCCATTGTCATGGCCTATCGGTCAGGGTGTTCGCTTCAAGGGTGTATACAACATCTACGAGAAGCAGCTCAATCTTTTCACTCCTAACAAGCAGCGAGTTACTGAAAAAGTGAGTGTAGATATCGATTCTGCAGAACTCGACCAGCATGTAGGCGAACGTGAGGCACAACAGCTACGCGACGACCTTGAGCTCGTAAATGGTGTATATCCAGAGTTTGAAGTAGAAAGCTATCGCTCTGCAGAGGTAGCACCGGTATTCTTCGGTTCTGCCCTCAACAATTTCGGTGTACAGGAACTCCTCGACTGCTTTGTTGAGATAGCCCCTTCGCCTCGTCCTACCAAGGCAGAAGAGCGTATGGTAAGTCCAGAGGAACCTAAATTCACAGGTTTCATCTTCAAGATTACTGCCAATATCGACCCTAACCACCGCAGCTGTATCGCTTTCTGCAAGGTTTGCTCAGGCAAGTTCGTACGCAATCAGCCTTACCAGCATATCCGCTTGGGCAAGACTGTACGTTTCTCTTCGCCTACCCAGTTTATGGCTCAGCGCAAGAGCACTATCGACGAGGCTTATCCTGGCGACATCGTAGGTTTGCCAGATAATGGTATCTTCAAGATTGGTGATACTCTCACCGAGGGTGAATTGCTCCACTTCCGTGGTTTGCCATCATTCTCGCCAGAGATGTTTAAATATATTGAGAACGACGACCCTATGAAGAGCAAGCAGTTCCAGAAGGGATTAGAGCAGCTTATGAACGAGGGTGTTGCTCAGTTGTTTGTCAACCAGTTCAATGGTCGCCGTGTTGTAGGAACAGTTGGTCAGCTTCAGTTTGAGGTTATCCAGTATCGTCTCGAAAACGAATATAATGCCAAGTGTCGTTGGGAACCTGTTCACCTCCACAAGGCTTGCTGGATAGAGAGCGACAATGCCGAGCAGCTTGATCAGTTCAAGAAGCGTAAGTATCAGTACATGGCAAAAGATATCGAGGGTCGCGATGTATTCCTCGCCGACTCTGGTTATGTGCTCAGCATGGCTCAGCAAGATTTCGAGGACATCAAGTTCCACTTCACTTCTGAATTCTAAGACTATATATCCCTTAGTTATCGCAATAGCTATATCATTAGCTATCAACATAATCGCCATAAGCATTCGTTTTGCTTATGGCGTTTTTTTTGTTAAATACCTTGATTTATCACATAAATAATGTATCTTTGCAAAAAGAAATAAAAAGAAAGATGAACAATGGAAAAGAATTTAGATCAAATAATGATGGCCGGAGGCAATTTACCTGTCAGCCTTTGGATTGCCAGTCTACCCGTAGACGACAGGCAAATAGCGACAGAAGCCGTATATCTGTGTTTACGAAACAAAACACAAATAAACAGAATGGAACTTGGGAGCGCTATTCGAGAACTACGGAGGAGAATGAGAGCAAACGACTTATCTCAATAGCTAAAGAGAATAATCTGTATATAGAATATGCAGAAACAGAATCGTTTGGCAGCCTATATTCTAAACAAACAGGTGAGAGTAAAGTCTATGCAAACGAAAAACTCGGATTAGTATTTAAGGTTTATGACCCATTTGCTAAAAGAGTTATAAAAGAGTTACATCCCATTGATATTATCTATGAACATATCGTTCATAATATTCTTTTTCCATCCACACATTACACATTTTTGGGAATATCATCTATTCACGAAGATGTAAGAATCATATTAAGCCAATCATTTTGCGAAGCATCACTAATACCTACAGATGAAGAAATAACAGCTCATCTTAAAGCACTAGGTCTTAATAAAGAGAACAACTATTATTTCGGTAATGAATATCTTGCTATTACAGATATAAGTTCTGAGAGCGATAATGTTCTTAAAGATGAGAATGGGGTACTTTATTTTATAGACCCTATTATAAAACTTAAAAAGTCTGCGCCAGAAGTTATTGATTGGTTATTAAGTGATAATTGTTATATGTGGAATAATGATATTCCTCATAATTCTAAAAGGTCTACAAATATTATCACACATATAAAGAATTGGCTAAAAAAACTTTTCTAATCAAACAAACTAAAACATGAAACATTTTAATCTTTCAGTTCTATTGACATTATTAAGTATGAACTCTTTGTCTGCCAACGATGGCGTATATTTCACCAGTGGCAACTTCTTGCAACCTATCAAGGAGACGGATATTTCTGTTGCTAAAGAGATTCTTACCATCAGCATAGACAAAGATAGCTTTGCTACAGTAGATGTATACTACGAGTTTATGAACAATGGTAAAGCTAAAAACATAACGATGGCGTTTGAAGCAACTGCACCATACAACGACTACTCACCTCTAAGCCATAAAGGTATTCATCCTCATATCAAAGACTTTACGGCAACAATGAATGGTAAGCAACTAAACTATCGCAATGCCGTTGTTGCTTTACACTATCAAGATGGAAATGAGGAAGTAGACTTCACACCACTCGACTTGAATAAATGGAAAGGTGAAGAAGCTTACGACTCCATAGTACCAGTAGACAATGCTTTATATAATGCAGAGCTTGATAGCTTTATCAATTTTGGTTATGCCTACTATTTCGATGCACCTTTCAAAAAAGGCAAAAACATCGTACACCACACTTACCGCTATCGCATGAGCTATAATGTTTCACAGACATTCGAGATTCCTTATAGCCTACCACCTGCCACAAGATGGGCAAACCATAAGATAGATGACTTCACTCTCAACATCACATGTGATGAGGAAGCTGACTTTTGTCTTGCCGACAGCATATTCCGCAATGCTCCTTTCACTTCTACAAGAAATACGCCTATATACTACATTACCGACTATGATGACCAGCATAAACTATTTGCAAGTATATCGAAGGGCGACACCATAAGATGGCAATGCAAAAACTTTGCTCCAAAACAAGGCATGTGTATATCTTCGCCTATGTGGGAGAGAACAAGCATTTCTCGCAGGTGGAATACCTTTGGCAGAGTTGTGATAGAGAAAAATGGAAATATCTCAAGATATTGTGCCGACAGTGGCGATAGCTATTTAGTAGATGCACAGGATTATGGCTTGGTTAAGAAAAGCGAATCACACATAGAGGAATATAGCGCAGAAAATGGGCAAGGTGTTCTAATAATAAACGACGATATTACTAAGCAAGCCAACGTAAGGGAAAAGCCTACAACAAAAAGTTCGGTCATCACAACCATCAGCTATCATCAATATGAAATACCTGACGTATTCCCATGCTTAGGATTAGTAGAAACCACCGACGAAGATAAAACCTTCATGTGGTATAAGACAGAAATAGATGGCAAAATAGGTTATGTTCGTCAAGACCTTATACTTTGGGATTCTGTAAACTCCTATTAATATACAACTCTTAATAAGAAATATACGATGCTAAAAAAGGCAGCTACGACACGAATGTCATAGCTGCCTTTATTATTTATGGATTCAAATAATTGTTTCTTATTACTTCACAATCTGAATCTTTCTTGCGATAGTTTCGCCATTAACTACAGCCTTAACAACATATACACCAGTTGCAAGACCATTGATAGCTACTGTGTTGCCCTTAGCAGATGCTACGGTTGAACCAGCTGCAGAAACAACCTCTACTGAAGAAACGTTAGCACCAGTAACGGTGATATTGTTATCACCCTGAGCAACCTCGATACGACCGATAGTGTTGTCAGCAATACCAGCTGCACCAATGAAGAAGGTAGTAGCACCACCCTTAACGCTTGTACCATTTACCTTGTAGTAAGTATCTACGCTAATAGTATGCTGCTTAGCATCCTCAGAACCGAAGTCGTAGTTGAATGCTGGCGATGTGAGCATAGCTGTATTCTTCTTCACGCCATCAATATTTACATCGTAGCCTACAGCTGGCAATGATACTCCATTAGGATTCTCGATATTCATACCAATCATCCAGTTACCATAAATAGAAGCACTTGTTACAGAATTCCAGCTTTCACCGTCAAGAGAATAGATATCTGAATAGTCCTGTACAGGCATATTCTGGTCAAGAGCCATTGCTGCACATTTTGGAGTTACGTCATAGCAATCGATAACAAGTTTGTAAGAAGACTTAGAATCGATAACAATAGGCTCTGCAAGCTTAACAGTATTCCACTGCTTTAACTCATAATCGTTAATCTCTATTTCTCCGATTTGCTCATCGTCCTTGTAAATGATTGCAGTAAATGTTGCATCGTTCAATGGATAGAAATTAACAGAAGTAATCTCATAACCGTTGCGTCCCTTAAGCATTGCAGGTGTATAAATAGAACCTACCATAATACTATAGTTGTTCTCTGCTGGAGCAACAGGAGCATTCTTTGCTGCCTTACCTTCACAATATGCCAATGTAACCTTATCCTTATCAACAGGAGCCTGCCACTTAGCAGTAATTGCAGAGTTAGTATTTGGAGTTACTACAACATTATCAACAGCTGCGAGCAGAGATGCGTTGTGAGCAATATTCAGTGATGTTGAGCAAACAGCCGACTCTTCACCATTACCATATACTGAGCTTACACCAACAGTATGATTACCCTCAGCAAGAGTTGGAATAGTATAGTTAGCAGTCTTTGCAGAACCAACAACTGTACCATCTACATATACATTAAAGTGATCAACAACATCCTTGCTCAAGTCAGCGTTCTCAGGAGCTACAGTTGCATCAATAGCCCATGTTGCAGGATAAAGATAGCCACTGCTCTCCATCAACTCACCAATAGAATAGAAGTCATCCTCTGTTGTAAGACGTACCAAGTCGGTATAACCCTTATTAGAGTGACCATAGTCTACACCAGTAATTTCAGCAGCAGGAGTAGTAACAGCAACCTCTATAGCAATGAGCAACTCACCATCAGGGACATTCTGTGGAGTTGTCAGAGTAACAACATTACGCTCATCGTATTTAAGAGTCTGAGTTATAGGCTGAGAATAAAGAAGCTTAAGTGCTCCATTAGCATCATAGGTATAGAGATTTACCTTCCATGAGCCTTGCTCCGACATAGGATAGAAACCTACTGAAGAAATCTTCTGACCCTTATATGCAGCTGTAGTTACAGAATCCATAAGGATGGCAGTTTCATAGCTCATACCCTTAGCATTCATACCAAAGCCCTCCTGACGAGCATGGTCTACATCGAAATATGTGAACGAACCGAAGTTAGAAACAGGCTTATTCCACTCCATGTATGCAGCACTATAACCATGCTGCTGAGCAAACAAAGAAGTAGGAGTAGACAAAGCTTGCTTAGCTACAGCAACGTTAGCCTCAGCGCTCTTAGCCGACTCTGCATCTGCATATACTGCAGTAATGGTATACTTATGGTCGCCATAAGGAACATTAGCATCGAGATAATTCTCTGCTGTTACCAATTCCTTGTTAATCTTTTCGCCATCGCGGTATACGTTGTATCCCTTGATACCTTCTGCAGCAACATTAGGTTTCCATGAAACATTTACGCTATTCAAACCAGAGAACTGCTTAGCCTTTACGCTCAATGGGCAAAGACCTGTTGTAGCCTGATTGAACTTAACAACCATTGTCTGCATAGATACGGCATAGTTGCCTTCTTCATCCTTATCATCATTATAGATAAGGAAGCTCATCACATTATCATCAGCCGAAACTGTGCTTGCACGGAAGACCTGATAATAGTCAGTTTCTGGAGCCATGAAGATATGCTGTTTAGAGAGGTCTACTCCATTAGCAGTTAAGAAATCTGTTGCATAATAAGTCTTACCACCTTTATATATATATCCAAGAGCGCCATTCTCACCTACGACAGTAAGATTATCGCTAATATCAAAGAAGTCGAAATTGCCACCTTCATCAATTGGAGGAATACCAGTCTTCTCCTTTGTTTCAAGGTTATATATAGCATAAACTGATGCATTTTCAGCTTCCATATCATCCCAACCTCCCCAATAAAGAAGGTTCTTGCCATCATGAGTATATTTACGAGCAGAGCTCCATGGCGACTGGTAATCAGAAAGGAATGTCACCTCGCCATCAGCTTCCCAAATACATGCAGTACGATTATCCCTCTGAATCCATCCTGCAGCCGACTGTCCATCAGGAGCTATAGCATAAGGCATAGAACAATTGGTGTTTATCAATTCCTTCGCAATCTTTCCATCTTTCCAGATATAGCCAGTATAGATTCCAGATTCTTCAACATGACCAGTTACATAATGTCCGTCTGGAGAAATGCTTGCTGCACCAGCTCCGGAAACCTCATCAGAAGGCATCTCAAATCTGTTCCACTTGCCATTAGCCCAATAGCCAGCAAGTTCTACTGCAGCACCATTGCTCTTGTAAGAAGTATCTTCATACTGACCTACTACAAGACCGTCATCAGATACAGACCATGCTACAGAAGGCTTAGAAGGATCGAGCATCTCGATTTCACCAGTTTCCAAATTCCAAAGGAAACCATACTGCACATTTGAATAATCGGAATAAACACCACAAGCCCATTTACCATTGCCTGATGCAGCAAGGATTTGGAACTCGTTAGGGGTCTTCATCACGATAGGCTTCATAGTAGGAGTCTGCGCCATAGCAGCACTACTAACAAGAAGCGAAGCTAAAAGAGTTTGAATTTTCATTGTATATCTCATTAAGTTTAATATTAGTCAAATCGAAAATAAGTAGATAGACTATTGGCGAATAGTCCAACAGTCTACCTACTTATATTATAGATATATCAGATGTTATTTAACACGATATTTGTAAGCATTAACGTTACCATTCTTTTCTACACATACGATGTATGCAGCAGCAGGAAGATTGTTGAGCGAAACGCTTGTTACATTATTCTCCTCATATACCTTCTGACCATTTGCTGCGAATACAGAAACTGTAGCATTGTCGCTAAGAGTGATAGTATTACCAGCGAATGTAGCCTTTACAGCGCCATCAACAGTTACACCTTCTACACCTGTAGCAAAAGCCTCGATATCTTTAATCTTAACAGTAATTGTATCAGAAATAGCATTACCCAAAGCATAGCTTGTAACAACATATGCCTCTGTATCCTCTTCAAATGCAAGTTCTACGTTTGCGCTTGTAGAATCAGCCTTAGTAATTTCTGACAAAGCCATTTCTTCCATTCCGAGGTATACACTATTCTTCTTGAAGCCATAGTCTGTAATATTCTCAGGGTTCTTCCAAGAAAAAGCTGCGAAGTATGTCTTCTGCAAGTTAGCTATACTACCAGAAGTCTCAACCTTACCACCTGTCAAAGCAAGATCAGTTACTGCAGGAAGCTCTGTATAAACTGTTACCTGTACAGGAGTTGTAGAATAGTAACCAATCCACTGTGCTTCTGGATTCTCCTCTGGACCAACGACACCACCATCGTCGATACCTGGTTCATCAACATCAGCAGCCATCATATCGTCACTATATGCTGTGAACAAAGGCTGAATGAAGTAATCGTATGTACCATTCTTCAGGAGCTTGTCCTGATATGTGCAAAGACCTGTTTCAGGATCTGCATTTGCAACAAAATCATCGAAAGAAAGAGTATCGATAGGAGTGCAATCACGATAGATAACGAACTTGCAATCCTGAACACCACCAAGCTGAGGCATACTGAACTTCAAGTTTACAGTATTGTATGCTTTTGCATCTACTTCAGCTGTAAGCTCCATATATGTATCCTTTTCCATATCTGTGAAGTCAGCATAAGTGTAGCGGCTATATGTACTCTCTCCCATCCATTTTGAATTCTTGCCATTGTCGAAGTATGAAGAGTCGCGAACATATACATCATTGTAGTCACCTTCTACTACAGGCTCGTATACAGTCTTATATTCAGGAACTTCGTTACCTTTTTCATCAAATCTGAATCTCTGATACTCAGCAAGGCAGTTATCTACATATTTCCAAGTTTCAAGCTGCTTTGACTTATTCGTGGTTTCACCTGGCATATTAGGATCTTCAACAACCTGGTACTGGAATTCTTCTACCTTGTTACCATTTTTGTCATACTCGATTTCAGCATTATACTTCTGGCTATCCCAATTACCATCAGAAACATACGAGATGACGTTGCCCTTTTCGTCATAAGTATACTTAATAGACTGAGAGAGTTTCTTTGAGAACTTGTTATAAGTATTCAATATTGCCAAAGTACCATTCTCATTATATGTATATTCATGGTAGTAAACAGATGTAGTATCTGCAATAAGCTGACCAGCCTCGTTGTATGCGTAGGTCTCGCAGTTAGGAGTCTTCTGGAATGTATAATCCAAGAAATCGTATGGACCCCACTGATAAGTGTTTCTTGCTACGATGTTGCCATTCTCATCGAATACAGGCTTAGCAATATCAACAAGATTAAAGTTGTCAGAGACACCAAGATCTAAATACAAACGACCGTAGTTAGCATAACCAACTTCCTTGCCATCTACATTATAATAATAGTATGTACGCTTAGAGTCTACATCATCTGGAACATCGCCCATAGCAGAGCCATAGATTCTTCTCATCACCAAGAAGCGCTTTGCAGCAGGCTTATCGTCAGGAATATTCTCTGCTGCTACACCGTCAGCAGAAGACTTATCGAATGTGATACCTGCAATGTTCAAATTCAAATTACCCTTCATTTCTACAGTACCAGCAGTTACATCGAAAGCATAAATACTCTTGCCTGCAGCATAATAAACAGTATTACCATCCTTCGATGCTACAAGACTATTGAATGTAGTGTAAGAGCAATTAACAGTAGTGTTAGCTACAGCCTCAGAAACTTTGAAGTCAGCCGAAACCTTATAAAGAACAGGATAGTTCTTTCTACCTTCGGATACGACCTTAACCAAATAGAAACCGCCTTTATGGTCGGAAGCTATTGCCTCATAGCTATCATTCAATGTTGCGACTTCGGCAAGAGTACCATTTGTGGTATCTACAGAATAAAGCTTAGTAGCAGTAGCATCTAAAGATTCATCATATACACCTTCAATGACATACAGCTTACCATTAGTCTCATCATAAGCCATACCATTGGCACCGAAGCCAGGTTTGCCATAAGTAAAAGACTTATCATTAACAACAACCATTTTACCTGTGGTAAAGTTGAGAGTAACAAAAGCAGGAGCGTCAACGCCACGATTAACAACGAAAGCGTAATACTTATCACCTACAGATGTACCACAGTTAAATTCATCTGCATTTTCAAATGCAAAATCAGGGGTGAGCTTCAAAGCATCAGAGCCAAGTGCATCAATATCAAAAGATGTAGTACGAGCACCATATGTGTTTGATGGCATAAGACCATAAACTACATTTTCAGCCCAAGCTGCAACTGTTGAATAAAGCGCCAAACCCAATACCAATAATGAACTAAGTAGATACTTTTTCATAAGAATTGTTTTTAAAAGTTTAACTATAATTATATCTCATCTGCTGCAAAGGTAAACAAATATTTTAAAATGTAAGCACAAACAGAGGAAAAATTCATAATTATTTTGTAGATATGCATAAAA
>ERZ869991.521-NODE-521-length-13456-cov-11.573810_pt1 | contig 13456 bp, 9 predicted proteins | sample MGYA00520862_ERZ869991 | MGnify/ENA primary metagenome ERZ869991 (study PRJEB32232, sample SAMN07284978) | human gut metagenome | biome: human-associated habitat; material: feces | host: Homo sapiens | place: Tanzania | collected 2014-08-11 ...
TATGGAGCGTTTTTCGGCTTATTCTTTCACTTAAGAGCTCAAAACTGCGGATTTTTTCACTAAAACCCCTTATTTTTAAGCTCAAATATATAGGTTTTCAGGAGCGAAATCGGGATGTTACTATCATCACACACGCATTTCGAACATTCAAACTTGCAAAAAACTTTGGGACAAAGATTGATTCACGCATATTATTTCTCGGATTTGAGTATTTTACCGTCGATTATTTCTCGGATTTGAGTATTTTAATGCGATTTATTTCTCGGATTTGAGTATTTTAATGCGATTTATTTCTCGGATTTGAGTATTTTAACTATATTTGCACCTGTTATTCAAAGAGTTACGATGATGCCATAAGGCATGTCACCATACTGCCTCTCTATGCATTATCCCTATTGAGAAGCCGTTGATAAAAACAAGTCATCGTTTTAGTGAAGAAAAATCCCTTGCAACATTTCTGCTGCAAGGGATTCGTCATCTTTCTACCTTATATGGTAATATACTATATAAACTTAAAAACTAAAACTTTAAATCCATATACAATAGACTGTCTTAGAATCTATATACTACAAAGCTGTTCGCCTTCATCTTCACATTCAAGACGTTACCGTTTGCCTGAACGTCTGAGGTTACTGGCACGACGGCATTCTTATGGTCTATCTTGTTCTCTGCCTGAATGTCATCGGCATGGAGAACGGTTACCTTTCCAGCGTTGAGTTTCTTCAAGCCGTTGAAGGTGACTGTGATTTCCTTCTCCTCATTAGAGGTATTGGCAATTTTGACGATGTAACTCTTAGTATGCTTGTCGAAACAAGCGGTTGCATAAAGGCCGTTTTCGCCCTTCACGGTCTTGCCATTCTCTGTGAGAGACAATACATGGGTTCCCTTGTTGAGTCCATAGAGCTGCTGAACATAATAGTTGGCTGAACGTACGGATGTCAAATTGTCAAACCAGATGAGGTCTGGACGCCATTGCCAGCCTTCTACATGAGCGAAGAGTGGGGCATAGGTTGCCTGATAAACCACATCGGCATTGCGCTCTAAACCTGTCATGAAGGCTGCTTCTGAGAGGGCTGCTTCCCATGAGTTTGGATCATGCTTGGCATGGGCTGCATACTCGCCGGCAAATACCTTTGGACCCTTGCGGTCGTAATTGTCATAACGGCCTGCATTGCTGCGGAACCAGTCTGGACTCTTGTAATAGTGCTCATCTACCATGTCAACGCCCAACTTGCGCATCTGCTCCCAACCATAGTCGAAATCCTTGCCATCGGCTGATGGACCTGATGATCCACAGATCTTGATCTTTGGATACTTGGCATGAATCTGCTCCATGAACTTCTGCAAACGCTCTGGGTAGAGTGGTCCCCATTGCTCGTTTCCGATACCTATCTGCTTGAGGTTGAATGGCGCTGGATGCCCCATGTCTGCACGAAGCTTACCCCACTTGGAGGTTACAGGACCATTGGCAAACTCTATCAGGTCGAGGGCATCGTCGATGTAGCTCTGAAGCTGATCTACGGCTACATGGGCATTCTTGTCGTTATCGCTATTCTGATACTGGCAAGACAGACCTACTGAAAGGATTGGTAGCGGATCGGCTCCGATTTTCTCTGAAAGGAGGAAGTACTCATAGAATCCCAATCCGTATGTCTGATAATAGTTAGGATAGAGACGATGAGGGAAGGTGTAGTTCCAGCGGTTCTCGTTGAGCGGACGGTTCTCTGGAGCACCTACTGAGTTCTTCCATTCGTAACGGGTTTCGAGGTCTGTTCCTTCTACGATACAACCGCCAGGGAAACGGAATACGCCTGGATGCAAATCTGAAAGGTCTTGTACCAGGTCGGCACGGAGTCCATTCCAGTTGTCCTGTGGGAAGAGAGAAATATGATCGAGATCTACGCTCTCTCCGCTCTCTAAATATACGCGCATCAGACCCTTGGCATCGGTCTGTGGAGAGGTAAGTGTGGTGGTATATTTCTGCCACTTGTTGTTGGTGATGGTAATGCTCTGCTTGGCAATTACGTTATTGTTTGAATTGACCAGTTCTACACGAATCTTGGTCTGCTTGCCGTTCAGAAGATGAAGGCGTGCATAGACTGTGAAGTCGTATTTCATGTCCTTCTTCAAGCCCATGCCGAAGAAACCGCGGTTCTCAAGACCTGTCTGTTTCTCGCGTGCACCAGATGCCTCGAGTGTCACATAGTGAGGGTTGCGGTCGAAGGCTGGTTTTACGTCACTTACAGTCACATTTCCGAAGGTGTTCCATCCCATCAGTCTTTGTGGAAATTCGAAGGAACGGTTTTCTACCATCTCTGCATAGAGACCGCCATCTGCACCAAAGTTGATGTCCTCGAAGAAGATACCATACATGGTAGGTTGGATTTCTACTCCAGGCTTGTTTGCCTGAACTGCAAACTGATGCTGTGCTGAAGCACCGAGCGAAGTCATGGCTGCCAGCATAAGGGCAGCGAAGATATTCGTTTTTCTCATGTTTATGTTGTTTATTTTTAGGTTTATTCTTATTTTTGTGATATTCTTATTGAATAATAAGTTTTATTGCTTAATGCGTTTGCAAAGATACAGAAAATCCACTCCAAACGGGGTGGACTTTCTGAGTAAATATGTTGGATTATTGCTCATAAGCTCTATTTTTTGTCTGATGAGCCACAATCTAACACGGTTCTTTCCTATTTATTCAATGGGATAATGGCAAAACTGAAAGTCTTGTCGCCATAATGAACGCGGTATTTCTCCAAAGGCCATGCGCCCCATGAGTTCTCGCCACCTACACCCATGTGCTCGCCATCGAGGAAGAGGTTGGTGTATTTTGACTTCTTCAGGTTGAAACTGTGGCGCTGATCTTTCTCATCGCCATCATCCAACTCGTCTGTATCGAAGTGGAGGGCGCTTGCATAGAATGGCTTGCAGTTCTTGACCATGAATCCGAAGCCTGCAGCATCAGTCTGTTTCCACCAACGGATATCGCCCTTGGTTCCACTTTCCTGTGGGCGGATGTATGGGAAATACTGGTTGTCTGCATCGTTGCTGTAGATACCTATCTTCATGCAGTCCTCACGGTCGGAGTAGTTTTCGATAGGGCCACGGCCGTAGTACTGGCTCTTGTCCATTTCGTATGGCAACTGCATCAGCATACCGAAGCGGAAGAGATCGCTTACTTTCTCGCCTTCTGTAGCGATGAAGTTCTCGGTCACCTTGACGGCACCTGTGTTTGCCATAATCTGATAGATCAGTTCCAGCTTGCCCATTACCTCTGGCATATTGTAGTTGGCGCAGATGGTATAGGTATTGGCCTTCTTGTTCTTCTCTACGGTAATTCCGCTCAATTCCATCTTAGGGTTCTTCCATACCTTGAATTTCTTCTGGAATCCTGCACCCATGTCATTATCGGTAGGAGCACGCCAGAAGTTTGGCTTCAAGGTGCCGCCTTCGCCGAGGAATGACTTGCCCTGATAGGTGTATTCAGAGATAAGACCGGTAGTGCGGTTTACCTTTACTGTCAGGTCGGCTGTTGAAACGGTAATATCCTGTTCGCCCTTCTTGTCTGTAAACTTGGTCTTTACATTCTTTACCTTGCCTGTCTCTGCCTGGTTGGCTGCACATGACTTGTCGCACTTATTAGCCTTTACTACCAACTGGTTGTAGGCAACAATCTGTCCTGCTTCCATCAGCGGTTCAGCCTTCTTCAGGCGGAAGTCGATGTTGAGGAAAATCTCCTTGCCCTTTGCCTGGGTGAGGTCGTAAGGAAGGGTGAAAGTCTTGGTCTGATGAGGAGCTACGTCGATGTCGGCGATCGTACCGTTCTGTGTCTCCACACCATCTTCGATGAGGCTCCATGCCAAAGCATAGTTGCTCAGATCACGGAAGAAGTTTTCGTTATACACGTTCACTTCGCCCTTAGCTGCATCCTTCAGGGTAGCCCAGATGTTCTGGTACTGGTAAGCCACCTCGTAGGCATGAGGATTGAGCTGGCGGTCTGGACCTACAATTCCGTTGCAGTTGAAGTTGTTGTCGCTTGGGTCGTAACTGTTGTAGTCGCCACCATAAGTATATTCTATCTGTCGGAGCTGCTCATTGGTCAGCAATTCTGGTTTTACCTTCATTGGAATCATGATGCTGCGATGCAAGCCCTGATCTACGAAGTCCCAGTCGAAACCACCTTGGAAGATAGGGTATTTGCGTACCAGATCCCAGTAATCTTTCAGGTTACCGCCAGAGTTACCCATCGTATGGTTGTACTCACATTGTATGAGCGGCATCTTGCTATCTGGGTTCTTGCAGTAATTCTCGCAGTTCTTTACAGGATAATACATTGGACAGAAGATGTCTGTGCCTTCTCCCTGGCGGGCCTGCTCATACTGTACAGGGCGGCTCTGATCCTGTGATTTCACCCACTTGTAAGCCTGGAGGAAATTGTCGCCCATCACGGTCTCATTACCCAAACTCCATGTCACAACAGAAGGATGATTGAAGTAGATAGAGACATTATGCTGGTTGCGCTCCATAATCTGCTTGGCAAACATCGGTTTCTTGGCAGCTGCATCATCGCCATACTGGAAACCGTGGCTCTCCTGGTTGGCTTCTGCTACGAGGTAGATTCCGTATTCGTCGCAGAGATCATACCAGCGTGGGTCATCAGGATAGTGGCAGGTACGAACGGCGTTGATGTTCAGGCGCTTCATGATCTTGATGTCCTGAATCATGCGTTCCAAGCTTACTACATATCCTCCGTCTGGGTCGATTTCATGACGGTTGGCACCCTTGATGAGTACAGGCTGGCCATTCACGAGGAATTGCTTGTTCTTGATTTCCACCTTGCGGAAACCTACCTTTACAGGAGTGATGCTTGCTGATTTCTCGTTGCCATTCTTCAGCGCACTTGAGAGGGAAACCTGAAGGGTATATAAATAAGGTGTCTCTGCATTCCACTTATGTGGATTCTCTACGTTCATCGTAATGTTGGCTGTTCCGTTCTTTGCCAAGCCTGTAGCTGTAGCCACCTGCTTGCCCTCTTTGTCGAAGAGAATGAAGTTCAGTTTGCCTGTTCCCTTAACCTTGGTAGAGATATGGAGTACGCCATCCTTGTAGTTGTTGACGAGGTCTGGAGTCACGCGAATGTCTTCCAGTTGCAATTTGGCATCACGAGCGAAGAGATAGCATTCACGAGCCACACCACTCAGGCGCCAGAAGTCCTGGTCTTCATCCCATGAACCGTCACACCAGCGGAATGTCTGGAAAGCGATGAGGTTCTTGCCCTTCTTCAAGTATGGAGTGATGTCGAATTCGGCTGCTATCTTACTGTCTTCTGCATAGCCGGCAAACTTGCCATTTACGTAGAGATAGATGTTGGAAGTAACGCTACCGAAGTGGGCTACTACCTGCTTGCCGTCCCAGTTGGCAGGGATGTCGATGATGCGGCGGTAAGAACCTACGTGGTTGTCCTTGGTAGGAACTGCAGGAGGTTGCTCATCGAAATGTCCGCGCCATCCGAAGCCCACATTTACGTATTCAGGAACTCCGTAGCCATACATTTCCCAGTTGCCAGGTACGATGATAGGCTTCCAGTTGGAGTCGTCAAGGTCAACCTTGTAGAAATCGGTAGGGCGCTGGTCGGCATTCTCTACCCAGTTGAACTTCCATGTTCCTTCGAGCGAAAGGAAATACTTGCTTTCCGTCTTGTTCATGTGCAGGATATCCTTGCTCACAATCTTACCGTCTTTCTCATAAACCCAGTCATCTGCCGGATAGGTGAAGAAGTTGGTGTGTAATGGAAAGCGATTGATGGCATTCACCTGCAGGTCGTGCCATTCGGTATAGCTTGGTTGTTGGACTGTCGCCGCATTCAACGGCTTAATGGCAGCCTTCGGTTTCTTCATACCAAAGGTTGCCATTGCCAAACTTGCCATACCTAATGTAATGAAAAGTCTTTGTCTCATAATTATAGGTTGGTTTTATTATTAGAAATGTTGTTTATTTCGTAGCCAGATACTTGTCGTATTCGCAAGCTACGAGGAGCATAGCGCCCACTCCGAAGTTAGCCTGAGAATTGGCATCAACGGTTTGTCCTGGGATGGCACGCTCGCCGATAGGTTGTACGTAGCCCACCTTGCCATCTTCCTGAACGGCGGTCTCTGTGAGATAGGTCCAGGCGCGTTCGATGGTCTTCTTGTATTCTTTCTTGACTAAGAATCCGTTGTTTACACCCCAAAGCATACCATAGGTAAAGAAGGCAGTACCGCTGGTCTCAGGACCTGGAGCATGTTCTGGGTCCATCATAGAACGGGTCCAGTAACCCTCTGGCTGCTGGATTTCTGCCACAGCCTTAGCTAATTTCTGGAATTTATCTACGAAGAACGGGTAGTGCTTGTAGTCCTTTGGCATATCCTGGAGCACCTTAGCCAGACCGGCAAGAACCCATCCGTCGCCACGAGCCCAGAAGTCTTTCTTTCCGTTGGCGCTCTTGTGCTTAGGATAGACATACTTGCCGTCACGGAAGTAGAGGTTGGTCTCCTTGTCAAGCATGATCTCGTCGGTGGTGAGGAGATTATCGTAGAGCTTGTCGAGATATTTGGTATCGCCAGTCAACTTGTACATCTTGGTCATTACCGGCATTACCATATAGAGGGCATCGCTCCACCACCAGTAATCTGTAGGTTCAGAGTAAGCCTCGTAGTGCATTACCTCTTTGGCGCGCTTCACCATATATTCTGATGCTGCGGCATTCCCCTTGGCGGCCTCGATGTTGTAGAGGTCGATGTAAGTCTGGAAGCAGATCTGCCAGTCTCCGAAGAGTACGTGCTCTTTTCCCTCGCCGTATGGTTTGTATTTCCATTTGGCAGGATTAGCCTCTGTAGCACCGGTCCAGTCGTTGTGTTCAGCCCAGCGGATAGAGTAGTCGAGCATCTTCTGGTCTTTGAGCATCTTGTAAACCTCCATGTTGCCTGTATGATAAGCTGCATTATCCCAGAAGGCACGAACCTCTGCCTTATTATTGGTCTGCCAGTAGGTGTTCACCTTCTTGATGAGTTCCACTACTTGTTCGTGGTCCCATTTTTTGGTAGCCTTCACTTCTTTCTTATTTACTTTCTTGACCTTTGCGGTCTTCTTGGCTGGCTGTGCTGCGCTCAGAGGCAAAGCTAAGGCTGCAGCAGCCATCATCATTATTATCTTGTTCATTTTTAAAATTACAAATTAGAAATGGTTATTATAATGAGAAATGAGAAATTACAAATGAGAAATGACCGGCAGCTATACTGCATTTGAACATTTCTAATTTGTCATTTGTAATTTCTCATTATAAAATTACCACTTGTCCTTGGTGACAATCTCGTCCTTCCATTGGTGATCTTTAGGGAACTGCTGATTGCTCCATGCCTTCACCTGAGTCCAAGGCTGAGCTGCATCTGTCCAGAATGGGTGATCGGCAGGCAAGCCGAGAGGCATGAAGGCGAGGGTTGTCATATAGAGCGAACCGTTGTTGGTGTACCAGTCGGCAACGTTCTTCTGGCTGTTTCCACAGAAGCCGATAGAGAGATAACCCTTCTCATTGAAGTTGTTCTCCTGGTCGAACATGCGATGGAGTACCTTGGTGAGGGCAGCACGTACCTGTCCGTTGCTCAAGTCCTTAGGCAACTTCTGGTACCATGCCATCAAAGCCAGCGGCTGCATGGTAGCCATACGGTAAGGAATACTTCTTCCGAATGCCGGGAAAGTTCCCTCAGGAGAGATGAATCTTTCGAGAATGATGCTGTACTTCTGACAGCGCTTCAATTCACGGTCGTAATATTTCTGATAGTCGAGACGGGAATTCACCTTGGCATCTACCATCGCCTGGAGAGTTTCCAGATACATAGGATGGAACACATAGCTGCTGTAATAATCGAATGCAAACGTAGGACCGTCAGCATACCAGCCATCACCTACATACCACTCCTCTACCTTGCGGCAGGCAGAATTGACGCGGTATTCATCGAAATCGCCACCCGCCTTCGCCATGAAACTCTCGATGGTTGAAGAGAAGAGCAACCAGTTGGTATAAGGAGGGTCGATGTGGCGGAGCTTAGCAAACTCCTTCAGGTATCGCTTCTTGGTCACATCGTCCAAAGGCTTCCAGAGCGTATCGTAAGCACGGAGGAAACTTTCTGCGATATAGGCTGCATCTACCAGGTTCTGACCGCCGATGCCCCAGCAGAGATAGTCAGGATTCTGAGGATCAACGGCATTCTTATAAGAAGCCAACGCCCATTCACGCAGCTGCTTGCGCTGCTTGCCTTCGGCTGTAGCATCATCAGGAAGGGTGAGCCAAGGAGCCACGCCTGCCATCAGTCTGCCGAAGCACTCCATATAGAGCACCTTCTTGTTGCGGTTGTCGAAACTTGGACTGAACTCAGTCTGCATGTTCTTCTGCAACTCGCCTTTAGCCATGTTCTCCAGAACAGGCTGGGCCATCTTGTAGGCAAGCGAGCACCAATATTCACGGTCGCTCTGCTTTTGCACTTTCTTCTTGGCACTTATCCCCATGAATGGGATAAGTGCAAGAATCATAGTCATTGTAATCGTCTTAAATATATAATTCATAGATAGTTGTGTTTGTTAGTTCTTTGTTATTTCTTTAAAACTGGCATATCGTTTTCCCATGAGATCGGAATCCAGAGATGGCGGCTGTCGCTCAGGTGTTTTGGATTCCAGATATCAGCCATGAAAACATACTCAGCGCCATGAAACATCTTTTTCTGGGCAGCAGTTTCCACCTTATATATATAGGTGCCCTGTCCGCCGAAGGTCTTGTTGGCTCCCTCGCCACGGCAAGGGTTAGGGAGTTGTTCCCAAGGACCATAGATGTTTTTTGCCTTAAACATGCGGGCTGCGTTCGGATCCCATCCCGTGCATCCGCTCGTAATCATCCAATAAGTGTTGTTTTTCTTGAAGATAGTTGGAGCTTCATTTTGCCCACCTGCTGCTACTCTTACGTAGCTTCCGTTGTGAGCCATATAGTCATCTGTCAATTGTGCAATCTGTAAAGTCAGGTTGTCCTCTGAGGAATAGATGTGGTAAGCTTTTCCGTCATCATCTACATAGATGGTCATGTCTCGTGCCATCTGTCCTCCCTCAAAGTCACGCATCCAGAACATTCCGCGCTCTATCTGCTTGCGCCATTCTGGAGTCCACCATTCTTTCATTTCCGGGAAGAGAAGCTGGTGCTTGAGGTCTGTGGTGTCTGGCTTTGCGAAGCCTACAGGATAGATGCCTGGGTTCACTCTGCCAGAGCGTACAAACTTGAATGGGCCGAAAGGAGTGTCGCTAACTGCAATCGCATAGCGTGCGGCTCCGTAGCCTCTGCCTTTCAGTTCCAGATGCATCCACATCACGAATTTCTTGGTTTTCTGATTGTAGAGAACCTTCGGACGCTCGATGATGCAACCGCCCTCGATGTCGCTGCCCGGTTCTTCGGAAACAGGAAGTACGAGTCCGTGATTGGTCCAGTTTTTGAGGTCTTTGGAGGTAAAGCAGCTTACGCCCAACGAACTGTAAGGTTTTCCGTCTTCCGAACGGCTTTCTCCATACCAGTAATAGGTGCCTTTGTAGTTGAAGATGTTTCCGCCATGCGCATTGATGTGCTTGCCGGTATTGTCTTTCCATACTCCTCCGTCCATTGGAGCCTGCGCTCTTGTTGATAGTAAGCAGGAGAGATTCATCATCAACAGTAATGCCAATAATTTATTCATCAGTTGTATTTTATTAAGTTAGTATTTATTCGATTGTTGATTTTCGGTTGCAAAGATATAAAAAATAATATATAAATAGGTATAGAAATCATTAAAAAAGGTTCATTAATCGTTAAAAATACACTTATTTGTCAGTTTTTGCACTATTTTCGCCTAAAAGTATGATATGAGAGCTTTAAATATGATGACAGAAATGGAATAAAGTAATTGTGATGGAATGCGATTATTTACATGAAAAATGAATTCTCATGGTCTTTTTGTCAAAAGTGATTTCTGGGGTGTCTAAGAAGTGGGAGAGTGCACCCTTGTCTGCCAATTTCTGGGGAGTTCCTACGGATAATACGGAATTGTCAGCTTCTATCTTGTCAAGATGATCTTCTTCGTTGTGATTTTCTGTTTTCTTCAGATTGCCTGAAAGTTTCTCCATGAGCCAAATCTTGTCTGCCAGTTGCAGGGCGATTTCTACATCATGGGTGGAAATGAGGATAGACTTTTGGAGTTGATGGGCCAGACGCTTGAGCATGAGGAGGGCTTCCACCTTGCTTGGAAAATCAAGAAAGGCGGTTGGCTCGTCCAGTAGGATGATAGGGGTCTGCTGAGCTAAGGCTTTGGCTATCATTACTTTTTGGCGTTCTCCATCGCTTAAAGTATTGAAGATGCGACCTCTGAGGGGCTGGATTCCTACTTCATGAATGGCTTCATCCACGATCTTCTGGTCTTCCTGGGAGAGCGACCCCCAGAAATTAGTATAAGGAGAGCGCCCTAAACCGATGATTTCTTCTACCTTCAGATGGATGTCGTCCATTTGAGCGGTTAGAACTACGCTGATGGATTTTGCCAGTTGTTTTTGGGAAAACATGCTGACGGATAGGAGATGGTCTGATTCTGAAGTTTTCGATAAGAGAATGTCTCCTTCCAAAGGCGGTTGGAAGGCTGAGAGTGTACGTAGCAAGGTTGATTTACCGATACCATTCGCACCTATCAGACAGGTGAGTTCGCCACTTTGCAGAGAGGCGTTGATATTTTGGGCTACTATTCGATTCTGACCGCTCGAATGATAGCCGATAGTTGTATTTTCAAGAATGATAGTTTTCTTCATCTCGCTTCTTTGACTTTATGAAATAACCTTCTCATTTTTTGTGCTCTCAAGTGCAAAATTACGATTTTTGATTTGATAATAGCCACACTCGGGATAAAAATAACCAACTTTAACGCATTCGTTTCGATTGATGCTAAGCCATTTTATCTCATGGACATCCATTGCTTATTTTATAAAGTTTAAAAGTTTATTTCATAAAAATCCGAATCTTTCAAATAATAATTCCCCTAAAAATGCGTTTTATTTCTATATATAACTTATATGAAAAGTAAAGAATCAAAAATGGAACAAACTTCTCCTATACAGGCTTTATTGCAGCAACGCACTCTTCTTCAGTTGGAGTATTATACTGAAAAGGAGGCTTTTCGCAAACTGACGGAACAAATCGGCATGCGACGCAAGGTGAAACGTGGTGACGCTTGGTTTCCACTACGTATAGGCAAAAGCTTCTATAATTCGCTCAATCAAAAATCCATAGAGGTGTTCCGTACCTCCGATGAAGAGATTGACCACAATTTTGAGTTCGGCCGACCTGTCATGTTCTTTCAGGTCAAGAATCATCCAGGGGAAATTTCTTCCCATGCTTCATTCAAAAGTGCAGCTTCTTCCTCTCCAAGTGCAATGTCCTCATCTCAAAACGCAGCGTCTTCGTCTTCTGCTTCCAATCCCAAGAGCATTAAATATTTTTCCTTTACCGGTACGGTCAGCTATGTGGATGGTGACAGAATGGTGATTAATGTGCCTGATTCTGTTTCCTTGCTCGACTTGCAGACAGAAGAACCCATCGGCGTGCAGTTGTCCTTCGATGAAACGAGTTACAAACTGATGTTTGAAGCGCTCGACCGTACGATGAAGGCAAAGAATAACCGTCTGGCTTATCTGCGAGATCTTTTCTATTCTCATCAGAAAGCAGGCAGGTTCTCCTTTGAACCCATGAAGTTCCCTTGGCTCAATCCTACCCAGGAAAGAGCCGTGAACGAGGTGCTCTGGGCAAAGGATGTGGCCATCGTGCATGGACCTCCGGGAACGGGAAAGACGACGACTCTGGTAGAAGCCATTAATGAAACCCTGATGAGGGAGAGCCAGGTATTAGTGTGTGCACAGAGCAATATGGCGGTGGATTGGATTTCAGAGAAACTCGTGGATAGAGGCATCAACGTGCTTCGTATCGGCAATCCGACAAGGGTCAACGACAAGATGCTCGGTTTTACCTATGAGCGTCGTTTTGAAAGCCATCCTGATTATCCGCAACTCTGGGCGATACGCAAGGCTATCCGCGAATTGCGCTCCAACCGCAAGAAAGGAAGTGAGAGTTTTCATCAGAAGATGGACAGACTGAGAAGCCGTGCTGCCGAGATAGAAATCCGTATTAATGCAGAACTCTTTGGCGAGGCACGTGTCATCGCCTGCACGCTTGTGGGTTCTGCTCATCGTCTGCTGGAAGGCATGAAGTTCGGCACCCTCTTTATCGACGAGGCTGCACAGGCGCTTGAGGCAGCCTGTTGGATTCCGATGAGAAGAGCCAGCAGGGTGATCTTAGCGGGAGACCATTGTCAGTTGCCGCCTACGGTGAAGAGTATTGCGGCATTAAGAGCTGGACTGGGCAAAACCTTGATGGAGCGTATCGCAGAAAACAAGCCTGAGGTAGTGACCCTCTTGAAGATACAGTACCGTATGAACGAGGATATCATGCGATTCTCCAGCGACTGGTTTTATGGAGGTCAGGTGGAGAGTGCGCCGCAAATCAAATATCGCAGCATTCTCGATTTCGACCATCCGATTACGTGGATTGATACTTCAAACGAGGAGAATCAGATAACGATAGAAGGAGAAGATGCTCCTGAGGATTCTGCTTCCACATCATCTTCTTCATCTGCAGCCAATCAAAATTCTGATTTGAACTTCAAGGAACAGTTTGTGGGCGAGAGTTTCGGGCGTATCAACAAGGCGGAAGCTGAACTTACCCTTCTGACCTTAGCTGAATACTTTACGAAGATAGGTAAGCAGCGGGTATTGAGCGATAGCATCGACGTAGGCATCATTTCGCCTTACCGTGCCCAGGTGCAGTATCTCAAGAAACTCATCAAGAAGTATGAGTTCTTCAAGCCTTACCGTCGCCTGATCAGCGTCAACACGGTGGATGGTTTCCAGGGACAGGAAAGAGACGTGATTCTCATCTCCCTGGTGCGTTCCAACGATGAAGGACAGATTGGTTTCCTGAAAGACCTTCGCCGCATGAACGTGGCAATGACGAGAGCCCGCATGAAGCTCATCATCCTCGGCAATAAAGACACGATGACCCAGCATCCTTTCTACAAGAAACTGTGGGAGTATGTGGAGGGACTCAATAATGATGAATAAGACAAGGAAAGCGGTTGTCATGAACGTAATACGATGAAAAGTTCGTGTAAAAAATGCAAGTGTACGATGAAAGTTCGTGTAAAAAAGTGTATGCATACAATGAAAGTTCGTGTAAAAAAGTGTTGAAAACATTTGAAAGTTCGTGTAAAAAAGTGTATATTTGCAACCGATAGAGCTGTTTAAACATCATAACAGCAAGTTATTAACATCATTAACAACTTCAAAATGTATGTAAGGATGAAAAGAACGA
>ERZ869991.525-NODE-525-length-13442-cov-4.712533_pt1 | contig 13442 bp, 11 predicted proteins | sample MGYA00520862_ERZ869991 | MGnify/ENA primary metagenome ERZ869991 (study PRJEB32232, sample SAMN07284978) | human gut metagenome | biome: human-associated habitat; material: feces | host: Homo sapiens | place: Tanzania | collected 2014-08-11 ...
GTCGAACAAGTCTTTGCGACCTTCGTAATAGGCACGTATCATCGAGGCAAACAGCGACTTGCCGAACCGTCTCGGGCGACTCAGAAACACATACTTATAACCTTTGTCTATAAAATCTACAAGATATTGCGTCTTGTCGGCATAAAAATAATTACGCTCCCTAATCTCGCTGAACGTCTGTATTCCTACCGGATATTTTCTCGTCTGTGCCATAGTTCCTCTTGTTTTACTTGTTTACCTACTGTAAAAAATACTGCAACCGACATCTTTGTGCAAATTTAATGATTATTTGAATAAGCGATAAATTTTTACATCAAATAAACTGTGATAACGACAATGAATGCCATGGGAGTGGTATGTGCCGGATTGGACGACAGTCAGGAAACTAAAATAAAGAAAAGGGAGAGAAACACTGTTCTGAACAGTATTTCTCTCCCTTTTCTATTGTCATAATGCCTTTTCAGGCGTACACTATCTTTTATTTAGACTCGTGAACATACAGGTTCCATCCAAGATAGCTGTCGATAGCCTCTTCGATGATGCCGGCAACATCGCCGCGGACAAGAGCCACATGATGCTCAAATCCATTCTTGCAGATATACTTCATGAGCTTCTGCAGCTCCGGAACTTCAGTAACAACAATACATCCGTCCATTCCGTATGGATCGTCGGTCATCTTGCCTTCACCGAGGTATGCTTTGATGCAACCCTTAGTGTCGTCGGTAGAGATGCGGAAATAAGTGAAGTCGCCTGCACTCACCTTAGCATATACAGCACCGAAGGTATTGATCTTTCCTAATGTCCTGCCCAAAACACCGAGCGGTCCAAGGCGCAGGTTGTCGTTACCGATGAATGATTTAGGGAAGTTTCCGCAGTGTGTACAAACGCATTTGTTGCGGTCCTCGGCAAAGTTGTTGTTCCAGTCGGCAATAGCCGAAGGCTCGCCAGAGGCAAGAGTCAGAGCGAGCATAGACACGGCACCGGCGATATCCGTTTCGCAGGCTGCCGGAATTCCGGCTTCGCTGAGCATACTCATTGTAACACAGGCAGCGCATCCGAAGTTCTGCTCCAGAGAGTCCCAGCACTGAATAGCCACGGCGTCAACCTGGTTAGCTTCAACCCAACGGTTCACTGCAACGCCGAACTTGCACTGCAGACGCAGCTTCTCCTTGTAAGTTTCCGGCACTTCAGCATATCCGGCAACCTTCTCCATCTGTTTGAGAAGATCAGAATCGCTGTCCTCAATTGCCTGTGCGGCATATAGAATCTCGCTCAAGTCGGCAGGAACAACGGTGATACCCGAAGCCTGGAGCAGTTTCTCGCTTGCACGACAGGTGTTGAATCCCAGCGGACGAGTTCCGATCTGTCCGATACGTGCATGGCTCAATCCTTTTACCACGCGGCAAACGGCAGCAAAGCGGTTAATGTCTTGAGCCAAAAGTGGTGAATATACAGAATATGTATGCAGAGTGGTATCAGTAAACGGAATACCATACTGATACAAGTTGTTGCAAACAGAAATCTTTCCGCAGAAAGCATCGCGGCGACTGTCAAGGTCAACCTTGTCGTTTTCGTCGTCGCAAGCCTGTACCAATACCGGAACATGTAGGTCAGCAACGCTGATGGCATTGATGATACCGATCTCAAAGCCGAAGTTAGGCAGCGACACGATTATTCCGTCAATGCGGTCGCGGTTCTGGCGGAACAGTTCAGCGCATTTCAGTCCGTCTTCGCGGGTTTCGATACTGCTGCTGCCTGTTGGGGTAGCATCCTCGGGCAGTATAACATATTCGTAACCATTGTCCTCAATAGTCTTGAGAAGCTGCTTGCGTACGTCTCTGGCAAGTTCAGAGTTGAAATATGCACGTGTGCCGATGATGACACCGAAGCACTGTTTCTTGTTCATAATATTAAAATTTTAGACCCACCCTGTCCCTCCCAAGGGGAGGGAATGACAATTCAAAAACAATTAACGTGTAATTCAAATGCCATGAGTGGTATAAGTTAATGTATTATATATTTTATTTCTCTTCCCGTTAATTCCCCTTAGTCCCCTTATTATATCAAAGCTAATTTCATTCCCTCCCTTTGGGAGGGTTAGGGTGGGTTGGGGGTTACTTTATCAGTTGCTTCACGGCATTGTGCCAGCCCTCGATATTTTTGTTAATCCAATCCTCGTTGTCTTGAGCCTCGATGCGCCATTTACTGTGGCGTAGTTTAGCAACTTCGTCAAAACTCGTCCATACCTTTCTCGACAGTCCGTTCATTATAACAGCTCCGAGGGCAGAAGCCTCTTCAACATCGGAGCGGTTTACCGGAACTCTCAGACAGTCAGCCTGGAACTGCATCAAGAACTTATTCTTTGTCGGTCCGCCGTCAACGCGTATTTCCTTCAGACTGATGCCCGCCTTGACCGTCATAGCCTTTACGAGGTCGTTAATCTGATATGCAATCGATTCCAGGGCAGCCCTCAGGAAATGAGCCCTTGTCGTGGCAAAAGTCATTCCCATAACGGCAGCCTTCACGTTGTCGTTCCACCACGGAGCACCAAGTCCGGCAAAAGCCGGTACGAAATACACTCCGCCGTTGTCGGTAACAGAAGTAGCCTCGGCTTCCACGTCGGCAGGCGACGCAATCATCTTTAGTTGTTCCTGTAGCCATTTCAGAGTAGCTCCAGTACTGTGTATATTTCCCTCGAAAGCATAGAAAACCTTTCCGAGCGCAGCAAAGCCGATAGAAGTAACGAGTCCTTCAGGAGCCGGAGCTGCTTTCTCGCCAATGTTAACCATCACCGAAGAGCCAGTACCGTAGGTTGCCTTTCCGAGTCCCTCCTCGAAACACATCTGTCCGGTTAGGGCTCCGTGAGAGTCGCCAAGAACTCCGGCGATAGTTATCGGCTTGTCGAAAATCCCCCCTACAGTAGTTTCTCCGAACTTGCTGTCGCAAGGCAACAGTTCCGGCATCATGTTTCTTGGAATAGTAAAAAGCTTGAGCAAGTCATCGTCCCACTGTAGCGTATGGATATTCATAAGCATCGTACGGGAAGCGTTGGTATAGTCAGAAACGTGGCATCTGCCGTCGGTAAGTTTCCAGATAAGCCACGACTCCATCGTGCCCATCAGCAAATCGCCGTGTTCAGCCTTTTCCCTTGCCCCGTCTACGTTATCGAGAATCCACTTGGCTCCGCTTGCAGCAAAATAAGGGTCGATGAGCAGTCCGCTCTTCTCCATAACCATCTTGCTGTAGCCTTCGGCTTTCAGCTTGTTGCATATCTCCGCACCGCGCATACACTGCCATACTACAGCGTTGTAGACAGGTTTTCCGGTATTTTTGTCCCATACCACAACCGTTTCTCTCTGGTTGGTAATGGCCAAGGAATAGTTAGCCTGCATGTCGCATCCCCTCATCAGTTCCTTTATGGCGAGCAACATGTTGTTGTAAATCTCCTCAGCATCGTGTTCCACCCATCCAGCCTTTGGATAATACTGGTGGTGTTCCACGTTGACACGCTGCAGCATCTCGCATTGCTCATTGAAGAGCATAGCCTTCGTTGCCGATGTGCTTTGGTCTATAGCGATTATATAATTCATATAAATGGAGTATGTCTTTATTTTTTCAAGAAATCCAGAGCGCTCTTTACGATACCCTCAGCATCCAGTCCGTAGTGGTGGAAAATTTCCTTGTTAGTTCCGTGTACCACATTCTCGTCAGGAATACCGATAATGCGAACAGGTACAGGATTCTCCGACAGAGTCTCGGTAACGATACCTCCAAGACCTCCAAACTGGCTATGCTCCTCTACCGTGATAATTCTGCCCGTCTCTGCAGCAGCCTTCTTTATAGCTTCGGCATCATAAGGCTTCAGTGAAGCCATATCGAGAACGCGTGCGCTTATGCCCTTCTCCTTGAGCTGCAGTCCAGCCTGGTAAGCATGATAAACCGTTTCGCCGGTACCGATGATTGTCAGGTCGTTACCGTCGAGAAGCATATTAGCCTTGCCGAGTTCAAAGTCGAAATCATCATTTTCGTAAACGTCAGGTACGGCAGCACGGCCTACGCGAACATATACAGGATGTGGAAAATCAACGAGCAACTTAACCAGTTTGCGTGTCTGTCGCGCATCACAAGGCAATACGATGTTCATTCCCGGGAACGTGCGCAGTGCGGCAATGTCGTGCAGACTGTGGTGAGTAGCACCAAGAGCACCATAGGCAACGCCACCGCTGACACCAAGAATCTTCACCGGATTCTCGCTATAAGCCAAGTCCACCTTTACCTGTTCCAGACTTCTTGCCACATAGAAGCAAGCCGGTCCGCAGGCGAATACCTTCTTTCCGCTGTGTGCCAGTCCGGCAGCAATGCCTACAGCATCCTGTTCAGCGATACCACATTCCACAAACTGTTCCGGCAGTTGCTCGGCAAAGTCGTTAAGAGTAACGGAGCCACGGGCATCGGTGGTGACTGCAACAATATCTTTGTCCTCCTTTGCCAGTTCCAGCAAAGTGTCAGTAAAACTCTTTCTACAAGCTATCATAGTAAAAATAATGTGTTTTAAAGGTTCTTTATTCTTTCGTCAATCTCAGCGAGAGCTTGTTTATACTGCTCCTCGTTAGGCATTCCGTGATGCCATTTTGCCACGTTCTCCATATAGGATACGCCCTTTCCCTTTGTAGTGTCGGATACGAGCAGATGCGGCATACCGTTGTTGTAGTCGATGCTGTCGATGGTCTTCACGATATCCTCCATCTCGTCGCCGTTCATCATTTTCACGTCCCATCCGAATGCCGTCCAGCGCTCCTTGATACTCTCCAGTGCCATCACGTCCTCCGTGTTACCGCTAATCTGCAGATGGTTGCGGTCTATGATAGCCACGAGGTTGTCGAGCTTGTACTGGTGTCCAGCCATAGCAGCTTCGTAGATAGAGCCTTCGCCCTGTTCGCCGTCGCCCATCATGACAAAAGTCTTGTAGTCTTTCTTGTCCATCTTTGCAGCGATAGCCATACCTACACCGATAGGCAGTCCGTGTCCCAGTGCTCCGGTGTTCACCTCGATACCAGAAACTTCAATAGTAGGGTGACCGCTCAGGATAGAGCCGTATTTGCCGAGAGTGTCTGTAATTTCCTTCTTCAGGAATCCCTTAGCTTCAAGAGTAACGTATAGGGCCTCTACACAGTGTCCTTTGCTTAGGATAAAACGGTCGCGGTTAGGATTTTTCGGATCTTTAGGATCCACGTTAAGATACTTGAAATAGAGGGCAGTCATGACGTTCAGGCATGACAGGTCGCCGCCGATATGTCCGGCACCAGCGTTGTAGACCACTTCGATGAGTCTTCTGCGGTCCACTTCGGCTTGTTTTGTAAGTTCTTTTATATTCATTGTAATAATAGTTTTGTTTTTCAGCTAAATGAAAGTAGCCATTCACTACCTTTTTATATATATAACGTTTCCGCATGTTATTTGTAACACCTGTATTCAAACTAAAAATTTCCCGGTTAAGAATAAGCAAGTCCGAGAGACATTAGCTATGAATAGGTATATACCGGCAGTAACCATTCCCCTTATCATCAGATATCCATTCAATGTAGTTATATTTATGAGCGTTTTAAGTTCGTGAAAGCGATTTATTGCAAATTCGTTGGCTATCTGAAATTATTTTATTAGATTTGCCACAAAATTAAAACAACAGAAGCGTTATGACATTCACACAACTATGCAATAAGGTGTTCAATCTCGCAATTGACGATTATCACGTAAACGATAATGTCGATACACCGATAAAGAACCCATACGACCGTGATTCTATAGAAAACCGTCTGTATCTGAAGTGCTGGATAGACACAGTGCAGTGGCATCTGGAGGATATTATCCGTGATCCACACATCGAACCGCTCGAGGCATTGAAACTGAAACGGCGTATAGACCGCAGCAATCAGGACCGTACAGACCTCGTAGAGCAGATCGACAGCTATTTCCGTATGAAATACAGCGATGTAAACGTACTGCCGGATGCAACTATCAATACCGAAAGTCCGGCATGGGCAGTAGACCGCTTGTCGATACTTGCCCTGAAGATATACCACATGCGAGAGCAGGTGGAGCGCACCGACGCTACACCGGAGCATAAGGAAAAATGCCGCAAGAAGCTTGATGTGCTCTTAGAGCAACAAGTAGACCTGAGCACTGCAATAGACCAGTTGCTTGACGATATCCAGGCAGGCAGGAAATACATGAAGGTATACAGACAGATGAAGATGTATAACGACCCGTCGACAAATCCAATACTCTACGCTAACAAAAAGTAATGAAGACAGAACACATACTTGTTATTCGTTTTTCGGCCCTTGGCGATGTGGCGATGACGGTGCCTGTGGTATACTCTCTGGCGAAGCAATATCCCAATGTAAGGATAACGATGCTGAGCCAGAAATTCGCCCGACCGTTTTTTGAACACATGCCGCACAACGTGGGATTCATGGAGGCTGACCTCAAGAATGAATACCACGGAGTGAAAGGACTCAATGCCCTTTACCGAAGACTGATGGCAAAGAACTTTACTGCGATAGCTGATTTGCATAGCGTTCTGCGCTCGCAGTATCTTCGCATGCGTTTCAGTATTGACCGCTTCAATGTGGCTCATATCGACAAGCACCGCAGCGACCGTCGTCTCATTACGTCGCAGAATGACAAGCAGCTGCACCAGCTCCATACCTCGTTTGAAAATTATGCCGATGTCTTTGCAGCCCTTGGGTATCCGGTGAATGTAGATTTCAAGTCGATATATCCTGAGGGAAAGGGTGACTTGTCTCTTCTTCCTGAAACATTCCAGACGCGTGGTGAAGAAGAGGTATGGATAGGAGTAGCCCCGTTTGCTGCACACAAAGGCAAGATATATCCGGAAGATCAGATGGAGAAGACCCTTTCTCTGCTTTCCGGGAAATTCCCGAAAAGCAGAATATTCCTGTTTGGTGGTGGAAAGAACGAGGCGGAAACGATGCGCAAGTGGAGTGAGCGCAACAAGAACATGATAAACGCTTCGGCTCTTCTCGGTGGAATATCCAATGAACTGATACTTATGAGTCATCTGGATGTGATGATATCTATGGACAGCTCTAATATGCACATGGCGTCGCTTGTCGGCACTCCAGTGGTCAGTATATGGGGTGCTACCCATCCTTATGCCGGTTTCATGGGGTGGGGGCAGAGTATAGACAATGCCGTTATGCTCGACATGCCGTGCCGGCCATGCAGTATCTACGGCAACAAACCTTGTGTAAGGGGAAATTATCCTTGTCTGACATCGATAACTCCCGAGATGATTGTTGATAGGGTCTTGTTTCAGCTTCAGAAGTCAAGAATGTAGAATTTAGAATTAAAAATTCAGAGTAACTCTAAACTAAAATACTAAATCCGAAACTTGAATAAAATATAATAATAGGTAAAAAGGCAAGGTCTCTTTGTTCGGAAACCTTGCCTTTATTTTTTTTCTTGTCCGCCAAAGAGCGGACCTCAGTTGCTGTCTATTATTTGTTGAGAGCGTCCTCAACGTCAGCTCCAGCCTTGAATTTAGCAACCTTCTTAGCAGCGATCTGAATCTTCTGCTTAGTAGCAGGGTTGATACCCTCACGAGCCGGGCGCTCGTTAACGCTGAATGTTCCGAAACCAATCAGGGCAACTTTGTCACCAGCAACGAGTGCGTCCTTTATAGCAACTACAGTAGCGTCAAGTGCTTTCTTAGCGTCAGCCTTGCTCAGACCTGCGCCAGCTGCGATTTTGTCAATAAGTTCTGTCTTGTTCATAATTGTTATTGTTTTAGATTAATAATATTTTGTTCTTTTATTCCGTATCCGTATCATCTTGTCCGTGTCGGCAAAGCCATATTGCGGCAAAATGTTTCGCAAATATACTTGAAACCTTTTATAAATCAAATAAAAAACGGAAAAAAGTTATGAATATGATTAAAAAAAGTGGGATAGCCCCATGTTTTATGGCTTTTAACGGATATTTTTCGTACTTTTGCCAACCGATTTGATAAATGACTTAATAAAAGTGATTATGCGAGATATTCCAGCAATAACAAAGAATCTGCTCATCATCAACGTTCTGATGTTCGCCGCCTATTGGGTGTTCTCCCGACTTGGCATAGACTTGAACGACATACTCGGACTGCATTTCTTCCTCTCGTCCGACTTCCATATCTACCAGCTTCTGACATACATGTTCATGCATGCAGGGTGGACTCATATTTTCTTCAATATGTTTGCCTTGTGGATGTTCGGAAGGATAGTGGAGAATGTGTGGGGACCGAAACGTTTCCTCACTTATTATCTTGCCTGCGGCATTGGTGCCGGACTGATACAGATGATTGCACAGTTCGTTTCCTTCTATGCTATTGCGAGCGAACAGATACCTGAGTTCGGCTTCGGTGATATAATGACCGTTGTGCACAACAGCGAGGCGGTGCTCGGCAGCTGGACCACGGTGGGCGCTTCGGGAGCAATCTATGGCATCCTGCTCGCCTTCGGAATGTTGTTCCCCGAGGAACGTATATTCATCTTCCCTTTGCCCGTGCCGATAAAGGCAAAATGGTTTGTGGTGCTCTATGCCGTACTCGAACTGTCTTTAGGTCTCGGAATGCCTGGCGACAGCGTGGCACACTTTGCCCACTTGGGCGGTATGCTCGTCGGTTTCCTCCTTATCAGATACTGGCGCAAGAATCCGTATGGAGGCTTCGGTGGCGGTATGTATGGAAATTATGGCGGACAGCAGAGTATTTTCAGTAAGATGAAAGACTACTGGGAAAAACACTCCCGCAAGACCTTCGGCAAGACTTCAGCCAATACCCGTAGGGAAACCGACTGGGAGTATAATGCAAGGAAAAAGCAGGAACAGGACGAGGTGGACCGTATTCTCGACAAGATTCGCAAAAGCGGCTACGACAGTTTGACGGCAGAGGAAAAACAAAAGTTGTTTGAAAATGGCAGGCGATAACAATCGCCCATAATGTAAGAATGCTGAACCAGATTAAGAAATTCGTAATACAGATGCTGACGGGTGCCAATATCGCCGTCATCATACTGATGCTCCTCGTGGGCTTCAGCTACAGGCTCAACCCTGTAGAACACCCGCTGACGGCAACCGTAGGACTTGTCTTTCCCGTCTTGCTCGCCACGGATATAGCCTTTCTGCTGCTGTTCCTAATCTTCCGCAAGCGGCTCGTCTTCATACCGGTGGCAGGACTTGTGCTGTGTTATATTCCGATAAGATACTATTCGCCGATAAACATACCGCATGCCACACCCGACGATGCCATAAAGGTAATGTCGTATAATGTCTTTATGTTTAACCGCAGCGACAGCACCGGACTAAGAAGAATTGCCGACTACGTGAACAACAGCGGAGCCTCGATAGTGTGCATGCAAGAGGCAGATATCAATGACGCCGTGAAAGCGGCATTTGCCAGCGACTATAAATATATCGACTCGGCGAGGACGGCAAACTTCAGCGAGTCGCAGATAATCCTCAGCAAATATCCGATACTCTCGAAAACAAGGATAAACGAGAACGTGAAGGGCTGCCTGTGTGTCGCCTACGAAGTGCTTGTCGACGGCGACCGTACGACGGTTCTTAACTGTCATCTCGAGGGCACCGGACTGACTCCCGAGGAGCGCAAAGACTTCCACAAGCTCGTGAAAGGCAACTGGAAGAGCGACACCATAGGAGCAGAGTCAAAACGCATGATAGTAAGACTCGGAGAGGCATCGCGCCGCCGAACGCCGCAGGTAGAGGGAATCTTGAAATACATCAACAGCCGCAAGGGAGAACCCGTGCTTCTCTTTGCCGACATCAACGACACGCCGATATCGTATTGCCGCGACCAACTCGCAAAGAACTTGACCGACTGTTACGTCGCTACAGGCAACGGTCCCGGAATATCCTATCATTACAACACCTTCTACGTAAGGATAGACAATATAATGTGCTCCTCGGATTGGCAGCCTTATAACTTCAAAGTAGATAGAGACATAGACGCCTCAGACCATTATCCGATATGGGGATATATAAAGAAAACGCAACATAAAGACAAAAAAAGCCACTGACAACCCAAGAAGTTAAAAAAAAATAAGTATCTTTGCACGCTATGTAGCCCATAGTGTGCTCATTAGAGTGAAAATCATAACAGAATGATACCAAAAAATCAAGCTGAAAACTATAATTAAAAACAATAAAAACAAAATGCAAAACAAAGGAATTGTAATTGTACTGGCAGTCTTGATGACCCTTGCAAGCATCTTCTATTTGTCTTTCTCCGTTGCAACAGGCTACTACGACAGCCAGGCGGCAAAGATAAAGGATCCGATTGCTCAGCAGGATTATAAAGACTCAGTGAAGTACCTCGGCGTTTATTCCTACCAGCGTTGTCTCGAGACACAGATTGGTCTGGGTCTTGACCTCAAGGGCGGTATGAACGTTATCTTGGAGATTTCCGTTCCTGACGTAGTGGAGACACTGGCTGACCACAAGACAGACGCTGCCTTCGTGAAATCAATGGAACAGGCTAAGAAGGAAGAAGAGACAAGTCAGAGCGACTTCATCTCTCTCTTCATCAAGTATTACAAACAGAATGCACCGGGCCATCGCCTTGCTGAGATTTTCGCTACCCAGCAGCTCAAGGGACAGGTGAGCACACAGAGCTCCGACAAGGAAGTCGAGGCTGCTCTCCGTGCACAGGTGCAGTCGGCTATCGACAACTCATACAATGTCGTTCGCAACCGTATCGACAAGTTCGGTGTCGTTCAGCCTAACATCCAGAAGCTCGAAGGTCAGGAAGGCCGCATCATGGTAGAAATGCCAGGTGTACGCGAACCGGAACGTGTTCGTAAGCTCCTCCAGGGAAGTGCCAACCTTGAATTCTGGGAGACATACAACAGCGAGGAGGTTACTCCTTATCTGCGCCAGCTCGACCAGCTCGTGGCAAACGGCGGCGAGGCTGCAAAGAAAGATACCGCAGCTGCCGAGAAGAAGAACGACGCTGAAGAGAAGGCTGAAGTAGCTGCTAAGAACACTCCGGCAAAACTCTCAGTTTCTGCCAAGAAGGGTGCTGCTGAGAAGGCTGCTGCAGCTTCAGAGAGCGCACAGCTTGCACAGGCAAAGAAGACAAATCCGCTTCTCGCCGTTCTGCAGCTCGCTCCTCAGGGTTCTATGAGCGTTGTAGGTTATGCCAACGTTCGCGATACCGCTGCCGTAAACAAGATTATCTACTCTGCCGCTGCAAAGCAGGTTCTGCCGTCTGACGTGAAACTGCTGTGGGGTGCAAAGCCTGCCGACGGACTTTCTGCAAAGAACGTATATGAGCTGTATGCACTGAAGGTTACACAGAGCAACGGACACGCTCCTCTCGAGGGTGACGTTATCACTGATGCAAAAGACGAGTTCGACCAGATGTCAGGTCGTCCGAGCGTAAGCATGTCAATGAACTCCGACGGCGCACGCCGCTGGGCAGAACTGACAAAGGCTAACGTGGGCAAGGCTATCGCCATCGTCCTCGACGGCGTGGTTTACAGCGCACCTCGCGTAAATGGCGAAATCTCTGGCGGTAACTCTCAGATTACCGGTAACTTCACTATCGAAGATACAAAAGACTTGGCAAATACTTTGAAGTCAGGACGTATGCCGGCACCTGCACGTATCGTACAGGAAGACGTCGTTGGTCCTACACTCGGTGCACAGTCTATCCAGCAGGGTCTCATCTCATTCGTTGTCGCTTTCATCCTCTTGATGCTCTACATGGTTCTCATGTACGACTTCATCCCGGGTATGATGGCAAACTTCGCACTGCTCATAAACCTCTTCTTCACTCTCGGAATCCTTACCTCGTTCCAGGCTGCACTTACGATGCCGGGTATCGCCGGTATCGTGTTGACTCTTGGTATGGCGGTAGATGCCAACGTGCTTATCTACGAGCGTACGAAAGAGGAGCTGCGTAAGGGCAAGGGACTGAAAGATGCTATCAAGGCAGGTTACGGAAATGCCTTCTCGGCAATCTTCGACTCCAACTTGACTTCTATCATCACCGGTGTTATCCTGTTCGTATTCGGTACAGGTCCTGTTCGCGGATTCGCCACAACACTTATCATCGGTATCTGCTGTTCATTCTTTACAGCCGTATATCTCACACGTCTTATCTACGAGAACCGTCTCGACAAGGACAAGTGGCTGAACCAGACCTTCACCACCCGTCTGTCGCGCAACTTCTTGCAGAACAACCACGTGGGCTTCATGAAGATGTATAAGAAGACCTTCACCATTACCGGCATCCTTGTTGCCGTATTCGTAGTAAGCTTCTTCGTTCGCGGATTGAGCAAGAGCATCGACTTCACCGGTGGTCGCAACTATGTTGTGAAGCTGGAGAAAGCCGTTGAGCCGGAGGAAGTAACAAAGGCTCTGCAGGCATCATTCCCTAACAGCTCAGTAAGCTCACTGGCTCTCGGTACAGACCACAAGACAATACGTATCTCTACCAACTACAAGATAGAGTCTAACAGCCCAACCATCGACGACGAGGTTGAGGAAATCCTCTTCAAGTCGTTGAGCAAGGCAGGAATGGTAACACAGAAGAGTGTTGAGGCATTCAAGAACCCAGACGTTCGTGCCGGCGGTTCAATCATCAGTAGTGCAAAGGTAGGTCCGTCAGTGGCTAAGGATATCACATACGGAGCAATCATCAGCGTCATCTTCGCTCTTGTTGCAATCTTCCTGTATATCCTGTTGCGTTTCCGCAATATCGCATTCTCGCTCGGTTCTACTGCAGCTTTGGCAATCGATACCGTAGTGGTGCTCGGCTTCTACTCACTGTTGTGGAACGTGGTTCCGTTCTCTCTAGAGATCGACCAGACCTTCATCGGAGCTATCTTGACCGTTATCGGTTACTCTATCAACGATAAGGTGGTGGTATTCGACCGTATCCGTGAGAACTTGAACCTCTACAAGAAGCGTGACTACTTCACGATCTTCAACAACTCGCTGAACGAGACACTGGCTCGTACCGTAAATACATCACTCACAACATTGATCGTGTTGCTCTGTATCTTCATCCTCGGTGGTGACAGTATCCGCAGCTTCGCTTTCGCAATGATTATCGGTGTAATCTTCGGTACCCTGTCTTCAATCTTCGTTGCTGCTCCTATCGCTTACATGACATTGAGCAAGCGCAACAAGGGCGAGCGCGGCGACAAGGCTATCGAGGAGATGGTATAAGCCTATTATATATAAGGTATAAGGAAAAATAACCGTCGTGGAAAACGACAATGCTAATATCAGCGCCATGCAGAGAAATTCTGCATGGCGCTTTTTTTATAAAAAAAGTTTTGGCTCTTCTCAAATTTTAGTACATTTATGTATCTAAGTTTGAGGAGACCTTCAGTTCCAATAGAGGTATGCTAGCT
>ERZ869991.526-NODE-526-length-13416-cov-11.508284_pt1 | contig 13416 bp, 9 predicted proteins | sample MGYA00520862_ERZ869991 | MGnify/ENA primary metagenome ERZ869991 (study PRJEB32232, sample SAMN07284978) | human gut metagenome | biome: human-associated habitat; material: feces | host: Homo sapiens | place: Tanzania | collected 2014-08-11 ...
GATCACATCCTGGACAAAATGTATATTTTGCATCTTTTTTCAAAGATTTTGGTAATTTAAAAACTTGAGTTTCCATTATAATAACCCCTCCACTTTAGCTGCAATTTCTTCAGGAGCAGGAGGAGTTCCAACCCCTTTATGTACTAATTCTACTGGAACTTTACCATTCACAGCCAATCTAACATCATTGACCATTTGCCCCATATTAACCTCTACAACTACAAACTTTTTAGTTGTTTGAGCCAATTCTTGTAATCTCTTATTTGGGAATGGGAACAATGTAATAGGTCTAAGTGTTCCAGCCTTGATACCTTTTTGTCTTAGCATTTTTGCTGCTGTTCTAACATTTCTTGAAGTTGAACCGAAACTTACTAATACAACATCAGCGTCTTCTGTTCCTATTTCTTCCCATTCTGTTTCTTTTTCTTCAATTTCAGCATATTTCTTGTACAAATTGTCTAAAAATTCACATTGTTTATCAGCTAATGGAGCATAAGAACGAATTATACGAGCATCTCGCCCTTTTGCACCTGTTAAGCACCAAGAAGAATTATCTATCTCTGGATATGGATAAGGCTTGAATTCAACAGGCTCCATCATTTGTCCTAACAAACCATCCGCCAAAAGAACAGTTGGGTTTTGGTATTTGTGAGCCAAATAAAATGCTTTGTATGTCAAATCAACACATTCTTGAACAGTAGATGGAGCAAGAACGATAAGTTTGTAATCTCCATTTCCACCACCTTTTGTAGCTTGGAAATAATCTCCTTGAGAAGGGTAAATATTTCCCAACCCTGGACCACCTCTCATTACGCTAACTAATACGATAGGTAATCTATCAGATGTTGCATATGACAAAGCTTCTTGCATAAGAGATACTGCACAAGAAGATGAAGAAGACATTGCTTTTACACCTGTTGAGCATGCACCCAATGTCATATTGATTGCCGCAAGTTCACTTTCAGCTGAAACATACGCTCTGCCAAGTTCTTGCATTTTGCCACTCATAAATTCTCCGATTTCACTCTGCGGAGTGATAGGATAACCGAAATAGCACTGACATCCAGCTAATACAGCAGCATTTGCTATTGCATAGTTACCTTTCATTAAAACTTTTTTACCTGTTAAACATTCAACCATATAATATTATCCTTTATAAACCTCTGTTATAGCCAAATCTGGACATCTTGTTGCACACATTGCACAACCCAAACATTCATGATTTGGATCACAAAATTCAACAACTCTATCGCCTAACTTGTTAGTTTTGTCACTAATCTTAATCAATTTTTTCGGGCATTCTTTTATACATAAGTAACATGATTTGCACTTGTTTTCATCAATTACTATTCGGCTCATTGTATCCCCTCTTTCAAATCTATTCCTCAAAAACATTTTAACACTAATACTAGAATTGAATAAGTTATTTGTTTTATTCTTAACATTTGTAATAAATACACGTAATAAAATTTACTAAATTATCTATGCTTGGTAAGATTAAATTGTAGGGATATATATTTTAAGGACTAAGAAATGGCTCAAGAATTAGAACTAATTGTTGATTTACTAAAGGAGATGAAGAGAGTTAATAGCACTAACATGGAGGGTTTTGACCGTTTGCTTGCAAATATTAGCAACAGACTTGATTCTCTCGATGGGAACGTTGCTTCTGCCGAATTATTAAAAGCTTATTTGGGAGAATTAACAAAGAAAGTAGAAGAAAAATATTCAACAACGATTAACAAGTTTTCGGATATAGAACAAGCGTTGAGATCAATATTCTTAGACCAACAAGAGCATGTCCGCAACAAAGACATGAAAGAATTGTTTGATATTTTTTCTAAGAACATGAATGGATTCTACACAGAAGCGAAACAACAAAAAGCCCTACTTTCTGGAATTGAATCTAGATTATCAGACTTGAGCAACAACAAATCAGATAAAGAAGACATTCTTAGAACTATAACCCTACTTAGAAACGATTTTGAAAACCTTAACCATGCCTACAAAAATACAATTGACGAAGTTAATTCAAACTTAAAAGGAATCTTAACAAATCTGATTAAGATGGACCAAACTGCCATTAATACAGAAATGAAGGAACAACTAGATATCCTTTACAAAGCAACAGGCGATATTGTAAACGTTCTAAAAGCAATTGATGAAAAAGATGCACAAATTGAAAAGGTTTTGGCAAACGTTGCAACAAGTGAAAACTTAAAAATTGCTCAAGGAGTTTTAGACTCAATAATTGAAAAAACAATAGATATTTCATCATCTATTGAAAATCTTGCTGACAAAAAAGATATTGAGGGACTTCAAGCGGCTGCTGTTATTATGAACAACAAACTTGATGAAACCTCAACAAAAGAAGATTTTTCAAAAATCAATCTTAAAACAGAATCCTTACTAACTCAAACAGAAGAAGTTAAACAAACACTAGCAGACGTTACAAAAAATATTGAAAAACTTCCAAATACAACTCAACTTGAAGAAGCTTTGGCTGGGATTTTTCAAGATACAAAAAAACTTCAAGAGGAAATTCACTCTGCAAACTTAAAAAATGAAGTAAATTGTATTGAAGAAAAGGTAAATTCTTTAACAGATGAACTTACAACTGTAAAAAACATTATTGAAGATATAAGTGAAATATTATCTTCAAAAATCCTTTCTTCAATTGAACAAATATCTTTTGAAGATGAAGCATATGATATTAAAGAACATGTATCAAAAATGGTTGCTCAATTACCTCAAAAAGAAGATATTGAAAGAATTCTAGAAGAACATCACGCTCATAACAAAGCTCTTAATTCTATTTTAGAAAAAACTGATGTTATACAAGATAGATTGGATAACCTTCCAACGCACCAAGATATGGAAATTCTTAACAACAATCAACTTGGACTTATTGAAAACCTTCAAGCCATTGCGACAAAAGAAGATTTTGAAGCGTTATCTGCGAAATCAGATAATCTTGAAGAAAAATTAGATAACCTAAATTTTGATAACGAATTTGAAAACATCTATGATAAAACATCTTCCATTGAAGAATGGCTAGAAAAGTCAAAAATCAAAGAAAAGACTGAAGAAATAACTGAAAAATTAGAAGCAAAATCAGAACAAAAAGATTTGCTAGAGCTTCTAAACTTGACTAAAAATATAATTAAAGAACTTGAAGAACTATCTGAAAACGCAGATGTAAAAAAAGTTAATAGAACTGTTGCAGATATTTACCAAATGATTGATGAATTAAAGACAGACTTGATGAACACTCAAGAAATGCACAACGATTCAATCATAGTACAACTTTCTGAATTGCAAAAAACAATTTCAAATGTAGTAACAGCGGAAGAATTTTCAAAATTCATCGATGAACTCAAAGATTTTATTCAAAGAATTTTAAACCATACAGAAAAATTAGCATCTGATTTTGGAGATGTTAAAAAATTGCAAGATGATATCATATTTAAACTTGATAATATTGATATTTCTAACATTGAAAACACAATTCAGAAAAATATTGAATCAGCATCTAGCAATTTGAAACAAACAATTGAAGAAAAACATGAAGATTTATCAGAAAAAGTTTCAAATATTGATACAAAACTGATTACTATTTCTGAATATCTAAACAACGGAATTAAGCTAGACGATGCAACTTTAAAAACAACTATCAAAGAAATTCGTGAAATTCTTCAAAATAAAAAATCTAGTTTTGATAATATAGAAAAGGATACAAATAGTGTTGTTGAGGACGTTCATAAATATGTTAACGAAATCAAAAATTTATTAGGTTCTTCAAATAAAGATATTTCAAACGACGTAAAGGAAAAATTAACAAACCTAGAAAATATCATTGTTAGCTATAAAGCTTTCAATGAAAATCATTTTGAAAAAATTCTTGATAGACTTAGTGCTTACGAAAACCTTGCAAGTACAGCAAGTATTCCTTCGAGCGAAATATCAGAATCAATTTCTGAGTTAAGTGGAATTAAAGACCAAATTATTCAACTTGGAGAAACCTTTAATTCTTTGACAAAAGTTGAAAATATTACAGACAAAGATATTTCCTCATTCATTTCAGATAAATTGAATGAACTTGGCGAAAATTTAAACGAATTATCTAACAATGTGGAAAATGGAATTCAACAAGGTTTTGCATATAATGCCGAGCTTATTGAAGAAAAAACAACAATTATTCTTGGATTTATCAAAGAACTTCGTCATGCCAGCACTGAAGATATTGATTTGTTTGAAAGATTAACTGTTACAGACAACAAATTAATGGATTTGCAACAGGAATTAGAACTAATTAATACTGACGTTATTAATGGATTAACTTCTAAAACAACAACTTTAATTGAAGAACTAGCTCCAATTAAAGAATTGATTAGAGTCCTAAAACAAAATAACGATCAAATAACAAAACAAGAAGTGCATGAAAAACTTACCGATTTGCACGACTCAATCCATGAGGATTTAACCAACAATCCTAAAATTACAAGAACTTCTTATGAAAATTTTGAAAACACATATGACAAAATTTCTGAAAGATTAACCACAACAGAAAATAATTTGAGAGATTTTATCTTAGGAGATGTTGATTCTATAATAATTAAAATTGATTCTCTAAAAACCGAATTAGAAGATCAACTAAATAGAATTGCACCTCCAGATGCCGCTCATATGGCAGAATTCCACAAATTTATTGATGAAATAAATGTTTTCAAACAAGAACAAAAAGACTTGTTAACAAATACAGCAGAAGACATCAAAACATCTCTTGCTGAAAAGATGGAAGGCCAACACGACGAAATAAAATCTCTTTTGACTGTTGCCGTTAACAATGAAGAAATCATCAATGCAATTGAAGATTTAAAAAAATGTTTCAAATCACGAATTAAAGCACTTGCAGAAAATAAAGAAGAAGAAAAATCTGATGAATTTGCAACAAATGAATTTGAGGAAGCTTTTGAAGAAAATACCAAAACCGCTCAAGTTATTGCAGATATTAAACAAGACTTCAACAGATTTTCGGATTTAATTAATGATTTGTCTGGAGAAAATCCAGAAATAGAGGACGTTCTAAATACTATTAAAAACAAAATCGACACAATTACTATTGTTAGACCCGAAAAAAATGACGATGAGAATTTAACAGATTTTGACATTATAAGAGATGAAAATGATGAAGAACCTCTAGAAGAAAATATTGAAACAATTATCGGAGAAAACAATTTTGACTTCATCAAAGCATTTGACTTGTTAAAACAAGATATTACAAAACTTCGTACAGACGTAGAAAAAGCAATTCCTCAAGATGGGAATAAACCAGCAATTTCTTCTCTATCTTCAATTCCAAAACTTGGGAATGACAATCTATTAATTAATCTTAATAACAAAATTGATGATTTATCTAAAGAACTTAATAAAGATTGGCTTGAAGAAATCAAGGGATACATTGCAGGTAGTGAAATTCAGTCAATGTTAGAAGATATTAGTGGAAAAATTGACATACTTACGCTAACAGATAATTCTGAATGGATTGAGGACATCAAAAATACCCTTCAAAATTTAAACACATCAGAGATTTCTGGAGAACCAAATAAAGAAATCCAAGAGATGCTTAAATTGATAAGTCAAAAAATTGATATTTTGGCATCTTCAGACGATTACGAACTTATTGAAGATGTTAGAGATTCAATTGAAACCTCAGAAGAAATTAAAGAAACATTAAATCTTCTAGATAAAAAAGTAGATATTATTGCAACGTCAAATAACAACGAGGAAATTGAAGATATTCAAGATTCCTTAGAAAATATTGAATCTAAAATCGATATTATTTCTCAAACTGACAACACTGAAAATTTTGATGATATTCAAAATTCATTAGAGAATATTGAATCAAAAATTGATATAATTTCTCAATCTGAGGACAGTACAACTTTAGAAGAAATTGATAATTTGAAACATCAACTTACAAATTTAAGTGAAAAAGTTGATATTGTTGCTCAAACTGATTATTCAAACGATTTGGACGAAATCAGAGATTATATTTATGGATTAGAAGACAAGCTTTCAGATATTTATACAAAAACAAAACCTATTGAAGAAAACGTTAGAAAACTATCAGCGTCAGATGCAAAATTAACATCAATGCTTGAAACTCTTAATCACAAAATTGATGAGATATTTACAAATAACAATGCAAATTCTCAAAAAGAGTTTGAAGACATTAAGCATTTAATCTTCGCTCAATCTGATTTTATCAAGAACTTTGAGAATAATAGCAAAACAGAAGCTTTTAAGAAATGTTTGAAAGAGTTAACTTTAGAAGTTAACAACTTAAATATAAATTCACACACTGAAACAAAACAAGTTCAAAAATCATTGAAAGAAATGAAAGAATCAATTATGGCGGCAGTTGTAACCATATTCAATCAAGTTTCTTTCATTGAAGAATCCGAAGATATTAAAGATTTTGTAGAAGAACGTACAGACGAAATCAATCAAAACTTGGAAGAAGTTACAAAACAATTGAAACAAATCACAAGTTCAACTGATGAAACTGATTATAGCTACTCTATGCAAGATATTGAATCTGATTTAGCGAAATTAAGATTAGCTCTTAATGAACTTCAAAATAATGAACTTGAAAACCAATCAAGCGAACTTGCAAATATTGCAGATAATGTGTACAGAATTACTTCAACTGTTGAAGAACTTCAAAATTCAATGACTCAAGATGAAATAAAAGATATTAAATCTGAAATTTTCACCTTGAGAGAACAAACACAAAAGATTTTAGCTTCATCTGATGAATCGTATAATGCAATCAATACTGGACTTGAAGGCTTTAGTAAAGTTATTACAAATCACTTAACTGATAAAGTCGATAAAGTTACTGAAATGTTAGAAAAATCCTCTGTATCTGATAAAGTTATGCGTCAAGCTCTTATCTATATGGGAGAATGGATTGATTCAGCAAGCGAAAGTATTGATAAAATTTCATCAAATGCTGAAGAAATTGTTGATGTTAAAAATACAATTGAGAAATTGAAAAAAGAAATCCCAGAACAAACAGATATTTTAAATTCAATAGAAGAAAAGTTTGATGAACAACAAGAAAGATTAAGTTACTTTGAAAAACAAATATCTAAACTTGGAAATCTTGAAGAAAAATTTGAACAACAAGAAGAAAGAATTGATAGATTAGAAATGACAATTGAAAAAATTCTTTCTGCAGTCGAAGATATTGACGATTCAAAAGTAAGCAAAAAAATAGACAAGCTAGATAAACAATTAGCAAAACTAAGTATTAATATAGAGAAACTCGCAGCATATGTTGACTGATAATTTAATAAAAGAATTGAATAAAGCCCTACCGAAAGAAAATATACTCTCTGATGAAGCAGAGCGTTATGTTTATTCTTTTGATGCGTCAAATAATCAACAAAATAAAGCTCTTCCCGATGCGGTTGTATTTGTTGAAAATATTGAACAAGTATTAAAAGTCGTAAAAATTGCAAACGAACAAATGACACCTATAATTTGTAGAGGAGCTGGAACAAATACGGTTGGAGCTTGTGTTCCAACACACGGAGGGATTGTTCTAAATTTCTCTAAAATGAATAAAATTTTAGAAATAAATCCAGAAAATATGACCGCAAGAGTTCAACCTGGAGTTGTCGTTGGGGATTTACAAAAAGCCGTAGAAAAACAAGGACTTTTTTATCCTCCAGACCCATCAAATCTTAAAATTTCAACAATTGGGGGCAGTATTGCTCAAAATTCAGCAGGGGCAAGATGTTTTAAATACGGAGCAACAAAAGATTACATAATTGATATGCTTGTTGTTATGGCTAACGGAGAACTCATACGAACAGGTTCTAACACAATTAAAAATGCCACTGGCTACAATTTAGGAAGCATTTTCATTGGTTCTGAAGGGACTCTTGGAATTGTTGTTGAAGCAACGATTAAATTAATTCCCAAACCAGAAGAAACACAAGTAATTATGGCATATTTTGATACCGTAGAAGATTCAATTTATGCCGTTAATAAAATCATTGAAAAACAAGTTTTTCCTGCAACGATTGACTTTATGGACAAAAATGCAATAAAAACAGTAGAAAAATTTTATCCAACAGGATTACTTTGTGATAAAGAATCGGCATTAATTATTGAATTAGATGGTTACAACACTGAAATATCAAGACAAAGAGAAACTATTTGCGAAATTCTTAGAACAAACAATGCCGCAAACATTCAATATTCTCGAACAAAAGAAGAAGCAGAACATATTTGGGCGGCAAGACGTTCTTCTATGGCTGCTTGTACAAAACTCAAGCCGAACGTAACAACAGACGACATTATCGTTCCACGTTCAAATCTTGCAAAACTGGTTAAAGGTGTCCAAGATATTTGTACAAGACACAATCTTACAGTTTGCCTTGTTGGACATGTTGGAGATGGCAGTGTTCATCCTCAAATACCTATTGACTACAACAATAAAGATGAATACAAACATTATAAAATTGCGAAATCAGAAATTTACCAACTAACAGCAAGACTTGGAGGAATTATTTCTGGAGAACACGGAATAGGTTTAGAAAAAAAAGCTTACATTTCTCAAGTTGTTGATGGAGGAGCATTGGGTTATATGCGACAAATCAAAAAAATCTTTGACCCTAAAAATATCCTCAACCCATACAAAATTTTCTAATTATAGAGAAAATGTCAATAATTCGGACAAATTAACCCCTAATGCCTCCGCAATTTTTACCAATGTAGAATATTTTGGGTCAATAGTCCCGCATTCAATACGACTAATTGTTCTTGTCGTCAATCCTGTTTTCAAAGACAAATCCAGTTGAGATAAGCCCTGTTTGCTTCTCTCATATTTAATCTTATATCCCAATTTCAAAAAATCTGCCTTATCCATTACATTATGATATATTATTGACAAAAATTAAGCGATATACTATACTTACATTATTAGACACATAGTATATATTATAGTAAGGCTTTATATGAAGAAAATTAGAGCATTCACCCTTGCAGAAGTACTAATTACCATTGGAATAATAGGAGTTGTCGCAGCAATGACAATTCCAAATCTTTTAACAAAAATGGATAGAGATAAAAAAATTGCAACAGTTCGAAAAGCTCAATCAATTCTCAACCAAGCAATAAAACTATCGACTATTGACAATGAAGATTATGAAGCTTGGGATACAAGCCTACCTCCAAGGGAATACTTGGACAAATATTACACCCCATACATGAAAGTTATTGCATATTGCGAAACATATGCAAAGTGCAACTATAAAAGTGCGGCTCCATGGTCCAGATACAGTGGGAATGGCGATTATACAGGATTCAATGCCTTTTACAGAATCCCTATATTTACACTTGATGGAATTTTATATTCGATTTCTCAAACTGGAGGCTCAAATGGACAAGAAGATCCAGACCAAGTATATGATTTTAACTATATTGGCTCAAATGGTGTTTTTATCGATGTAAACGGACCTAAGAAACCTAACAGATTTGGAAATGATGTTTTCATGCTAGTAAGAAACCAAGATGGCTCTGTTATGCCTTTAGGCTATAACCTTCCTGATAGCAAAATTAATCAAGATTGCTCCAAACAAGGAAAATGTTTATATTGTGCAGAAAAATTAAGAAGAAATGGATGGAAATCAACTAACGATTATCCTTGGTAAAATCCGACCAAACTAACAAACTTGAAAACCGTTTATCCTTGTGTTATCCTTATCTTGCTAAAAATTTTTTAAAGAAAGAAGGCTAAAATGTCAGAAGTAAGAGTAAGAATTGCACCATCCCCAAGTGGTAATTTACACATCGGGACTGCAAGAACTGCACTGTTTAACTATTTATTCGCTAAAAAAATGGGCGGAAAATTCATATTAAGAATTGAAGATACTGATGCTGAAAGAACTTCTCAAGAATATATTGATAACATTTTTGACAGTTTGAAAGCTTTAGGTCTAAATTGGGACGAAGGTCCAGATGTTGGTGGTCCTTATGGTCCATATACTCAATCTCAAAGATTTGATATTTATCCAAAATATGTTCAACAACTTCTAGATTCTGGATTTGCTTATGAATGTTTCTGTACTCCAGAAGAACTTGAACAAGAAAAAGAAGAAGCAACTAAGGCTAAAAAACCTTATGTTTATTCTAAAAAATGCGAAAACCTAACAGAAGAAGAAAAAGCAAAATTGAGAGCAGAAGGAAGAAAACCTGCAATCAGATTCAATATAGCTAAAGCTCAAAAAGCTTTTCACGATTCTTCTATTTTAAAATTTGACGATGTTGTTAAAGGTGAATTACATATGGATACAGACCTTTTAGGCGACTTTGTAATTCAAAAATCAAACGGAGCACCAACTTACAACTTTGCAGTTGTAATTGATGATGCGTTGATGAAAATTTCTCACGTAATACGTGGAGAAGACCACATCTCTAATACATACAAACAAATTTTAATCTTTGAAGCTTTAGGTTTTGAAGTTCCTAAATTTGGACATTTGGGAATGATTTTAGCACCAGACAGAAGCAAATTGTCAAAACGTCACGGGGCAACAGCTGTTTCTGATTTCGTTAAACAAGGTTACTTAACAGATGCATTGATTAACTTTGTTGCGTTATTAGGATGGTCACCATCCGATGGTGAAGAAATTAAATCAGTTGATGAAATCGCAAAAGATTTCAGACTTAATGAAATTTCTTCATCTAACTCAATTTTTGAATATGATAAATTGAAATGGATGAACAGCCACTATATCAAAATGCTTCCAATGGAAGAATTGAAAGAAAGATTGAAACCATATTTATCTCAATACAATTTGGATGAATTGACAGATGCTCAATACACAAAAATGGTTGAAATCACAAGAGAACCATTAACATTACTTTCAGATATTACAGATGCTGTTCCATATTTCTTTGGCAAAGATGTTCATATTGACGAAGAAACTCAAACAAAAACTCTTGATACTGAAGTATCACAAAACGTATTGAAGGACTTCGTTCCAAAAGCTCAAACTTGGGATTGGACAGACGAAAATCTTCACGAAAAATTGGCTGATTTCAGAGCTGAATGGAAAGAAAAAGGTGTTAAACCAAAAGTTACAATGTGGGCAATCAGAGCAGCAATAACAGGTAGAACTTGTGGTGCTGATATGGTTGGTATTCTTGATATTTTAGGTAAAGAAAAATCTTTATACAGAGCTCAAAAAGCTATCAAGTAAAACATTATAACTATAATAAAACTCAAAAGAACCAAGTCTAAAATTTAGATTTGGTTCTTTTTTGTAAACATTTGTAAATATTAAGCATTAAAATCTAAAGTTCCAAACTAAAAATGTCGTTAACAATTATGCGGTTACGAAAAAGAAAAGAGGTAAAAAAATATGGAATTTAAGTTCAATGACTCAACATTATGGGAACACAAAGAAAATTGTGACAGAGAAGCAAACTCCTATATGATTTTATCAAAATCAGATGATGTCAAAGATGTTGACATTCAGAATATAATTCAAATTGTCGATGAATCAGGCGAAGAAGTAAGTTGTACTTATGACAAATTCGTTGAGATTTTTGACAATGAAGGACTTGCTGGATTTATAATGTAAAATAGCTGAAATATGAAAATAGCAAAGAGTCACCGAATGGTGACTCTTTTAGATTAATCATAATATTATCTTTACATCTAAACTTAGTAATTTATGATATTATATTTGTATGGGAAATTTCAAACACTATACCGTAATGAAAAATGAAGCTGTTGATGCTTTGGACTGTAAAGATGGTCTTATATACGTTGACTGCACTCTCGGAGGAGGAGGACACAGCGAACTCATCTTAAAAAGAATTCAGCCAAATGGAAAATTAATTGCATTTGACATTGATCAAGATGCAATTGATGCAGCATCTGAAAGACTTAAAGATTATAAAAACTTAACAATAGTAAAAAGTTCTTATACAAACATTAAACAAGTACTAAAAGATTTAGGTATAGAAAAAATCACAGGCGGAATTTTGTTTGACCTAGGAGCATCATATCACCAATTAACAAAACAAGAACGAGGTTTTTCTTTTTCAAAAGAAGCTCCTCTTGATATGAGATTCAATATGGATTCTGATTTTTCAGCATATGATATTGTCAATGGATATTCCGAAGAGGAACTAGTAAAAATCTTTTCAGAATACGGAGAAGAAAGATTTTCAAAAAGAATTGCAAAAGCGATTGTCGAAAAAAGAAAAATTAAACCTCTTCAAACTACAACTGAATTAGCAGAACTAATTGTAAATTCAACACCAAGAGTTAAAACCTCTATACATCCCGCAACAAGGGTATTTCAAGCCATTAGAATTGAAGTAAACCACGAGTTACAAAATGTTAAAAACACATTAAATGATGTATTGGATTTATTAGACTTTGGTGCTATAATAAGTGTAATAAGTTTTCACTCTTTAGAGGATAGAGTAGTGAAACAGACATTCAAGTATTATTCTACTCGTTGCCATTGCGAAAAGAATCAAATGATTTGTCATTGTCCACCTCCAGCGTTGGAGTTGATAAACAAAAAACCGATAATGGCATCAGAAGAAGAAGTACAAGAAAATCCACCTTCAAGAAGTGCAAAGTTAAGAATTGCAAGGTGCATCAAAAAGTAAGAACAATATCAGAAGTTTATTGGTAGGTAGTTTAGGGAATGATTTATAATACAGCGAGAGTAAAAATTGAAGAAAAAGATGAGTTACTTTATCAAGGAAGTAACTACACTTCTAATCCTGTTAAAGAAGAGAATTCTGTCATTGAAGGTTCTTTTTATCAAGTAAAACCGATGACAATTCGTGAAATGGTAACAAGAAAGATTAACAAATCTCTTTGTTGCTGTTTAATGATTACAATTGCGATTACTTTTGTTAGTTACTATATCGCAATGAACTACGAAGCAAAAATGAATAATCTTGATAATGAAATAGTAAGATTAAACGCTGAAAATCAAGATTTACAAGCAGAGTTAGATAAATATAAATCATTCAATAATGTAGATAGTAAAATTGGAGAATATAATCTTCTTCAAAAAGCGGATAAAGTTATCGAAGTTACAGCTTTAAATAATACAAATAAAAAATCAGTAATTAATACAACTAAAACAGCGTCAAGCGGTTTTAACTGGGCTATTGGTTACTAAAATTAAAAAACAATTTGTCAAAACAGACCTTGAGTGAAATTTCTCAAGGTCTATTTTTTATTAAATACTTAAAATATGCCTAAGAGAAAAGAGAAATTATCTTTGAGGGAAAAAGCTAAAAATTAGTATTTCTCTATTGAAAGATGAACGAATTCATATAAAACCCTCTCCCTAACCCTCTCCC
>ERZ869991.530-NODE-530-length-13367-cov-6.665388_pt1 | contig 13367 bp, 13 predicted proteins | sample MGYA00520862_ERZ869991 | MGnify/ENA primary metagenome ERZ869991 (study PRJEB32232, sample SAMN07284978) | human gut metagenome | biome: human-associated habitat; material: feces | host: Homo sapiens | place: Tanzania | collected 2014-08-11 ...
CCAATTGTTTCTGTCGATGGTAACAGCGATAGAAATATCTTCCACAACACCTGGTTTAATATATTCATTTGTTTGAGTTTTTGTCACTCCATATTGAGTTTCAGTTGCCTGACGAGAGTAGTTTCTATTTTGACTAGAATCTGTTCCGTTTGTCGGTAATCCGTTTGGTAAATATGTACTAACTGCATTTATACCTTGAGATTGGTCTTTTGTTTGGTCGCCTAATCCTTCTCTAAATGATTGTTCAGATACAGATGCTTTTTTGTTCGGATCATATTCTATTGAAAATTTTTCAACAGGAGCTTGTCTTAAGAATGTACTGACAGTTGCAACATAATTTCCTGGACCAACTAATCTGTCTAATTGTTTAGAAATTTTTTGTTGCATGTATTTGTCATTTTCTTCAAGTTTTTGAAGCATTTCATCTTCAGCATCCATTACACTATGATAAACATTACCGTTAGTATCAGTGATTGCAATATTTTCTGCTGTCAAACCAGAAACGCTACCTAATAACAAGTTTGTGATAGCTTTAACTTTTAATTGATCAAGTTTTTCTCCATTTGGTAAAACAATTTGAACTGTTGCTGTTTTCGGTTTTTGCTCATCAAACATTGTTGTGTTTTCTGGAATAGAAATAAACACTGTTGCATTTTGTATTGGCGGAATCTTTTTGATAAGTCTAGCTAGTTCTCCGTTCATAGCTCGAGCAAGACGAATTCTTTTATCTTCTTTTGTTGAAGTGAAATCACCTTTATCAAATATTTCCAAGCCTACGTTTTGGTCTACCAAACCGCTTTGAACAATTGCAATTAGCGCATTATCTCTATCTGTAACTGTACATTTTTTTGTTAATGTTGAACAATTGTTTTTGTTTAATACTAGTTTTGATTTTGTACCATCAAGTTGACGCTCAACAGTAATACCTTGTTTAGCCAAAAGTGCTTGTATTTCTAATGCTTTCCCTAAATTATCCGTAGTTAGCAAGTCAACGTTAGCCGTTAATGGTTCTGAACCTACGACATTGGCATTGTTATCGCCGCCACTACCGCTGTTAGCTGCAAAAATTGCACCAACTATAACAAGCACAATAATCAGTGCTACTCCACCGATTATTCCATATAATAAAGGTTTATTTTCTAAAATTTTGCTAAAATCCATCTGAAGTCCCGTTGTCTGAATAAATTGTTTAGTATTTCCCTAAGAAAGGTATCTATACTGAAATTTGAGAAACCCTATCGTAAGCGTTGATTACCTTACCTACGATTTGAGTTGCCACATTTACGCTAATTTCTGATTTTGCCATAGCTGTCATTACGTCATGGATATCAACATTTTGATTTCCAGACATAACATCTTTTAACAAGTTATCAGGCGCATTCATCTCTGTATTCAAATCTTCCATCAAACCTGTAAATACTTGTTTAAAGTTTGGGCTTTCTGTTGATTCTACTCTATCCATACGCATGCTTGGCATCTTTGAGCTGATACCTGTATCAAATTTTGTATGTTGGATTCTTGAAGCTAAATCATATTGTGGAAAATTGCTATACATACTACTCTACCTCTCTTTTTTATATTACCTATTTTATTTGACTTTTTCAACTTAATTTACAAAAAATCAATCAATAGGTGTACAATTCATTGCTTTAGGGACTTTTTATACTTCATATTTAATAATATTTTTTGAAAAATCAAACGCATTGTTTTGAAATTTTTCTAGTATAATGTTTTTGTAATTAGCGGAGGGGATATGGATAAAACTTTTTCAGGAGAAATTACCTTATTAAAAGCCTTAGCGATAATGCTTGTTGTTTCAGGACATTTAGAATTTTCTATTTTTGGAATGTTTCCGCCATATTCTTTTCAGTTAGCGTTATTTTTCTTTATCTCCGGAATGTTGTTTAAAGATAAGTATATAGATAATGTTTCAGAATATTTTTTAAGAAGAATCAAATCACTTTTAGTTCCGTATTTTTCTTATGAGGTATTTTATTTGCTGATTACATTGGCTCTTGTTCCTCTGATAGGTGAATTTTTTGGGGCAACTCCAAGTTTGAAAAACTTTTTTATAACTCCGTTTTTAAATGGACATCAATTGTTTTTATGTGCTCCATTGTGGTTTGTTCCACAGTTATTTATAACGCTAATAGTCTTTTTGTTTTTGATGAGAGTGTTAAGACCTATTGAAAATAAATACGTTCATTTAGTGTTTTTCGCATTGTTAGGAATAACTGCAATTCCGGTTTGGAAATATACTCCTGTACATACTCCGCTTGCACTTGTGGGGATGCGTACTGCGTTTTCGTTGTTCTTTGTTTATTTAGGTCATTATTATGTAAAACATATCAAAGATAACTACAACATTTTCACTCCAAAATGGTTGGGTGGAGTTATTTTGTTTCAATCAATTTTGTGGTTATTCAACAGAGATTTTGACCCTGTGCATGGTATAGGTTTATCTTATGTTTTAGTCTGGGGGAGGTTTGACCAACAGATTATTGTACCGATATTTACATCAATTACAGGTATCTGGGTATCATTGCTTGCTGTTAAATTGTTATATCCATATTTAAAGGATGTTAAGTTCTTACAACAAATGGGCAAAGTTACCTATCATATTATGGCAAATCATTTGTTTGTTATGTATATTCTGACCCTGTTACTATTCAAACTTACAGGTACTCCGTTATCTACAAAAGGGGATAAGATTTATTCCTTTTTTGATCCTGTTCAAACGACATACCTATACTTTGTTGTCGTTATGGTTGTGACAACATATTTTGGAGTATTTCAACAGTTTATTTGGAAGAAAATCTCTATGGCAATTTCAACCAAACTACTGCATAAGGATACATAAGTAATCTTGTCTTATTATCCTTTAGAGATACTTTCAGTTTGTATTCTTCATCGGTTAATATATTTTTAAGATAGATATTTTCTTTGCTTTTTAAAGATTTTATTAAAACTTCTTTTGGTAAATCTATTTCAGCGGTGCAGCGCTTATTTGCAAGATTATTTACTATCAAATATTTTTCGCCTTGGTAACTTCTAATATATGCAAATATGTAAGGCTTTTCGGTTTTTAATATAGATAAAGTTCCACGTCTTAGTGCTGAAATTTCTTTTCTTAGCTCAATCATTTTTTGAACTTTATGGAAAATTTTACCGCTATATGTCTTTGTTGATGTTGTCGCGTCATAAAAAGCTTGTTTTGTTAAGCTACCTCTGTTTATATCGCGGCTATCAAAGAATGATAATAATTTAATTTTACTTTTGAATTGTTTTTTCTTTCTCAAATCTGCACTTTTTTTAGCGTTATCAAAATTATTTTTAGCTCCGATTTCATCCCCATAATAGATTATTGGAATACCTGGCATAGACAAAAGTACAGAAAATGCCATTTCTATGTGGTCGTGGTTTTCGTCAAGAAAATTTGCCATTCTGCCAGCAACACCGAAACCTTTTCTAAATGGTGCACCTTTTGACTCTAGTGCATTATATATCAATTCGCGCATTTCAGGTGTTACCATTTCAAGAGTTAATTCGTCGTGTACCCTTAAAAAAGTTGCCCAGCTTGCGGATTCTGGAATCGTAGGTGTTTGTTTGACGGCATCTTTAAAATATTTGCTGTCTTCAGTTATAAAACTTGCCCAAAGTGCCGGCATGTATGGAAAATTGTATGCTATTTGAACTTCGTCTGTACGTTTAAAATCTCGAGTTTTACCATCAACTATAGTTTCAGATTTTCTTTCTGTGCCAAAGTATGGAATAACATCTTTTGGTAATTGGCATGCTTCTGCTTGTAAAACTGTTCTTGGTGCAACAGACTGCAAGTATAGGCTCAAAATTTTTATTATAGAGTGAGTTTTAGGTAAATTTTCCGCATTTGTGCCGTTTTCTTTTATCAGATATGGGATGGCATCTAGTCTAAATATATCAACTCCCAGATTAGCCCAGTAGTTGAGAGTTCCTAGGTTGTAGTACAAAACTTCCGGATTTTTCCAATTTATATCAAGTTGAAATGGATAAAATGTGTGGTAAACATAGTAATCTTTTCCCTCAATTGTAATTTTTCTGTAATTATTCTCGGTGATTTCAGGAAATATAAGACGTCTTTTGCTTATGCTACCGTCTGGTTCTTTGTATTCAACAACAGTACCCAATTTAGGGTCGACATATTTTGTATATTCAGGCATTGTTTCGGTTGTAACAAAGTAATTTAGTTTGTCAATATCACCTTTTTGAGCTTGTTGAAACCATTCGTGCTGGTCTGAAAAATGGTTTAGTACAAGGTCGGCTTTTATGTTAAATCCTTTAGCTTTTGCTTCTTTTATAAAGGCTTCAAATTGCGGTTTTCCGCCTAAATCTTTTCTAACATTTTGAGGATTTTTTACATCAAAACCGGCATCTTCCATTGGAGAATCTGCAAAAGGCAACATGTATATTGTAGTAACTCCAAGTTTTTTCAAGTAATCAAGCATATTGACAGTATCTTTGAATTGATTTGGCTTATCAGGAGTTACAGTTCCAAATTGGTCGACATAAAACATATAAATTATTTCATCTTTGTACCAATCATTAGGGCGTGTTAAATCATCTTGTTTTAAGTTTTGCGGACGTTCGTTTTTTGCTTTTTGTGCAATTTCAATAATTCTATTGTAAATTTCATTTGTTTGCTCTGAACCATAAACTTTTGAAATTTCAGTTTTCAGTTCTTTTTCAAGTTTTGGTGAAATCGTTTTTGGTTCTGATTCTAAATTTTGGTCGGACTTTTCTGTAAGTGTGCTTTGTGGTGCAGTAATTTGTGTGTCGGTATTTTCTTGTGCAAATATTGGATTTGCTGTAAGTATTGCAAATACTAGACCTACAATTGCTATATTAATCAACTGTTTTTTCACTTTAAAACCTCCCTGAGATAAAGCTTTGAAATTTATCTTTGTTCTTCAAGTTCTTTTCTGATATCATCAACAGAAATTCGTACAATTGGTGAATTTTCGTCTTTTTTTAGTACACAATTTTTTATTCCAGATTGTACAATGAATCTTTTACACAATATGCAAATAAAATTGTGTCCCCAAATGTAAATGGTTCCGTCTTTGCAACGGTCTTGCCCTGCTTGAATTATAGCATTTTGTTCTGCGTGGATAGAACGGCAGGTTTCATATTTTGTGCCTGATGGAATGTTATTTTTTATTCTGTAGCATTCTCCGCGTTCTGCGCAAGATTCCACTTTGGAAGGTGTTCCATTGTAGCCTGTTGCTTTAATTTTTTTATCCTGACCTACAATAACTGCCCCAACCTGTGCTCTAATACAATTAGAGCGTGTTGCGCATGTCTTAGCCAAATCAAGAAAATATTCATCCCATGGTTTTATTTCCATCTTGTAAATCCTTAATATTTGTTGTTTCTTAATCCTGTTGTAATGATTGAAATGTTGTATTTATCTGCAAGTTTTGCTATTTTATTTGAATTTGCTCCATCACCTGCTTCAATAATCAAGCCGATACGACCTTGTATAGCAGCATTTATGGTTTCTTCATTTTCAATAACTCCATCCACTGCCATAACTGCATCTTTTGAATTTTCACATGCTATATCCATTGCAAATTCAGCTGTCTCAATTCCGTTAGTTCGGCTTTGAACAATTGCTTTTACCGCTAAATCTTTTGCAATAACTGCAGATTTGCTTTTTGTATATTTAGAAACTTTCCAAGCAAAAATAGCATCTTCTGCTTGTTGTTGTGTAGGTTTAGTTTTACCTGCAACTTTGAATGATGATTTTGTAAGTTTGCTCAAATTTTGTTCTTGGATTAGGTAGCCAAATGGTGTAACTTTAATGTCTGCAGCTGTGAAGCCCAAGATTTCTTGTAACGGACTTTTTATTTGGATAAGGTTAGCCTCGCTGTTTGACTTCAAGTAGTCTAAAGCCTCTTTTGCAAATCTGATTGCAATTATATTTCTTACATTCATTGATTTTAGTTGTTTTGCAACCTCAAGTGTTAGTTCTTTGCTGAATCCTATTGTGCCGTTTGTAACAACCGTAGGGTCACAATCTATGATTTTTTCAAAGGCATTTTCAATTGAACTGCCTAATGCGACAGAACATAAATGACTTTCTTTTGCTATAGCTGTTGCGTTTACGTCAAAAAATTCTGCTAAAATTTCAACAACCTTTGTTAAATTCAAATAATCAATATACTCAAGTACATTGTTCTCATTTAATATTTCGTAATCTAAACCATTTTCTACAGGTGCGATAGCTGCATCTTGAGATACGTTTGCTCCAAAAGGCAGTTCTTTAAAATCTTTTATTTCTATTGTTTCCATAATATCCCTCACTTTTGAACCGATATTATCATAAACGATTGATGCTATCAAGTTAATATATCTTAAACTAATTCTTGTTCTTTAATAAATTTTTCTTGATAAATTAGCATGTCTTTTATATTATATTTATGAAGTTAAAACAATAATTTAAGAGGAAAAGATGGCAATAAACAATATGAATGACGGAGTAGGCAAAAAGATTGTAGAAGCTTTAAAAATGCAGTCAGCAGAACATTCAGACGGTGAAGTCTTTGTTAATGATGACCCTGAAATTACTGAAATTTCTGAACCGGTAGAAGAGGTTGCTCAAGTTCCGATGGCAGAAGAAAATCCTGTTGTTCATGAAAATAATGTTTATTCTCAACCGGTTTCGGATTTGCAGATGAAAGTTCAATCACAATTGCAATTTCAGGCAGCAACTCAGCCACAATTCCAATCAAATATTGATAACGCATTTAACCAAAGTTTAGTTCAAAACTTAGGGAGTCAATCTTTTGAACAATTGCAAGATGATTTTGATTATCCTGCCAATGTAGCTGTTTTAAAACAACTTATTGCAAAACTTCCGACAGGTGTTTCAAAACAGACCGGTGCTTTGATTATTAAACAAACAATGGAAGCTCTTGGTATTTCTATGGGTAGTGTTTTGCAGGAAGCAAAACAAGTTCAAGAAACTCTTTTGAATAATGCAAAAGAATGTCAAAATAGTGTTGTTGAATACCGCAAACAAATTGGTATTCTTGAGGCAAGAGCTCAACAATACCAAAAGCAATCTGCTGTTATGAATGACATTATCAACTTATTTATTCAAACTCGCTAATTATGAGATGCTATAAGAGAATGAAGATTTTATGTTAGCCTCAATCATTGAGTTGCAAGATTCAATTTCTTGAGCATATTCTTTGATTTGAAGTTCGAGAGTTGATTTTTGTCTGTCTAATTTTTCTTCGAGTAACTTTAATTTGTATTGGCGCTGTTGAAGTTTTTTTGCAATTAAACTGTCTGCTTCATAATCTGTACCAATTTGGATAAGATTGTTTGCAGAGTTTTGAGCTGTCATTTTTGCTTGGGTTATTAATTGCAGTTTCCACTCAGCAGTTGACTTCTGCATCATTAAATATCGTTTTCTGATTATTCCGATAAATAAACCCATTTTACTTTCCGCCTTTACCTTTTTTGGTCTAAGTGAGACCCTTTCAAGAAGTTATGTTGGCTGTTTTCGGCTATCAATTGTTCCATCTTGTTAAGCTGGTGTCGGTGATAATTTAGCCTATACTGTGCCATTTTTAATTTCTTTTTAACCGTCAAAAAATCTTTAATTCCTTCAACTATTTGATTCATAATAGATTGTATTGGATTCTTTCTGATAAAATAGTTTTTGGTATAGATTAAGAAATCTGTGATTCTTTTAAGGTATAGCTCCAGAGTTTCTCGAAACATTTTGCTCCTTACACTTTGAACCTACATATATTTAAAAACATTACATGGCAAATTATTGATAAATTTTTAAGTATGATGTAATATTTCTTAATATTTGGTTCGGTCATAGTCGTACGTAATAATATACGACAAAATTTTTAATATCTTTAATTAATAAACGAAGGATAGACCATTTAGTCTATCCTTATTATGTTTTCTATAAGTTTTGAATAGCTTTACTGTCACTATCAATACCTTCTTTCAGCATTTTCTTAGCGACGTCTCCTTGAGTATCGAGCATTTTACAAACTGTTTCAATGTTACGAACTTTTGTCGAAAGTATTGTATCAGCATTAGCTGTGATGTTCCCTGTAACGTTTTGATAAGCTGCTAAAGCTGCAGAGGATGTTCCTTGTAACAAGTTACCCAAAACAGTTGTTCCAGCTCCATACACTCCTAAATAAGGAGATACGGCTGTTAAGATTCCGCCAAAACCTGAAATACAACTAGCAAAAGGCATTACAACATTTGATGCAATTTTACCTAAGCCTGAACCGCTACCAATACCGTAAGCTGCAGCGCTTGTAATATCAGCAAGTCCACTCACGCTTGAGGCATAACCTGTAGCTGTTCCTGATGTTGAAGATCCCCAACCGTTAAGAATTGAAGATGCCCCACCGGTTGTTAATCCGTAAATAGAGTTGATAGAGGCTGCTCCACTAGGAAATCCTGAATAATTGTACAATGAATCTGTTCCGTATGCTGTTCCGTTATTTGCTTTTGAATAGTATGATGTACCGGCAATATTCATAGTTTCAGAACTTCCGAATACGGTTGCAAAAGATGATGGTGCAAGTAAACTGGCTAAGTTGTAAAGTAAACCGCCTGCGGATTCAAAACCTGTACCTGTACCGCTACCGGAAACTGTCAAATCTCTCAATCTGTCGTAGGTTTCCCACATTTGAGCTTTGGCTGCACCGCTTGCATCACCGAACCTGTTTGCTATTACCAAATTACTATCATTTTTATAAGACATTTTAACCTCGTTATCAGTTTTTGTTTTATTTTACTAGCTTTCAAATGTTTTGAATGTACTTTCAATGTTTTTAGAAATGATTTTGTGAACTGCGTCCATTTCTGTTTGAAGTGCATTTTGTTCAGTATCAAGTGCCTTTAATCTCAATTCTAAAGTTCTGTCTTCTGTTTGAATTTGTTCAGTTTTTGCGTTGATATCTTGAACTTTCTTTTCATAAACTTGTTGTTCATAGTTATATTGATTCATTGCGTCATTATAAGCGTTGTCATCAGTTACACTTGTTGCTTTTAAGTCATGAACTACGCTTGAACCTTCAAATTGAACGGATGTAGCTCTTCCGCTTGCATCATAGTCTACTATTGCATATTTTGAAACTTCTTTATTTGTAGTTTGATAATCTGCATAGTATGAGTGCAATGCTGCAGTCTTATCTTGTAAACAGGCATCAAGAGAATCTGCTGTTGTTGCTGTTTTTGAGGCAAAGTTCACTTTTCCGCTAGAATCAGTCCAAAAATAAATGTTATCAAGAGCTGATGTTGTACCATCATTTTTGAAGCTGCTCCAATCTTTAGCTAATTGAGTATCCGGCCAATCGTTTGCAATTTGGTCTAATTGCGCACTATATGTCCCCCAAGCTGCTGTTGAACTCGTATCTGTTCTATCTACGGTATTTAAGCAAGAGACTTTTTTAGTCCCAATCATATAGTAACCTTCATTCTCGCCTTCGCTTGGCTGAATATATTGCACTTGCGGATTTGAGTTTGTGTTTCGGATACCTGTGTATTCTGAAACTTTTGAATAATACGTTACATAAGAATTGTAGTGAATACCGTCGCTATCTGTATAATCAGCATCTTGAATGTTTGAGATTGTTTGGGATACATCACCGCTATCAAAAGTGTATTGAGTCGTTGTGTAATCTGTTGTACTTGGTGCTGTAGGAACTTCCATGCTGTACAATTGATTCCATAGCTCAGAACTTTGATTAGAAAGAGCCATTCTGGCTTGGTTTATTTGTTGTCCTTCATATTCAACGTTTGTCTTTCTTGCGGCCAGTGAAATCCACCTTGCCTGAGATGCTGCCATGCCCATATATACAATCTCCTTCTGATGTGTGTATTCTACCTTTTATTCTCGTTATAATGATTTTTTTATAATAGTCAATATAATCTATTTAAATTATACAATATTTATTAAGTTTTATGTATCTGCTTTTGCAAAAAATCAACCATGTAGTGTATTTTGGATGTATTTTTAGTTGGCAAAAGTTGATTTTATTTACAGATTTTTTATTTTTCTGTTAATATACTTATATAATTTGTATTTAAAGAAAGGTGTACAATGAAATTTTCTTCATCGTTTAAAGTAGGAATTCTGACATTATCGGCTTTGATACTTTTGGTTGGTGCTGTGTTAAAGGTTAAGGGTAGAGCTTTTTCATCTGCAAAGAGAATTGAAATTCAATTCAAGGATGTTAATGGCTTGCGTCCTGGTGCTGGGGTTCAAATCATGGGCTTGAAAGTCGGTCAGGTTGAAGAAATTACTCCTATTGTAAAGGGTGAAGACAGTTTTGTGAATGTAAAATTTGTAATCACTGACCCATCTGTACAAATTCCTAGAGCTTCATCATTTTCGATACAACAGTCAGGTTTGATTGGTGAATTATTTTTGGAAATCACTCCTCCAAAAACTTTAACAATTTACATTCCTATGAAAGACAGTCATTTGTTATATAAAAATGATCCAGTTCAGATGAAGTTAAGTGAAAAATATTATGATGTAGGTTTAATTAAATCTGTTGAAGTTGTTTCAAGAGATTCTCTACCTTACAACTATAAGGATAATATTAAAACAAGAAGTGCTTATAAAGTTGAATATTTTATCAATCTTCCTGGATTGGTTTTGCCTGAGTTTATGAAAGGTTCTGCTATTGTTGAAGGTTCTGCTCACAAGTTGAGACTTGTTCCGCTGGATGAGATGCCTATTGATTATCCTCGTCAAAATTCACCATATACGATAATTGAACCGATGAGATTATCCGACTTTATGGATTGGCAGTATAAAGCCGCTGAAACTTTGACAGAAACTAACAGAAAAGTAAATCAAATTTTGTCTGATGAAACTATTGCAGATTTGAAAAAGACGATTGCAAACTTAGATGCTCTTACCGCAAAATCTAATGTAACTTTGGGTAAGGTTGACCAGTTGTTGGATTCTTCTCGCGGTGATATTGAACAATTGTTGGCTATGACTCAACAGGCAACTGATGATTTTTCAAAATTGTCAGCTAACGTTAATAATATTATAGGTGATCAGCAATTTAAGAAAACTGTTATGTCTACAGCTGATTCGGTTGACAAGTTAGCTAAAAACTTGAATAAAGTTATGAATGCTGCTGATGCAGAGACAACCGGTAAGAACTTGAAAATTATTGCAGAAAACTTGTCTCAAATCAGTGAGAGTGTAAATTCAATGACAAAAGATGATAAATTGAAAAATCAATTAACAACTGCGATTACAAATGTAAATAATGCAATGTCAGAGGCTGCAACAGCATTGGATACAGTAAACAAAGTTAATCCGTCTAATCCAAATCAGGCGTCTGATTTGCAACAAATTGTCAGCGATACTGTTGTAACAACAAATAATTTGAAAAAATTCTCAGAAAAATTGAATAAACGATTCTTGTTATTCAGATTGATGTTCTAATAGTTTTTATCAAAGAAGTTATAAAAATGCAAAATATAAAAACAAAAATTACACAAATGCACTATCAAAGGGATTCTAAAGGAGTCCTTTTTGATATTTTGAAATTCTGTTCATATTTTTATGGGTTTGGTAGTCGTATGAAAAATTTTTTGTATGATAACAAAATTCTAAAACCCAAGAAAGTCAATGCTTATGTTATTTCTGTTGGGAATATGACAACAGGTGGTGTTGGTAAAACTCCTGTTGTATCAGAAATTGCCAAGTATTTGGTGAACCTTGGACAACGTGTTGCAATTGTTTCGCGCGGATATGGCGGAAAACTTGATAATAGTAAAATAAATATGATATCAGATGGAACATCTGTTTACTTTGATGCAGTGCAAGCTGGGGATGAACCTTATTGGCTTTCTGAAAATACTCAAGGTGCGTATGTTTTTACCTGTAGAAACAGATATCTTGCGGCAAAAATGGCTGTTGAAAAATTTGGTATTCAGGTAATTATACTTGATGATGGTTTTCAGCATAGAAAATTACATCGTGACTTGGATATTGTTTTGATGGATAGCGTAAAAGGATTTGGTAATGAACATTTACTTCCTGCTGGTCCGTTGAGAGAAGGACCGGAGGCATTAGAACGAATTGATAAATTGGTTGTAGTGAGCAAAAGTGTAAAACATGAAACTGCTGAGCGTGTAGCAAAAATTATGCAAAAACGCTTAAATATACCGACATCTGTATGTTATACGGAACCTGACTATGTTTATAATATAAAAACAGGACAACGCCTGATGGAAGGTTTGGCTGTTACTGCAATGTGTGCAATTGGACAACCTCAACAATTTTATGATTTTTTATCAGATTATCAGGTAGTCAAGACCATAACTTTCGATGATCATCATCAATATGCACCGATTGATATTGTCGATATTTCAGGCAGTATTATTACGACAGAAAAAGATGCAGTAAAGCTTGCGCGTTTTGACCGCGATAATATCTACGCACTGAAATTAAAGACAGTTATCGATGTAGAAAATTTGTTGAAAAAGTAGAGGCTATTTTGTTGAATTGAATACATACCATGCGGCGCTACTTCTAGGCTCAACAATTCCGTCATAGATTAGTATTGGAAAGATATCTCCAATATCTTTTTTATCAACAGTGCAATCTCCTGCCCCTCTTATATTACTTAGTTTATTTGTACCTTTTGAGCATTTTACTTCTTTGTTTGGACCGGATGTTCCGTTCACATCTATCAATCCATAACAACCGGTACCAAAACCTGCAAATTCTCCAGTCTCAACAATTCCAGCATTAGCTCCTATAGCCCTAGAGCAAGCTCTACTAATTGGACTTGTTGAGTCTCCTAAGATTGAGGAAAACATAATTAAGCTACCATCTTGAAGTTGATAAATAGGGATTCGATTTTGTGAATTTTTCATGCTATCCATACCTTCAAATGATTCGGATGTAAATTTGTAATTTGGTAATTTATTGAGTCCATAATAATATGTAGAACTTTGCAGTGTTCCATTTAATAATGAACAGATTGTATGTTTTTCTTCAGGATTATCTGTTGCTGAATTTGCATTACATCGATTATCTATCCCTGCAAAATCAAAGCCGTATTGCTCTTGCGACATCCTTGCAGCATTGCTTAATGTGGATATAACTTTTTTGAATTTTGTTCTATATTGAGCGCCTTTGATATTCGCAATCAAGGTAGGTATTGTCATTGCTGCAACAATACCAATTACACCCAATGTAATTAGGACTTCTGCAAGTGTAAAACCATTTGGATTTCTCATTTACTCCTCTTTTCTATATTAAATAAGAAAATATTAAAATTATTCTCAAATAATATGTAGTAATTCTA
>ERZ869991.532-NODE-532-length-13338-cov-11.423497_pt1 | contig 13338 bp, 9 predicted proteins | sample MGYA00520862_ERZ869991 | MGnify/ENA primary metagenome ERZ869991 (study PRJEB32232, sample SAMN07284978) | human gut metagenome | biome: human-associated habitat; material: feces | host: Homo sapiens | place: Tanzania | collected 2014-08-11 ...
CTTACACTTTAGACCTACATGTATATTAAAACAATTTACACACAAATATTGCCATGATTGGAAACATTTGCTTAACATGTCTTAATCATGTTGTCCATCGTACTTTTACTATTACGGATATGTTTTCTAAAAACTTTAGTAAAAACAAAAAACTTGTAAATAAAATTTACAAGTTTTGAATTGCTTTACTATCGCCTTCAATAGATTCTTTCAGCATCTTTTTAACAACATCACCCTGCGTATCCAACATCTTGCACACAGTTTCAATGTTTCTAACCTTTTGCGAAAGAATTGTGTCAGCATTTGCTGTAATATTACCTGTAACATTTTGATAAGCCGCTAATGCAGCAGAGGATGTTCCTTGCATCAAGTTACCCATTACAATTGCCGGAAGTCCGTATTCACCCAAATAAGGAGCAGCTGCCTGCATAATTCCACCCCAACCGGAAATAATTCCGGCTACAGGCATAACCAAATTCTTCATTGAAAAACCGTAACCATTTGCAGCACCTAATCCGTAAGCAGCAGCACTTGCAACATCTGCAATTCCTCCAACTCCAGATGCGTAACCGGTTGCAACCCCACTATCTGTTCCCCAACCGCTTACAATTGAAGATGCGCCACCTGTTGCATAACCATCAAGCCCCCACGATATAGGCGCAGCTCCTGACGGAAATCCTGAATAGTTATACAAAGAATCTATTCCGTAAGATGAACCGCCATTAAAAGATGATGAATAAGATGTTCCGGGAACATTCATCGTTTGAGATGCACCAAACACAGTTGCAAAAGATGATGGAGCTAACAAGCTTGCAATATTATATAAAAAACCACCTGTCGCACCAAAACCTGAACCCAATCCGTTACCGGAAACGGTCAAATCTCTCAATTGGTCATAAGTTTCCCAAAGTTGTGCTTTTGCATCTCCGCTCGCTGAGCCGAATTTGTTTGCTATTACAAGATAACTGTCATTTTTGTAAGCCATTTGAACCTCTTAATTTTATTCAAAAGTTTTGTATGTAGATTCGATATTTTTATCAATAACTTTCTTAACAGATTCCATTTCTGTTTGCAAAGCCTCTTGTTCAGTATCAAGTTGTCTTAAACGAAGTTCAAGAGTTCTATCTTGTTGCTGAATTTTTTCTGTTTTTGCGTTAATATCCGCAATTCTTTTTTCATAAACCTGCATATCATAATTATACTGGTTCATTGCGTCATTATAAGCATTTTCATCAGTTTTTGTTTCTGTACTCAAGGTATAAGTTGCAGATGTATCTTCAAACCTGATTGTTTGCGGTCTGCCAGAATCATCCAACTGGACAAATGCTCTTTGTTTTTGTTCAATTTTTGTACTTATATTTTCTGCATCATACATTGTTAACTTATTTTGGTTTTCAGTAGGTTTTGAAGGATCTGGCGCACTTTGTGCAGTTGTTTGCAAATCTTCCAAAGTCGCAAAATAAGTTTTTCCACCTGATGTCCATGTATAAATATTATCTGAACTTGAAATCTTTTCTGCAGGAAAATCTTTACAAATTTGTTCGTAAGCAGCTTTCATATCCTTATCTGTCGCATCATATGGGAGAACTTCATTATTCCCGACATAAGCCGGAACATTTTCAGCAATTGAATATGTAGGTAAGTCAGATTTTCCTTCTACTGCTTTTTTCAAATCTGTTGTAGATACAAAATTTAATTTTCCATCATCATCAGTGTAAGTATAAACATTATTTACATCAACTTTTGCAAAATCAGGATAATCCTTTACAATTTGAGCATAAATAGTTCTTTGCTCATCAACTGACGCATCATATTTTGTAAGCTCTTTCCCTCCAACAGTATAAATTCCTGTCGCATCATCATAAGTAACTTGATCTTGTGCCACTGTAGATTTTGCTGCTTTCGTATTAAAACTTACTTGCGGATTAGCTTTTTTAGTCTGAACACCTGTATAAACATCTGAATAATGATAATGTGAAATCATATAGTTGTAACCGTCAGGATCGTTTATCAAATCAGACATCTCTGTAATCGTTTCGGTATTAGTTCCATCTTGATAAGAATATTGTAAAGTAGTATAGTCCTGAGTACTTGGAGCTGTAGGAACTTCTAAGGCTAACAATTCATTAAAAGTATTAGCACTCTGATTTGCCAATGCCGTACGAGCTTGGTTAATCTGTTGTCCTTCATATTCTACGTTTGTTTTTCTTGCGGTCAAGCCCAAATATCTTGCTTGTGACGCTGCCATGCCCATAAGCTACTCTCCTTTATCTACCTGCTCAATTCATGTATAATGGAGTTTTTTAATAAGTCAACATTATATATAAAATTATACGGTACAAATCTAAAAATTAATACTGAAATTACTACCAAATCATCCATTTGAAGGAGAAAAAAATCTAAATTTCATACAAAATAAGTAAACTGTAAATCATATATCAACGCATCATAACACTAATCGCTAAGGAAGAAAACAATTAAAAAAGTACGAGAAAGAAAATTTCTCGCACTTTTAAATTATTGTATAAAAAGATTTATTTACGCTTTGTCTTCTTCGCTTTCAGCTTTTTCAGCATTGATAGTCAAAGCAATTCTTTTATCTGTTGGGTTGAATTTCAATATATAAGTATCAACCTTGTCACCAACTTGCAAAATGCAATCTTTTTGGTTTTGCAATTCTACAACTTCAGCGTGTGGCAACAACGCTTCAACACCAGGAAATACTTCTACAAATGCGCCAAAATGTTTAATTCTTGTAATTGTACCCTCAACTTTGTCGCCTTCTTTGATATTTTTTTCAGCCTCTAACCATGGATCCGGTTCAAGATTTTTCAAACTCAAAGAAACACGTTGCTTATCGTGATCAACCGCAATAACTTCAACATCAATTTTATCGCCAACATTCAAAATATCTGTCGGATGATCAATCCATCTCCAAGACAATTGAGATAGTGGCAATAATCCATCAATTCCGCCTAAGTCAACGAATGCACCGAAATCTGTAATTCTAACAACGTCACCTTTTACAATCTGACCGGCTTCAATTTGAGAGAATACATTTTTTCTTGCTTCAACAGCTGTATCATCATAAACTTTTTTATTAGAAAGTATAAAGTTGTTTTGTTGAGGGTCAAGTGTAAGAATTTTAACTTCTAACTTACTTCCAACTTCCAAATCACTTTCTTTAACTCTTAATTGAGATGAAGGAACAAAACCTCTAACACCTGAAACTTCAACCAACACACCGCCTTTTACAACACCGGCAACTGTACCAAGAATAGTTTCATCAGCTTCCTTAGCTTTTTCAAGTTCTTTCCAAGCATAAGCAAGGTCAACTTTTTTCTTAGATAGAAGGAATTTTCCATCCTCATCTTCTTCTCTGATAATCAAAAATTCGTACTCATCACCTTTTTTGAATTTTTGTTCAATATTTTCATCTTTGTCTACGGCTTCACGTGTAGGTACAACGGCAATAGTTTTTGCGCCAATATCAACCATAACGCCTTGACTATCATAACCACATACGATGCCTTTTACTAAATCACCTTTTTGAAATTTGTAATCATACTTTTTCAGTAATTCTTCAAAATCTAACTCACTTGATGTCATTTTTACTCCATTTGTCATAAGACACTAATCTGTCAACTTTGTGAACATTGTAACAAATTTTTTAAAATTTGTAAAGTTTTATGTAAAGTTCCTTAACAAAACAGGAACTAAAGATCTATTCTATCTTTTATTTTTTCAATAATACCTGCAACTGTATCTATCAAATTTTGTGTTGAGCCGGCTGCACATTTTGCGCCAATTATTTGATTTTCTTTATTTAATTGAATACAGTCAACTCTATTTTGTTTAGTTAAGATATAAAGTTTTGAATTATCATTCAAACCAATAGAGCGTGTCATTTGCAAATTATTTCGTTTTGCATATTTCGCAATATTAAATGGTTCTACTACCGGAATTTTTGACATAATCTTTCCTTTCTTTTACTCATACAAAAGCGGGACATGAGATATTTTGCTACATGTTCCGCTTTTATATAAAGTTATATTAACTTATAAACTTACGCTTTCAATGATTCTATCAAATCAGAGATTGTTTTTTCTTGAACTTCAATTTCTTCAATTCTTGATTTTGTTTGTTCTATCAATTCTTTCGGCGCATTTGCAACGAATTTAGGGTTGTTAATTCTGCCTAAAAGAGATTTCTTTTCGTTTGTAAGTTTATCTAATTTCTTTTGTTGACGAGCAATTTCGGCATCCAAATCAATCAAATCCGCCAATGGCAAAATAATTTTTGATGCTGAAACAACGGCAGTTGCACTCTTTGGTGGAACAGGGGCGTTTTCATCAGCATAAGATATATTTTCTACACGTGCAAGACGTTTGATATATGCTTCAATTTCTTCAAAAATCGGTTTTTCATCTTTTTCTGCTCTAATTTCAATATCACATTTAATTGACGGAGAAATATTGAAACTTTGACGAACATTTCTCAATGATGTAATTGTTTCAAATACCAATTCCATCTCTTGAGCTTCTTTAGTAAATTCCAATTCTTTTCTATAAACAGGGAAATCCGAAACAATAATCGCTGACTTCATTTCATCATCACCCAACTGTTTCGCAGGTTTTGGAATTAATTGCCATACACGTTCTGTAATATGAGGCATTACCGGATGTAACATTCTCAAAGACATATCAAGAACATATCTCAAAACTCTTTGAGTATTGGCTTTCAATTCGCTATCTTGAAGTTGAATTTTCGCAATTTCAACATACCAATCGCAATATGAATTCCAGAAGAAGTCATAAAGAACGTGAGCAACTTCACCAATTCTAAATTCCTTGATATTTTCGTTGATTTCTTTTGCCGTTTTGTTTAATTTATCCAAAATCCATTTATCAGCAATAGTTAGATTAGAATAATCAACATCTTTATCATCAACTCCATCAAGGTTCATCAACACAAATCTTGATGCGTTCCAAATTTTGTTTGCAAAATTTCTTCCGTATTCAAATCTTTCTTCACTCATCTTGATATCTTGTCCGCCATAAGTACAAAGTGAAGTCATTGTAAACCTCAAAGCGTCACAGCCGTACTTGTCAATAATTTTAACCGGATCAATTGTATTGCCTTTAGATTTTGACATTTTTTGACCTTTTTCATCACGAATAAGCCCGTGAATATAAACAGTCGAGAACGGCGCTTTTTGAGTAAATTCCAAGCCCATTGTAATCATTCTTGCAACCCAGAAGAAAATAATATCAAAACCGGTTACAAGGGTTGTTGTAGGGTAGAATTTCTTAAAATCTTCACTTTCGGTATTTGGCCACCCCATAGTTGAAAACGGCCACAAACCTGATGAGAACCAAGTATCAAGGCAATCTGTATCTTGTACATAATTTTCAGGGTCAGGATTTTCTTTAGCAACAACCATTTCACCTGTTACTTTGTGATAATATGCAGGAATTTGATGTCCCCACCAGATTTGGCGAGAAATACACCAATCACGAATATTTTCCATCCATCCAAGATAGTTCTTTTCCCATCTGTCAGGAACAAATTTAATTCTACCATCTTTTACCGCAGCAATAGCTTCTTTTGCCAAAGGTTCCATTTTTACAAACCATTGTTCAGAAAGTAATGGTTCAATAGTAGTTCCGCAACGTTGGCATTTACCAACATTGTGTTCATGTTCTCTTGTTCTTAGCAAGAAATTGTTATATGAAAGCATACCAACAATTTTTTCTCTTGCTTCATATCTATCAAGTCCGTGGAGTTCTTGAGGAACTTCGCCACAAGCCTTCATTGTTCCATCATTATTGATAACCCAAATTGGTTTCAAATTGTGACGTTGACCAACTTCAAAATCGTTAGGATCGTGTGCAGGAGTAATTTTAACTGCGCCTGTTCCAAAGTTTTTATCAACATATTCATCTGCAATAATAGGAATTTCTCTACCTGAAAGAGGAATAATAACAGTTTTTCCTACCAATTCAGAATATTTATGGTCATCCGGGTGAACCGCAATTGCTACGTCACCAAAAATTGTTTCCGGTCTTGTTGTTGCAACAATAATTGCACCACTTTCATCTTTTAATGGATAAGAAATTTCCCACATATGACCTTGTTCTGTAGCATATTCAGTTTCAACATCAGAAATCGCACTATTACAACGAGGACACCAGTTTACAATATATTTTCCCTTGTAAATTAAGCCTTTTTCGTACAATCTTACGAATACTTCTTTAACCGCATCAGAACAACCTTTATCAAATGTAAAACGTTCTCTTGAACGGTCAAATGATGCACCTAAACGTTTGCATTGATCCAAAATTGCGCTTTTATGCTCATTTGTCCATTCCCAAGTTCTTTCAACAAATTTTTCTCTACCTAAATCGTAACGCGTTAAACCTTCTTTTGCCAATTGTCTTTCAACAACATTTTGAGTAGCCAAACCAGCATGGTCAGTACCAGGAACCCAAAGAGTTTCATATCCGGCCATCCTGTGATAACGAACCAAAATATCTTGCAAAGTTTCGTCTAAAGCGTGTCCCATGTGCAAAACACCGGTAACGTTTGGCGGTGGAATTACGATAGAATATGGCGGTTTTTGACTATTTGCATCAGCCTTAAAATATTCGCCATCTTCCCAAAACTTGTAAATACTTTCTTCAGTATCTTTTGCATCGTAAACTGTAGGTAAATCTTCAATTTTTGTTGCTATCATATATTACATCCTTCTTATTTTTGCGTATATATAGAAAATAGCACAAAAACAAAGATTATGGTATAAGTAAAATATGAAAAAGATATTTCTTTTAATTTGTTTAACTTTTTTACTCTCAATACAACAAGCGAACTCTGCCAGCATTAGCGATTATATCGACAAGCCATATGCCGGAATGGCTTATTCAATAGCATTAAAACAAGATATACCATTCCTTCTTATTTTTGCAGAACCTAGTAATGCAATTGTTTTACTCAGACTAATGCCACTAGTAAATATGGTTTATAATGACTACAAAGGACTTTACAATTTTTGCATAATTAATACGAGTGTTGAAGAAAATAATGAATTAGTAAACTATTTTGCGCCTAAAAAATTACCAGCATTGTACCTTATTGACACGCAAAATATGACATATACATTGATTGAGTCAAAATACTATAACAAAAACGCATTAAATAGAATATTAAAGGAATTTAAAAAAGAAACATTAATTACACCCCAAAAACAATAAATTTATAAAACTTGTCAAAAAAAACGAAACGCACATGCGTTCCGTTTTTCATTTATTTTTTATTAAACAATCCTACTTATGCTTTTGGAGCAGCGTTAGCAATAATGTCCATTTCATCTAATGATGCGTAAACTGCGTGGCATCCACAATCTACATACAAGATTTGACCTGTTGTACCTGTTGACAAATCAGATGCTAAATACAAACCTGCTTTACCAACATCTTCCAATGCAACGTTTCTGCCAAGAGGAGCTTTTGCAATAGCTGCTTTAAGCATTTTATCAAAGCCTGAAATACCTTTAGCAGCAAGAGTTTTAACAGCACCAGCAGAAATACAGTTAACTCTAACACCTTTTTTACCAAGGTCAGCTGCCAAGTATCTCATTGAAGATTCAAGAGCTGCTTTAGCAACACCCATTACGTTATAGTTTGCAACAACATATTCAGAACCCAAATATGTAAGAGCGAAAATTGAACCGCCTTCATTCATGATAGGTTCAGCATGGTGGCATAAAGAAACTAGAGAATAAGCACTTACACCTAAAGCTAAATCCCAACCTGCACGAGATGTATCAATAAATCTACCTTGCAAATCTTCTTTAGCAGCAAAAGCAACGGCGTGAACAACAAAATCCAATTTGCCGTAAACTCTTTCACATTCTTTAAATACAGCTGCAACTTCGTCATCTTTAGTAACGTCGCAACTCATAATAATTTTTGCGCCCATATCTTCTGCGATAGGTCTAACACGTTTTTCCATAGCCTCACCTGCATAAGTAAATGCAATATCAGCACCTGCATCGTGTAGTTGTTTTGCAATAGCGTAAGCAATCCCGTGAGTATTAGAAACTCCGAAAATTACACCTTTTTTACCTTCCATTAGTTTCATAAGTTATATCTCCCTCTTTTTTACTAACTAAAATACGTGTCTATCGTAGCACGAACAGAATAATATAGCAATAACAGAAGTGAGAAGTGAAAGGTGAAAGGAGAGAAGTCCTTTTAGTTCGCTTCACTCAAAAATAATTTTGGTGCGATAGCACCTGTATTGGTCTTTTCACTTTTCACTTCTCACTTTTCACTCCTTTCGAAATTATTAACAATTGTAACAACATGCAAACATGCTGAAATTAGGGAGTTTCGGAAGTTTTTATATATTTAAGAGAGTAAAAAAGAGAGCTAACTATGGGCGTTTCAAACGTAAACAATCTAAATAAAATTGATTTAACAAAGCTTGCTCTAGCGCAAAAAAGCAGACTAGCTAAGTCAAACCAACCTGCCTATATGCAAATGACAGGCTCAATTTTTAATGCTCCAGAAGTTAAACAACAACAAGAAACTACAAACTTAAATACTCTTAACACTAAAAAAAGTTTAAACGAATTAACTAAAAAAACTTCTACTTCTAACTCAACAACAAATAAAACAGAAGGCAAAGACAAAGAAGAAAATGTCGATCAAGGCAGCGTAAAATCTCAAGGTAATCAAGCTAAAAAAGGAACTACACAAACAGAAAAAGATTCTCGTGAAGTTAAAACAATCAATTCAGAATCAAAAAAACTTAACAAAGACATCAAACAAGAAGATAAAAAGTTCCAAGCTCAATTAAAACAACAACAAGCTGCTTTCCAAAAAGATAGCGCAAAACTTGAAAAACTATCTCAAGAAACAGAAGAAACTCAAACTGAAATTGACAACGCTCAAAACGAATTGGATAGTTTGTTAGGATCTTCAACTTTCACTATAAGCAGAGGCGATGGCACTCAAGGTGGTCAATCAACAAACCCTAATCAAGATAAAATCGACCAACTTCAAAAATTCATCGGTTCTAAATCAAACCTTGTTCAAAACAATGGCAAACAAATTTATTCATTACAAAGAAGTTCTTCAAGAACACTTTCAAGAATGAATAGAACAAATGCAAACTTTGTAAAAATCCACAAAAAGAACACAAAAGCAATTCAACAAAACCAAAACGAAACAAGTAACGTTGTAAAATTTGCAACAAAACTTGAACAATGGAGTGCAATTGCAGAACAAGGTGGTAAAGCTCTTGACTTAGCTGGACAAGGGATGGTTGCAGCCGGTCAAGCAATCGCATCAACAGCTTGGGGGGCAGCGGTAGGTGCTGCAATGATTGCAACCGGAACAGTAATGTCAAAAGTTGGTACAGTTGCCGAAATGTTGGGACAATACGGACAAACTGCAGCAAACATCACAAAAACCGCAGCTTACGCAGCAGAAGGCAATTTGGCAGGAGCTATGACAAGTGCAGCGGCAGCAATCCAATCAGGTGCAGCAGCTCAAAAATCTACTAAAGGTTTAGGTGACAATTTCAAAGCTATTGACCAACGAGCAACAAATGCAACAAACAAAGCGGCAGCAAATGCAGCAGCAAAACAAGCAGTTAAAAACATGGATGCCGAACAACTTGGCGGCATGACTAAAAAAGAAATGAAAAAATCTATTAGCGGAGAATTACAAGGTCAATTAGCCAACAACGAAATCAACTCAAAAGATTTGTTTAATGATGTAAAAAATAAATCAATCAAATCAAATGATGCCGTTAATGGCGCAAGAGATAAAGCCGCTGCAGCATTTAAAGAAAATGTATATGCAGCAAAAGGAAGTTTAGATGTCCCAAATGGTGTTGTTACTGGTCTTGACAAAAAAGCAAGAAAAGAAGTTGGCAAAAAGACAGTCACAGGTTTCACTAACACTGCATCAGTTGCTAAAAAATCAACTCAAAAGTTCGACTTCCAAAAACTTTCTCAAGGTTTGATGTCTACAGCAGCGTTATTCTCAGCTCAAAACACAAACACTCAAGGAACTCATAAAGGCTACGCAGCTCAATGGGATTTAAACGCTGATCCTAAAATGAGAAGAATTAGAAACGCAAGAATGGCATCTGTTCGTCACGCTGCTTACGCATAACATAAAAAAAGAAGCTAATCATTTCTGAAAAGCTTCTTTTTATTACTTCTATTATCTGGCTTATTTTACATAAGACAAGTCATTTGCTTGATTTCTCATTGCGGTTTGTTCTTCCAACAACAAGTTCATATAAAGTAACTTGTTAGCAGTCATCTGATCAAGGTTTGTAAATTCAGCCCCTGCACGTCTGTCTGTTGCAGAAACAACCTTAACATCAGCATTGATATTCAAATCACCATAAGAAATGTTCACCGGAACAATATCTCCGACTTTCAAGTCATTGTGGTGAGTTACTGCGATACCACCTCTTGAGATATCAATTAGAGAATCAATTTGTGTATTTTCTGCCAATTGAACAGGGTTTCTGTTATCTTGAGCAGGGAACCTCATATAGTGACGTTTATCTATAGAGTTTACATTATATTCAACAACACGCTGTTTATATGTTTCTTTTCCGTAACTTGAATCTCTTGGATCAGTCGGTCTATCATCATCAGTATCGGTATCGATATCAATATCTGTATCTGTGTCTGTATCCACATCGGTATCTGTATCAATGTCGGTATCTATATCTGTATCTGTGTCTATGTCTGTATCCGTATCAGTATCGGTATCACTATCAATATCAGTGTCTGTGTCTGTATCGGTATCGCTATCAGAATCAACGTCAGTATCTGTGTCATTGTCCGTATCAGTATCAGTATCGATATCTGTGTCAGTATCGGTATCCGTATCAACATCGGTATCTGTATCTGTGTCAATATCGGTATCGGTGTCTGTATCGGTATCCAAATCTGTGTCAGTATCAGTGTCGGTATCTGTATCAATATCCGTATCTGTGTCAGTGTCCGTGTCAGTATCGGTATCCGTATCAACATCTGTATCAGTGTCGGTATCAACATCGGTATCCGTATCAACGTCAGTATCCGTGTCAGTATCTGTATCTAAATCCGTATCGGTATCTGTATCAATATCTGTATCTGTATCGGTGTCTGTATCATTGTCAGTATCGGTATCAGTATCAATATCTGTATCAGTGTCGGTATCGGTGTCTATATCCGTATCAGTATCTATATCTGTATCAGTATCTATATCTGTATCAACATCGGTATCTGTGTCAGTATCTGAATCCGTGTCTATATCAGTATCTGTGTCTGTATCGGTATCCAAATCAGTGTCCGTATCAGTATCTGTATCGTTGTCAGTATCAATAGGTTCATTTTTATCTTCTGGAACTACTAGGTTGTCATCGTCTTCCTCTGTTCCTTGTTTATTAGGGTCTTTTGTTCCATCGTAATTTGGGTCATCCCCTTGAGAACTACCACCATAATAATAGTTTCTGTCATTTTTATCTTCACCTATTGCTGTAACATCATCAGGTCTAACTGCTTTCGCTCTGATTGAAACCGGTTTTGTCGGATCAGTTCCATTTTGCAAAGGATTAGTTGTATTATCTTTTGTCAAAGTAGATTTACCATCAGGTCTGTGTTTACCCATATTAAAGTAATAACCGCCTGCATAAGCATTATCTGCAACTAATGTTAAATCTTGATTTTTTCCAGGTCTGCCTTGACCTTGTCCATAGAATTTACCATTTTTAACTACAATTGTAGAATCTGCAGCATGCTGGTAAGCCGGAGCTTCATTTGGATCTTTGTAACTGCCTAAATCAAGAGCAGTAAGTTTTGCTTTTTCCAACTTAACACCGTTCGGTCCGTAATAGTCCTGAGGATAAGTAGGAACTTCACCCAAATGTTCAATGTACATATTCTTACCACGAGTAGTAATATTTACATTTTTAGCAGTTGTTTCTCTTATATATACATCACCTGAAAATTCAGCGTTTACGTCACCTGTTCTTGAAATAATAGCACAAGCATTTGTATCAAGCTTAGTTCCGTCAGCTTTATCCAGACCTTTTACATTGATATCTTTGATTGCCAAAATATCAATACCTTGTTGAGGTTTGTTGACATCAGTTACTACATGAGGATTTCTTGCATCATCACCATAGAAAATATGCTCAACACCATTTTGTCTAAATGTTAATGCTTTGTCCTTAGAGCCAACATTTCCACTTGAAATCATTGAAATTCCAGTACCTTCAACATTAGGATTTTGAGAGTTTGTAGAAGCATTGATAATATCGTAAGCTTTTGAACCTTTAGTTGAACTGTCTGCAAGAAGAATAACTCTACCATCAGCCTTAATTTGGTCAACTCTCATATCATTATTCAAACTTGCCATATTAACTAATGACTTGTTTGTACCCTTTGTGCTTATTGCTTTAATGTTGCCATCTACGTTTACGTTTATAGATTTTGTTAAATCTCTGCCATTTGGTCCAATACCTGTACAAACCCCACCGTCACAAGGACCAACTTCCTGACCAACCATACCGTTTTGAACATCTATATCAAGATTTTTTGAAGCCTTGATTAATGTTTCTTTTGTACCGTAGTTCAACAAGTTACCATCATTAATTTTAATATTAACGTTACCTGTAGAGTTTAAGTTATTGCTTCCTGTATAATCGCCGAGAATAACATTTGAATTTTTATTTGTTATATTAATTCCATTAGCATTAACATGACCTTTCACATTAATACCGTTTTTGCCGGAGTTAATAATATTTGCGCTATGAGTAGAGTTTTTAACCAAGCCTCCATTTGCAATGCTTACACCATCATTACCTGTATTTGTAACAATAAGTTCGCCACCTTGATTGCTCAACAAACCAGTAGAGGCAATTAAAACACCTGAACCGGTATTATCAACCAACAACTTGCCGCCTTTGTTTGCAACAGTGCCTGATACATTAACTTCACCATTTTTGTTGACCAATAACGTATCACCGTTTCCATTCAATGATTTGCCTGAAACGTTAATACCTTTAGAACCTAAGTTTGTAATTTCTGTACTACCAGTACCAAAGTTTTTCATTGTACCGGCAATATCAGTTCCACCATTTTCGCCATAAGTTCTAATTATAATACTTCCGTTATCATTAGCAAAAGAATTAGCACTCATATTATCTGCATTTACAAGTTGATTGAACAAAGCTTCAGCTTGAGTATTTGAAAGAATTTTTGTAGCATAGATCGGAAGAGCACACGTCTGAACTCCAGTCACGAATTAGTATCTCGTATGCCGT
>ERZ869991.536-NODE-536-length-13303-cov-7.838500_pt1 | contig 13303 bp, 10 predicted proteins | sample MGYA00520862_ERZ869991 | MGnify/ENA primary metagenome ERZ869991 (study PRJEB32232, sample SAMN07284978) | human gut metagenome | biome: human-associated habitat; material: feces | host: Homo sapiens | place: Tanzania | collected 2014-08-11 ...
AGAAATAATCATACAGGCCATACGGGATAGATGGAAAGCTTCGACCTTGCGAAACGATCCACTACCCAGCTTAACCATTTCAACCACGTGGTTGAAATGGTCATCTATATCCATACCTTTTTCACTGGCAACCTTGATTGCTTTGTCTATTACATTCTGGAATTTCCAATATCCCGAATAGCCCATCGCATTACAAAGTTCGCGTGAACTCCAGTATTCTTTCCCGTTATCATCCACTTTCCGAATTTCTTCGAATGTCGGACGCATGTCAGGCACATTATTCTCATCCATATCTTTTCCGTTTCTTTTGTATTGACGTTCTACAATATTGAATAGCAAAAATACAAAAAAAAGATGAAAATCGCCACTAATCATTTATAAGAAGTATGATTTTTAATGTTATTTATGCAAAAAGAAAGAAACATATCAGAATATATTGATTTTATCACTTATCAAGACGATGCAATATACCAATGCCCCTTACGTTATTACAGAAGAAGAGGACAACCGCATCCGCAACCGAAGGGAGACCTTCATCAGGGAAACAGGCACCGAGGTACTTATCACGATGATCACCTCCTATGGACTTGCGCCGGGCGGCTGTAAAACGTTATCACTTCACATGGTAGTGTTTATTCGAGAGCTGACATTAGCGCTTTTTGATAACACATTTGTAACACACATGGATGATTTCCCAATACACCAAATTCATAACATATTGATTAACAGCTATTTACGAAAAGAGTACATAAAAGAGGAATAAGTGATAAAATATATTTAAAAACAAAAAAGAACAACAGAGATAAGTACCTATGAATAAGCAACTTACTACTATTGTTCTCTCACGCTATTTTTGTACAAATAAGTTTCATTTTGCTTATTATAGTGATTCCGTTGGGGTTCGAACCCAAGACCCACAGCTTAGAAGGCTGTTGCTCTAATCCAACTGAGCTACGGAACCAACACTTTTCAAAACGCAAACCAGCTAACCAATAACGCAATCAGCCACTTTTCTTATTTGCGGCTGCAAAGGTACATATATTTTTTGAATACACCAAACTTTTTCTCACTTTTTTCTTTTTTTATGCTTAAATATCGCAAAAAATAACTACCTTTGCATCCGTTAGGAGCAAGAAACAGCATTCTGACCCCGAAAGAGAAGAGATTTTTATAACGCATATTCAAACATAAAACATACGCAAATGAAAAAGTTAATCTTTTCAGTAGCTCTGCTCTCGGCAGCACTCTCAGCCAGCGCAGAAGAACATCCGCTCTGGATGCGCTACCCAGCCATCTCACCCGATGGCACTACCATCGCCTTCGCTTATAAAGGCGACCTCTACAGTGTTTCTGTCAACGGCGGTGAAGCACGACAGCTCACAACCCATGCAGCCTTCGATTCGCATCCTGTATGGAGCCCTGACAGCAAGAAAATTGCCTTTCAGTCGAACCGCGAAGGAAGTCTCGACATCTTCGTTATCGATGCAAAAGGCGGTGCTCCTACCCGACTCACCACCAACAGCGGCAGCGAAACACCTATCGCCTTTGCAGACAACGACCATGTGCTCTACTCAGCCAGTCTGCAGCCTACAGCCCAGAGCATCATCTTCGGCGACAACACATTCCCACAAATATATAAGGTAAGCACCAAGGGCGGAAGACCGGAACTCTTCTCTACCCTCACCATGGAGGACATCAGCATCGCCAAGAACGGCGACATTCTCTATCACGACAAAAAGGGATATGAAGACCCTTGGCGCAAACATCAGAAATCGCCTATCGCACGCGACATCTGGCTGAAGAGCAACGGCAAGTTTACCAAGCAGACTACCTTTGCCGGCGAAGACCGCTCACCAGTATGGACATCAGACGAGAAATCATTCTTCTATCTGAGCGAACAGGACGGCACATTCAATATCTACCGCCGCAGCCTCAACAGCTCAAGCGACAAGCAGATTACCCATCACAAAGGCAATCCGGTAAGATTCCTCACCGCATCCAGCGCCGACCTGCTCTGCTACGGATATGATGGCGAAATCTACACCGTGAAGGAAGGTGGAGAGCCTCAGAAGGTGAACATCTCCATTACAACGGATAATGATGCTCCAAGCCTCGTACGTCAGATTAAGAGCTGGGGAGCTTCGGAGATTTCCGTTTCGCCAGACGCCAAGGAAGTGGCTTTCGTGATGCATGGCGACGTATACGTTACCTCTGTGGAATACACCACTACCAAGCGCATTACCGACACACCGCAGCAGGAGCGCGACCTGAGTTTCTCACCAGACGGCAGAGCCCTGGTTTATGCAGCAGAGCGCAACGGCGTATGGCAGATTTACCAGTCTAAAATCAAGAACGAGAAAGAAAAGAACTTCACCTATGCTACCGACATCGAGGAAGAGCAGCTGGTGAAAACAGGCATTACATCGCAGTATCCGCAATACTCTCCTGACGGCAAGGAAGTGGCTTTCTTCGAAGACCGCGCTGCACTCCGCATCGTCAATCTGAAATCGAAGGAAATCCGCACCGTGCTCGATGGCAAATACGTCTACTCTTACAGCGATGGAGACATCGCTTTCGAATGGTCGCCAGACAGCAAATGGCTCCTTTCAACCTATATCGGCAACGGCGGCTGGAACAACCAGGATATTGCGCTGGTAAAGGCTGACGGCAAAGAGGTTCACAACCTGACCAATTCCGGCTACAGCGACAGCAACGGCAAATGGGTGCTCGACGGCAAGGCAATGCTCTTCCAGAGCGACAGAGCCGGCTACCGCAGTCATGGAAGCTGGGGAGCTGAAGACGATGCCTACATCATGTTCTTCGACCTGGACGCCTACAACCGCTTCAACATGAGCAAGGAAGAGATAGAACTGGCTGACGCCAACAAGGACGAAAAGGAGAAGAAGGAAGACGAGAAGAAGGAAGAGGCTAAAAAGAAGGCTGACGAAAAGCAGAAGAAGACCGGAAAGATAGAGGTGGAAAAGGTAAAACCACTGGAACTGGACATCGAAAACTGCCGCGACAGAATCGTACGCCTCACCGCAAACTCTTCGCACATGGGTGATGCTGTGCTCTCTAAAGACGGCGACAAGCTCTACTACCAGGCTGCCTTCGAGGATGATTACGACCTCTGGCAGCACGACCTGAAGGACGGCTCTACCAAGCTCGTGATGAAGGGCGTAGGTCAGGGCAACCTGCAGACCGACAAGGATGTGAAGAACCTCTTTATCTGCAACGGAAGCAGCATCAAGAAGGTGGATCTGAGCGGATTCAGCACCAAGAACATCAGCTTCGAGGCTAACTTCAACTATAAGCCAGCCGAGGAGCGCCAGTATCTCTTCGACCACGTATGGCGACAGGTGAAAGACAAGTTCTACGACCCTAAGATACATGGTGTTGACTGGGAAGGTTACCGCAAGACCTATGAGAAGTTCCTGCCTTACATCAACAACAATTTCGACTTCCAGGAGATGTTGAGCGAAATGCTGGGCGAGTTGAACGCTTCGCATACAGGAGCCCGCTACTACGCTTCGAACAGCGCGCTCACCACAGCCAACCTGGGTGTATTCTTCGACCCTCAGTATCAGGGTGACGGCCTGAAGATTCAGGAGATTATCAAGCGTGGTCCTTTCGATGTGAAGAATACGGGCGTAAAAGCCGGCAGCATCATTGAGAGCATCGACGGCGAGGAGATTAAAGCCGGAATGGACTACTTCCCATTGCTCGACGGAAAGGTAGGCAAGAATGTACGTCTCGGCATCAGAAACGCCAAGGGCAAGAAGATGGAGGTTACGGTGAAGGCTATCTCTCAGGGCAGCCTCAACAACCTGCTCTACAAGCGATGGGTAGACCGCAACCGCGCTTTCGTTGACAGCATTTCGGGCGGACGCATCGCTTATGTTCACGTTAAGGCGATGAATTCGGAGAGTTTCCGCACCGTTTACAGCGAACTGCTGAGCGACAAGAACCGCAACCGCGACGCAGTAATCGTAGACGAGCGCCATAATGGTGGCGGCTGGTTGCACGATGACCTCTGCACCCTGCTCAACGGCAAGCAGTATCAGGAGTTTGTGCCTCATGGTAAGGTAGTTGGCCGCGATCCGTTCAACAAATGGGTGAAGCCATCTTGCGTCATGATCTGCGAGAACGATTACAGCAACGGTCATGGTTTCCCATGGGTTTACAAGGAACTCGGAATCGGCAAGCTGATCGGTGCTCCTGTAGCAGGAACCATGACAGCCGTATGGTGGGAAACGCTGATGGACAACACGCTGGTATTCGGTATTCCTCAGGTAGGCTGCCGCGACATGCGTGGTGTGTTTGGCGAGAATACCCAGCTGAACCCAGACATCGAGGTTTACAACAGTCCGGAAGATTTCATCAACGGCCATGATACTCAGCTCGAAAGAGCCGTAAAGGAAATGATGAAGAAATAAAACAGAACGCCCTGCAAGGGTCAGAAGCATAACCGCTTTTGTCCTTTGCAGGGCGATTTGTTTTTTGTAGCAGATAACATTATTTACTAAACCTTATTAACCCACAATATCGGTAAAAACCCTTCTATCATGACATCAAAGCCTCTAAATCTTTACTTTTTTTCTTGAAAAGGGAGAAAAAGCAAGTGAAAAAGCCATAAAATAAAAAAAAATGAGTATCTTTGCACAAAATAAAAACAAGATTATGGGATTATTCGGATTATTCAGCAACAAAAAGAAGGAAACTCTCGATAAGGGTCTGGAAAAAACCAAGGAGAGTGTGTTCGGCAAACTGGCGCGTGCCGTTGCCGGAAAGTCTACCGTCGATGATGATGTGCTCGACGATCTCGAAGAGGTACTCATCACTTCAGACGTAGGTGTAGAAACCACGGTCAAGATTATCCGCCGCATCGAAGAACGTGTGGCCCGCGATAAATATGTTTCAACCAGCGAGCTCAACCGCATTCTGCGCGAGGAAATCGCCATTCTCCTCTCCGAGAATCACAGCGATGACCTGGCAGACTGGGAACTTCCTGCCGACCATAAGCCTTACGTTATCCTCGTAGTAGGCGTAAACGGCGTGGGCAAGACAACCACCATCGGCAAGCTGGCTTACCAGTTTAAGAAGGCTGGCAAGAAGGTTGTTCTGGGAGCTGCCGACACCTTCCGTGCCGCTGCCGTAGAGCAGATTTGCATCTGGGGCGAGCGCGTGGGTGTGCCTGTAGTGAAACAGCAGATGGGAAGCGACCCAGCAAGCGTGGCGTTCGACACCCTGCAGAGCGCCAAGGCAAACGGCGCCGACGTGGTGCTCATCGATACTGCAGGACGACTGCACAACAAGGTGAACCTGATGAATGAGCTCAAGAAAATAAAGGAAGTGATGAAGAAGGTAATGCCAGAAGCACCAGACGAGGTAATGCTCGTGCTCGACGGAAGTACCGGACAGAATGCATTCGAACAGGCTAAGCAGTTCTCTGCAGTAACCAACATCTCCTCGCTCGCCATCACCAAGCTCGACGGAACCGCTAAGGGCGGCGTTGTCATCGGCATCAGCGACCAGCTCAAGGTACCTGTAAAATACATCGGACTGGGCGAAGGTATGGAAGATCTGCAGCTCTTCAACAAGACAGAATTCGTAGACTCGCTCTTTAAAAATTAGAAAATGAAGAAAAATCAGATAGATATTATTACCCTGGGCTGCTCGAAGAATCTCGTAGACAGCGAGTTGCTGATGAAGCAGTTTGAGGCAAACGGCTACCATTGCGTTCACGATTCCAAGCGTCCTCAGGGCGAGATTGCCGTCATCAACACATGCGGTTTCATCGAGGACGCAAAGCAGGAAAGCATCGACACCATCCTGGAGTTTATTCAGGCTAAGGAAGAAGGCCGACTCAGAAAGCTCTACGTAATGGGCTGCCTCTCGCAGCGCTACCAGAAGGAACTGGAAGAAGAAATGCCAGAAGTAGATAAATTCTACGGCAAATTCAACTACAAGCAGCTCCTGCAGGAACTCGGCAAGGCTGAAGTTTCATCCTGCAACGGCCAGCGCCATCTTACCACCCCTCGCCATTATGCCTACATCAAGATAGCCGAAGGCTGCAACCGCCACTGTGCCTACTGCGCCATTCCTATCATTACCGGCAAGCACGTTTCCCGACCAAAAGAAGAAATTCTGCAGGAGGTGCGCGAACTGGTTGCTGAAGGCGTGAAGGAGTTTCAGATTATCGCTCAGGAACTCACCTACTACGGCGTGGATATTGACGGAAAGCATCATATTACCGAACTCATCAGCGAGATGGCTGATATTCCGGGCGTGAAATGGATTCGCCTGCATTACGCTTATCCAAACCAGTTCCCAATGGATCTTCTGGACGTGATGCGCGAGAAGCCAAACGTATGCAAATATCTCGACATTGCCCTCCAGCACATCAGCGACCACATGCTCACCAGCATGCATCGCCACGTAACGAAGCAGGAAACCATCAATCTGCTGAAGGCCATCCGCGAACGCGTGCCAGGCATTCACATCCGCACTACGCTGATGGTTGGTTTTCCAGGCGAGACAGATGAGGATTTCCACGAACTCCTCGACTTCGTACGCGAACAGAGATTTGAGCGCATGGGCGCCTTTGCCTACTCTGAGGAAGAAGGAACATACAGCGCCACCCACTACGAAGATAACGTGCCTGCCGAGGTAAAGCAGCGCCGACTGGACGAACTGATGATTCTGCAGCAAGACATCAGCTCTGAGGTTGAGGCTGATAAGGTGGGCAAAACCATGACCGTTATCATCGACCGCAAGGAAGGCGATTACTACATCGGGCGAACAGAGTTCTGCTCTCCGGAAGTAGACCCTGAGGTTCTGATCCGTGCCGATGAGAAGCGTCTGCGCGTGGGTTGTTTCTATCAGGTAGAAATTACTGCAAGCGAGGAATTTGACCTCTATGGCAAGGTGGTGAAATAATCATTCTCTCCCCCATAGCCTGGAGTTTTAGAAATTTTGACTACATATTAAATAAATATGAACAATAAGGAATACATCGCTGAACTGGCTCAGCAAACCGGCTACTCGCAGGAAGACACCCAGAAGTTGGTGCGCAAGGCGATAGACGCTATGATTGCCGAGTTTGAGGATGGAGAAGCTGTCTCTATCCCCAATTTTGGCACCTTCGAAGTGAAGAAGCGCATGGAGCGAGTGGTGGTTAATCCTACTACCAAGAAGCGCCAGCTGGTGCCGCCTAAGTTGGTGTTGGGTTTCCGACCGGTTGCTTCGGTCAAGGAAAAACTAAAGAATGGAGGGGATGAGCAATGAGCAAATTCAGTTTAAATACACTCGGAAAACTGCTTACTGATAAGAGCGGTCTGAGCCAGGTGGAAGCAGAACTCTTCATCCGCAAGATGTTTGATGTGTGCAACCAGGGACTCGATGCCGACAAGCAGGTGAAGATAAAATGGCTGGGCACCTTTAAGGTACAGGCCACGAAAGACCGTGAAAGCATCAATGTGAACACGGGCGAGCGCTTCACCATTGAAGGCAGAGACAAACTCACCTTCACGCCTGACAACATCCTGAAAGAAATCGTGAACAAGCCATTCGCCCAATTTGAAACGGTGGTGGTAAATGACGGCGTAGATTTCGGTGAAATAGATGAGAAGTTTGGAGAAGAACAGACAGAAGATGCTCCTGCACAAGTAATCGATTTTCTGGACGAAGGAAAAACTGCAACTCCAAATCCGGAGGTTGTCGTAATCGGATCAGAAAAGGAAAAGGAAAAAGAAGCCGAAGACGAACTGGCAAAGCAAATTGCTATAGAACAAGCTAAACTGGAAAGATTAAAACAAGCCCAACTGGAGCAGGAAAGAATACAGAAAGAAAAGCTTGAAAAAGAAAAGCAAGAGCAGGAAAGACTGGAACAGGAAAAACTTGAGCAAGAAAGACTGGAGCAGGAAAAACTTGAGCAAGAAAGACTGGAGCAGGAAAGGCTTGAGCAGGAAAGACTGGAGCAAGAGAAGCTTGAATTAGCCCAGCAACAGCAAGCCCTGAAAGCAGTTGTTGAACCTGCAGTACCTGCATCAGATGAATCTGAAGAAGAAGAGGAGGAAGAAGAATCTTCCAATTCTCATCATATTGTTATTCCTCGCTATCTGGTCGTTGCAGTCTGTCTCATCGTAGTAGCTTTGATTGGCGGAATGGGATGGTTTGCCTTCAACTATGGTCAGATGACTGCCCAGCGCGATCATCTGGCAATGCAGCTAAACCAGTATCACCAGGCTCCAGCCAAGAAAGTCCCAGCCAAACCAGCTGCCGCCCCACTCTCTCAGGAACAGAAACTCCGCCAGAAAGCGATGGAAGATAGTATCCGTATGGCTAAAACTGCAGAAGCAGTAAAACTGGCTGAAAATTCGGATGAGGAAAGTGCTAACGCTGAAAAAGCTAAGCAGACTGAAGCAAAAGCTAAGGCTGAAGCGAAAGAAAAGGCTAAAGATAAAGCCGAAGAAAAGGCTGCTTCGAAAATAGCATCATCCCAGTATGATAAGGATGCTCGCGTACGCACGGGAGCTTACCGAATCATAGGAGTTGCCCAGACCGTTACGGTTGGCGCCGGTCAGACCCTCGAACAGATCAGCACCCGCTATTTAGGTTCCGGCATGGAATGCTACGTAGAAGCCCTGAATGGTACAAGCACCGTAAAGGCTGGACAGAAAATCAAGATTCCGAAACTGGAATTGAAGAAGAAAAAGAAATAAAATACTGAACAAACAAAAAATCGCCCTGTAAGAGCAAATATAATTTTGCACTTACAGGGCGACATTGTTTTATGTAACATTACTTGCCCAACACTTCATCAAGCAAAGTGTAGAAAGCAGGATCCTCACCAACGATGGTCTTGATTATCTTACCATTAGCATCAATCACAATCTTTGTAGGGAAACCCTGAACAGCGTAATCGCTGAGAACCTTGCTGTCCTTTGGATTGTAAACATGAATCCATGGCAACTGGTGCTTCTCAACAGCAGCCTTCCACTTAGCCTCTGTATCATTACAATCTACACCAAGAATTTCAAACTTACCCTTGTACTTCTCGTAATACTCCTTCATCTTAGGCATTCCCTTGATGCACCATCCGCACCATGAACCCCAGAAATCGAGAACTACAATCTTACCGCGAAGGCTGGAAAGCTTGAAATCATTTCCCTTAATATCCTTCAGCGTAAAGTCAGGAGCCTCAACACCGGCAGCCTGCACCTTCTTAGCCTTCTCCTCAGCCTCAGCACGCTTCTTAGCCATATCAATCATTGGCTGGTAGAAAGCCTTCATTCTGCCGTTCTTCACATTTTCAGAGAGCAAGCCCAGCAGTTTCTCCATCTTGCTGACATCATCAAACTGCTCGAAGATAGTAGCACAAGCCTCATTATCAGGATGCTGCTTTACGAAATCGAAAATCTTATCGTCCTTTGCCTTTTGCAGGGCAGGAGCCTTCTGCTCATACTCTGCCATGATGGTCTGCTGGGTCTCACCATTCTTGATTCTCTGGTTCAGGGAAGCTTCGTAATCTCTCAACTCCTTATTTGCATTCTCCAGCAGGACATCTACTTCATGATACTGCTGATAGAACTTAGAACCCGAAATATCAAAGCGGGTCTTTGCATCGCCCTTAACTTCAGCCTTCTCGCCAGGAACACAAGGCAGATTGAACATAAACTGACCTGCGCCACGATAAGTTTCAGGTGAGAGGAAAACGTATCCGGCAGCCTTATCAAGGTTTGCAGAATAGGTAAACTTGCCATTCTTCACCAAAACCGTATCCATCTTTACATTTCTGCCCTTGTAAACAAGTACAGAATCGGAATTGAAATTCTTCAAATCCACCTTCAACTGGAAGTTGCTCTTCTGAGCCATTGCAACGGTTGATGCAAGCATCAGAGCCGCAGATAAAATCGCTGTTTTCATTTTTCTTTTATTATATTTATTCTGATTACACCTTATTATATATAGGGAACGAAGAACGCCTGATTCATCTTCATCCTTATTCTTCATACTCAGTAGTATCCTCAATACCCGCCTCGGCCAATGCCTCCTTGCGCTCCACACAGGTTCCGCATTTGCCACAATGCTTCTCACCGCCTTTATAGCAGCTCCAGGTTTCAGCATAGTCAATGCCCAACTTCTTGCCAATCGCCGCAATCTGACCCTTGGTAATATTCGTATAAGGAGCCACCACACGCACATCAACGAAGGTTCCTGCTTCAGCAGCTTCATCTATCGCCTTGATAAACTCCGGACGGCAGTCTGGATAAATCGTATGATCGCCACCATGGTTTGCGATAAAAACTTTCTTCAGGTTGTTACTCTCAGCAATGCCGATGGCAATGCTCAGCATGATTCCATTACGGAAAGGAACCACCGTACTCTTCATATTATCATCAGCATAGTGACCCTCAGGAATCGCATCGGCACCTTCAAGAAGAGAACTTTTAAAATACTGGTGCATGAAACCCAAATCTATCGTAATATGCTTGATTCCCAAACGCTCACAATGCATCTTGGCGAAGGGAATTTCGCGCTCGTTATGATTACTTCCATAGTTAAAACTAATGCCGAGTGCAATCTCGTCTTTCTTATCGTAGAGCAGCGTGATGCTATCCATGCCGCCGCTCACAATGATTACTGAATCCTTCATTTTACTTTGAACTTTGAATTTTGAACTTTGAACTGTTTGATTACTTTTACTTTGAACTTTGAATTTTGAACTTTGAATTTTGAACTTTGAACTGTTTGATATGCATTTACAACTGTATAGAAACAGCAAGGCTAATCATAAAGTTCAATGTTCAAATCTCAAAGTTCAAAGTTACCTATCCGAACAGGCAGCGGAATGCTTCTTCCACCTTCCTTACGGGATGAATTTCTATCTTATATTTCTTATGGTCGAAACCATGATTGTTGTATTTCGGAATGATGATGTGCTGGAATCCCAGTTTCTCAGCCTCAGCAATACGCTGCTCGATACGGCTCACCGGACGGACTTCACCGCTCAGACCTACCTCGCCCGCCATACACCAGCCCTGCTCGATAGGTGTGTCAACATTGCTGCTCAATACGGCTGCCAACACACTCAAGTCCATGGCAGGATCGGTTACTCTCAATCCTCCGGCTATATTCAGGAACACGTCCTTCTGCATCAGCTTGAACCCCACACGTTTCTCCAGAACCGCCAGAAGCATGTTCAAACGGCGCTGGTCAAAACCCGTTGCCGAACGCTGCGGAGTTCCATAGGCAGCTGTTGAAACCAAAGCCTGCGTCTCTACCAGGAACGGACGGACACCCTCGATGGCTGCGCTGATGGCAACACCCGAAAGCCCGTCATGATCTTCAGTAAGCAGCAACTCTGAAGGATTGCTCACCTGTCGGAGTCCGCCTTGCATCATCTCATAGATTCCCAACTCAGAAGTACTTCCAAATCGGTTTTTGATGCTACGCAGGATGCGGTACATATAATGCTGGTCGCCTTCAAACTGAATCACCGTATCTACGATGTGCTCCAGAATCTTTGGTCCGGCAAGTGTTCCCTCCTTATTAATATGTCCGATCAGGATAACCGGAATGCCACTCGTCTTGGCAAAACGGAGCAGGGAGGCTGCGCACTCACGAACCTGCGAAACAGAACCTGGCGAACTGTCTACTTCTTCCGTAGCAATAGTTTGGATAGAATCTATAACTATCAGCTGTGGAGCCACTTCCTGAATATGACTGAAGATTTTCTCCAACTGTGTTTCGCAGAGAACCGTAATATGATCAAAGGCTTCTTCTGATGAAAGAGAAGCCGTTTTCTGTGTGTCCGCAGATGAACCCTCTCTGAGCATCGCCTGTCCTTTAGCCAACCGGTCGGCACGGAGTTTAATCTGATGGGCACTCTCCTCTCCACTCACATACAGGATGCGGCGGTCAGTCATGTTCAGAATAGTCTGCAAGGTGAGCGTACTCTTACCGATTCCCGGTTCACCGCCCAGGAGCGTAATGCTGCCAGGAACCATTCCGCCACCCAGCACACGGTTCAGCTCCTCGTCCCTCATATCGATGCGCGGTTCATCAATCGCAGAAATATCGCGAAGCTTCATCGGCGCAGCGTCATGCTCGCTGTGCTGCCCGCCAAACATCGTGGCAGCCCCACCATGACGCATGGTCATTCCAGCATTCTTCGCAGCCTGCGATCCGGAATCAGCAGCAATACGAATTTCCTTAAATGTATTCCATTGTCCGCAGCTAGGACATTTGCCCATCCATTTGGCACTTTCCTGTCCGCAATTGCTGCACACAAAAGCAATCTTATCTTTCGCCATTTTATCTCATTTATATGTAATAACGTTTTAACTGCGCACAAAGGTACTATTTATTATCGAAAAATCCAAAAAAAAAGTAATTTGTTAAGAATATATTTCATTTCTCTCCATTTTGTTTAACAAATCAGGCAGAAGGAAGCGCAAAACACGAATTTTGCAAACCCGATATAGCAAACAGACGATTTCATCTACTAAAAATCATAAAAACCGCTACTATATTTTGCTGATTCAAATATAATTTGTATCTTTGCCTTCGGTTTTTGAAACCAGCAGAAAGGTTTAGAACAATAAATTAGTACATAAACTAAATAAAATTTAGGTAAAATGAAAATTGAAGATTTTAACTTTGCCGGTCACAAGGCAATCGTGCGCGTTGACTTCAACGTGCCATTGGATGAAAATGGTAATGTAACAGACGACACTCGTATCCGCGGTGCCCTTCCTACATTGAAGAAGGTACTTGCAGACGGCGGTGCGCTCATCATGATGAGCCACATGGGTAAGCCAAAGGGCAAGGTTAAACCTGAGCTTTCTCTCTCTCAGATTGTTAAGAACGTATCAGACGCTCTCGGCGTAGACGTTAAGTTCGCTAAGGACTGCGGTAACGCTGATGCTGAGGCAGCTGCCTTGAAGCCAGGTGAGGCTCTCTTGCTCGAGAACCTCCGCTTCTATCCAGAAGAGGAAGGCAAGCCAGTTGGCGTTGAGAAGGGTACTCCAGAATTCGATGCTGCTAAGGCTGAGATGAAGGAGCGTCAGAAGAAATTCGCTGCTAAGTTGGCTTCTTACGCTGACGTATATGTAATGGACGCATTCGGTACAGCTCACCGCAAGCACGCTTCTACAGCTGTCATCGCTGATTCTTTCGACAAGGATCACAAGATGCTCGGTTTCTTGATGGAGAAGGAAGTTAAGGCTGTTGACGCAGTTCTCGGCAACATCAAGCGCCCATTCACAGCTATCATGGGTGGTTCTAAGGTTTCTACCAA
>ERZ869991.537-NODE-537-length-13285-cov-4.729104_pt1 | contig 13285 bp, 14 predicted proteins | sample MGYA00520862_ERZ869991 | MGnify/ENA primary metagenome ERZ869991 (study PRJEB32232, sample SAMN07284978) | human gut metagenome | biome: human-associated habitat; material: feces | host: Homo sapiens | place: Tanzania | collected 2014-08-11 ...
GCACTATATTTGCAAAAGATTTATAAAGTAATAAGTTTCAGAGACTTAGTGCAGACTTAAATTTAAATTATTATTATGGTAGAAAAGAAAGTAACAGAAAAGAAGGTTGCTGCTAAGACAACAACAAAGAGAACAACAAGAAAAACTACAGCGAAAAAGGCTGCTGAAACAGTTGCTATCAATGCTGAGAATGTAGGCTTCAGAGCCGGTGACGTTTATCAGGCACTCTCTGTAGCAGAAAAAGCCCTTAGCGTTGACGAAATTGCCAAGGCTGCAAAGATTTCCGTAGAGGAAGTTCTTCTTGGTATGGGATGGCTGCTCAAAGAAGGCAAGATTAAAGACGACAACAATAAGTTTGTCTTGGCATAACCAAGAGAAACGGCTTGATAAAGAGGACTGGTAATATTATATATATATTTCCAGTCCTTTTCTATATAAATACACAAAGAATACTTATAAATACACTGGGTATCTTAATAAATACACTGGGTATCTTATTTTGAAAGTTAAATCTATTGCTGATGAACAATTACGAGCAAGACATAATACGAATACTGGAGGAAGCCGGAAAAAACGGCTTGTCCGTAAAGAAGATTGCCAAGCATGTTTATAACATGCGCAACGGATTGTTCAATCCTGTAAGTTATGATGAGGTATACAAGGATATTCTTGCATACATAAACAAAAACAACAAATCAAAGCGCCCGTTGCTCAAGAAAACAGGCAAATGGGGCTACTACTCTCTTTCTGACTATACAGAAGCGGCACGCCTGCAAACGTTCAATTTCGATGCCGTAGCTGAAGATGAAAACAACGATTACGACGACGGCAAGGTCATCAGTAATGAAGATTTGTCTTTGTCTTTATTCGATTGATTCTTTGTGATATAATCACACTCTATTACAATAAATTTCAAAAAGTTAATACTATAAAAATATTACTATGAGTAAACGATATTTCTTAGGACTTGATGTGGGAAGTTCATCGGTTAAGGCTTCCTTGGTAAATGTAGACAACGGAAAATGTGAGGCAACAACATTCTATCCCGAAAAAGAAGCCCCCATTATTGCCGTCAAAGCAGGTTGGGCTGAACAGGAACCTTCAATGTGGTGGGAAAACTGTAAGCTGTGTATAAAGAAAGTGAAAGAGATGGCCGGTGCTGATGCCACTGACATTATGTCTGTCGGAATATCTTATCAGATGCACGGACTCGTATGTGTCGACAAGGAACTGAACGTATTGCGTCCTGCCATTATCTGGTGTGATTCCAGAGCCGTGCCCTACGGTGAAAAGGCTTTCCGTGATTTAGGTTCAGACAGGTGCCTGTCGCATCTGCTTAATTCCCCGGGAAATTTCACTCTTGCCAAATTGGCTTGGGTAAAGGAGAACGAGCCTCAGATCTATGAGAAGATATACAAGTTCATGCTGCCGGGAGATTTCATTGCCATGAAACTCAGCGGTATTGTAAATACTACAATCAGCGGACTTAGTGAGGGTATCCTTTGGGATTTCAAGGAGAAGAAAACAGCAGACTTCCTTCTTGACTATTACGGGATAGACAAGGCTCTTGTTCCGGATGTCGTACCAACATTCAGCATTCAGTGTAAGGTTTCTGCCAGTGCAGCAGCCGAAACAGGACTTGCCGAGGGTACGCTCGTTTCCTATAGAGCCGGCGATCAGCCCAATAATGCCCTGAGCCTCAATGTCTTTAATCCGGGCGAGATTGCTTCAACGGCAGGCACATCGGGCGTCGTTTATGGTGTGCTCGGAAATGTGGGCTATGATGAGAAGAGTAGGGTGAACACCTTTGCACACGTGAATTATACAGAGGAAACGGAGCGACTCGGTGTACTGTTGTGTATTAACGGTACCGGAATCCTGAATGCCTGGACAAAGAGAAACATCGCTCCAGAGGGCATCTCTTATTCCGACATGAATGCCATTGCCGAGAGGGTTCCTATCGGAAGCGACGGCGTGTCTGTCATTCCTTTCGGAAATGGTGCAGAGCGCGTTCTTGAAAACCGCGAGGTTGGCTGCTCCGTATACGGACTGAATTTCAACAAGCATACAAACGCCAATATAATCCGTGCTGCACAGGAGGGAATCGTTTTCAGTTTCTGCTATGGAATGGAGATAATGAATGCCATGGGTATGGATATCAAGAAGATTCATGCTGGAAAGGCTAACATGTTCCTGAGTGAACTGTTCCGTGATACGCTTGCCGGTGTGAGCGGAGCAACGATTGAGCTTTACGAGACTGACGGTAGCGTTGGTGCTGCTAAGGGTGCCGGTATGGGCTGCGGCTATTACAAAAACAATAATGAGGCTTTTGAATCGCTCGAGAAACTTTCTGTAATAACTCCAGACGAGAGTCGTCGTGCTCAATATCTTGATGCTTATGCTACGTGGAAGGAGAGACTTGACAATCTGATTAGGTAATTGCTCCGCCCCTCGCATAAAGGAGTATTATGATTATTTCTTTGTTCGCTTGCAACATACATTATGTGGAAACTGCTCCGCCCCCGGAGGGGGAGGCGGGGGAGGGGAAGAAAATAAGAGTTATGGTAAGAAAATAAAGTCATAAAAAAGACCAATATGTTTCGAGATATTCAATTCTCAATTCATATTGGTTTTTTCCGTTTTATAATTGCAGTTGTCATTTTCAATTGCAGTTGTCAATTTTCAATTTTCAATTGCAGTTGTTATTATTTTCCGAATATCTGTTCCTCGGGTTCAATCTGTGGTTTGTCAGCCTCATTGTTGCGGTCAACAAGATACTGCAGGAACATCTGGAGAGCAGAAGTTGTAGCCTTTGCAAGATTGATGTCGCGTCCATAGTCCTTCTCCATCTTCATGGTAACGATGTCGTCCTTGCTACCGCAGGCAAGCCATATCGTACCTACAGGAATATCCTTGTCGCCACCGCCAGGACCGGCAAATCCGGTAGCAGAAATGGCATAGTCTACATTGAGAACCTTGATAGCTCCCTTTACCATTTCCTTTGCAACCTCTTCGCAAACGGCAGTCTTCTCCTCGAGCAGTTCGTGGCTGATGCCGAGAACATTTTCCTTTATTTCATTGGTATACGAGATAATGCCGCCTTTGAAATAGTTTGAGGCACCGGGCATAGATATAATAGACTCAGCAATGCGTCCTCCCGTGCAGCTTTCGGCAGTACCGAGCGTCTTGCCCATTTCCCATATCAGTTGACTTATCTCTCTACTTAGAATTTTGTTTTCGAATCCCATATATATTGTTATTTAAATGTTACTTTAGAAAATGCCGGAGCATCAATAGGGCAGAAGTCCTTGTCCTTATACTTGAAATAACCTGTTATGGCAATCATTGCCGCATTGTCTGTCGTGTAGCTGAATTTAGGGATGTAGATATCCCAGTGGTATTTCTTTGCATGCTCCTTAAAGGCATTGCGCAATCCGTTGTTGGCACTCACGCCGCCAGCCACGGCAACATGTTTTATTCCCGTCTGCTTCACGGCGAGGCGCAGCTTCTTCATTAAGATGTCCACGATAGTATGTTCGAGACTTGCAGCAAGATCTTCCTTGTGATGCTCAATGAAATCGGGGTCTGTCTTTATCCAGTCGCGCAGACTGTAGAGGAAAGAAGTCTTCAGTCCGCTGAAACTATAGTCAAGTCCCGGTATATGCGGTTCGGAGAACTTATAGGCAAGTGGGTTCCCCTGTCTTGCAAGTCGGTCGATTATTGGTCCTCCCGGGTATCCCAGTCCCATAACCTTAGAGCATTTGTCGATAGCCTCGCCGGCAGCATCGTCGATAGTCTGTCCGAGGAGATCCATGTCGTTGTATGCGTTCACCTTTACAATCTGTGAGTTTCCTCCGCTGACGAGCAGACAGAGGAACGGCAGTGGTGGAGCCGAATTGTCGTCGTCGCTCTCCTTGATGAAATGCGCCATGACATGCCCCTGAAGGTGGTTGACATCGATGAGCGGAATACCGAGGGAACGGGCAAAACCTTTGGCAAAGCTTACTCCTACAAGGAGTGAGCCCATCAAGCCCGGACCGCGTGTGAAGGCGACAGCCGAAAGCATCTCCTTAGTAATGCCGGCACGCTTAATAGCCTGGTCTACAACGGGTACCACATTCTGCTGGTGAGCCCTTGAAGCCAGTTCCGGCACAACGCCACCGTATGCCATGTGTACATCCTGTGATGCCGTAACATTGCTCAGCAGCACTCCGTTCTTCAGAACAGCAGCAGAAGTGTCGTCACAACTGCTTTCAATTCCCAATATGTAAATGTCTTTCTGTTCCATAATCTTTATTCCGTAAGAATCTCCACACCATGTTCAGTCATGACAAACGTGTGCTCCCACTGGGCGCTTGGCTTCTCGTCGCCCGTGATGACCTCCCATCCGTATTTGTCGTCAGCATCGATAAACACCTGCCATGTTCCCATGTTAATCATAGGTTCGATGGTGAACACCATTCCCGGAACGATGAGCATTCCGGTGCCTTTATGTCCATAGTGCAGAACCTCCGGATCCTCGTGGAATTCCAGTCCCACGCCATGTCCGCACAGGTCTCTGACAACACCGTAGTGGTATTTCTCGGCATGCTTCTGTATGGCGTGGCCTATATCGCCCACGAAGCAGTAAGGCTTGGCGGCTTCGGCTCCCACCTCAAGACATTCTTTTGCCACCCTTACGAGCTGTTCCTTCTCCGGTGTCGTCTTGCCGATAATGAACATACGTGAAGCGTCGGCATAATATCCGTCGAGGATAGTGGTGAAGTCTACATTCACGATATCTCCCTCCTTGAGCACATCCTCTTCCTTAGGAATGCCGTGGCATACAACCTCGTTGATGCTCGTGCATACGCTTTTCGGGAATCCCTCGTAATTGAGGCATGCCGGAGTGGCACCGTGCTCTACGCAGTAGTCGTAGCAGATCTTGTCAATCTCAAGAGTGTTCATGCCGGCATGGATTTGTTTTGCCACCTCGTCGAGAACTCCGGTATTTACGACACCGCTCTTTCTGATGCCCTCAATCTGTTCTGGAGTCTTGATAAGGTCTCTTGTCGGAACAAGCTTCCCCTTGTTCTCCCAATACATTACTTTCTTGTCTAAATCAGTAGGCTCCTGTCCTGACAGACAGTGCCATCTTCTCTTCTTTTTAAACATAGTATGTTATATTTTATATATGACATGCGTCATATGAATTTCATAATTTCACTTGTCCAGTCCTCGCCGTTCTTCGGACAGAATGTCTTGAGCCCCAAGGCTTTACCCATTGAAACGTTCTTCGGACCGTCGTCTACAAAGAGGGTCTCCTCAGGATTGATGCCCTCCTGTCTGATTATTTCGCTGAACATCCTCTCGTTAGGCTTCATCACTTTCATCTTGTAGCTCATATACAGACTGTCGAAGAAAGCCGACAATGGGCGTCCGTCGCCGGAGAAATCGCTGCTCATAGCCCAGTCCATCATAAAGGGATTGGTGTTGGAAATGAGGATAAGGCGATAGCCCATGTTTTTCAGCTTGTCGAGAACCTTGATGTTCCTCATCGGAACCTCCTTCGTGTAGCCCCTCCAGGCATATTTACACTCGTCGTAAGAGAGTTCCCTGCCTACGAGCTTGCTCAGTTCGCGGATAAACTCCCTGTCGGTAATCTTCCCCTCTTCCAGGTCGCCGAAGATGCCCGACTGCGTATAAGGGTCAAGCCTTGTGTCAGCATCTTTAAGTCCGATTTCCTTGAATCTTTCTACAGCGCTCGGCTGGTCGATAGTCATTATCACCCCTCCAAGGTCGAACATGATATTTTTTACTGCCATAGTTTTCTTTTAGTATCTTTTTCTTGCCCTGTCCATTTCCCTGCGGTCCTCTTTCTCTTTCAGCGTCTGTCGCTTGTCGAATTCCTTCTTTCCCTTAGCCAGGGCGATGTCGAGCTTAGCCCTGCCGTGGTCGTCGATAAACAATAGGGTGGGGACGATGGTGAAGCCCACCTGTTTTGTGGCTTCCTGCAGATTTCTTATCTCCCTTTTGTTCAGCAGCAGTTTTCTGTCGCGCTTGCTCTCGTGGTTGTTGTATGAGCCGTAGAAATACGGTGAGATATTCATTCCCTTCACCCATATTTCCCCGTTGTTGATATAGCAGAACGTGTCGACGAGCGAAGCCTTTCCCATGCGGATCGACTTTATCTCCGTGCCGGTCAATACGATGCCTGCCGTAAAGGTGTCAACAAAGAAGTATTCGAATGAAGCCTTTTTGTTTCGTATATTTACAGGACTTTTCTTTCTTAAAAGTTCTTGTTCTTTATTCATTGTTATTTCTCCACATTAGCGAAATTCTCGATATGTTCGTCTATATAGTGTGCCACATCGCCCGTCCATTCCTCTTCGTTCTCTACGAAGGTGTCGTCGAAATCGTCGAAAGCCGGATATTTTTCAAACAGCGACATGAATTCCTCGTCGCTGCAGTCTTTTTCTATCTCTTCGCCGTCTGCCACATAAAGTTTCCTTACGGCATAGAGCAGTTTCGAGAGTTCCTTGATTCCCCATTCCTTCATCATTTTCGCAAAGGGGTTGTCAAAGATAAAGCTTCCGTATCCGTTATGTATGAGCTGCACGAAGCCTCCGTCCATCACTTCGTCGCGCAACCACACGTAAGCCACGAGCGTGAGCTGGTCTGTTGTCAGCCGGCTCATGTTGTCGGCAGTTATTTCTCCGTCCACACTTTCCATTATTGCGTCGTAAAAAACCTTTACGAAGGAGTCCATGCCTTCGCCTGCTGCCTTTATTATGTTTTCTTCTTTTATTGTTACGTTCATGTCTTGCGATTTTCTTAACTGTATTAAGCTTATGCAGCTTATCTTATGCAAAGATAATGCAAATCGAGAGGAGAACGAAATGAATCTATTCATTTCTTATCCCGAGATGCAGCTTATCTTATGCAAAGATAATGCAAATCGAGAGGAGAACGAAATGAATCTATTCATTTCTTATCCCGAGATGCAGCTTATCTTATGCAAAGGTACAACAAAAAGTTGAATTCCGCTTGTCATTTATGCAAAAAAGCCTTACCGCCACATACATTTAATGCATTAGGCAGTAAGGCGTATTCATAAAGCTTATAAAATACTGTGTCTTTTTCCTTTCTTATCCCAGATATTTCACGAGGATTTTAGCGTTTCCGCTGTCGCGCAGCTTTGCGATACTCTTTTCGCGTATCTGTCTTACGCGCTCACGTGTGAGTCCGAGCTGGTCGCCAATCTCTTCGAGTCCCTTCTCCGGGCAACCTATACCAAAGCATTCACGGATGATAGTAATCTCTCTGTCTTTCAGTACCTTACTGAGCACTGAGTTAAGCTCCAGAGCCATAGACTCATGGTCTACCATGCGGTCTGTTCTGCTGTCTTCTCCGCTTGGCATAACGTCGAGCATACAGTTGTCCTCGCCGTCCTGGAAAGGAGCGTCGATACTTACATGGTGTCCGTCGGCAGCCAGAGACTGTCCGATTTTCTCCTCGTCGATTTTCGTTACGTCAGAGAGTTCCGAAACAGAAGGGTGTCTTTGGTTCTCCTGTTCGAATTTATTTATTGCGTGAGTAATCTTGTTCAGTGAGCCCACCTGGTTCAGCGGCAGTCTCACGATACGGCTCTGTTCTGCGATAGCCTGCAGGATGCTTTGGCGAATCCACCATACGGCGTATGAGATGAATTTAAATCCTCGAGTCTCGTCGAATTTCTGTGCAGCCTTAATCAGTCCGATATTACCCTCGTCGATGAGGTCGGTCAGCGTCAGTCCCTGATGCTGGTATTGTTTTGCTACAGATACGACAAATCGCAAGTTTGCAGTCACCAACTTGTCTTTAGCTCGTTCGCCCTCTCGTCCGCCTTTCTTGATTTTCTGTGCCAGTTCGATTTCCTCGTCGATGGAGATCAATGGTGCACGTCCGATTTCAACAAGATATTTGTCGAGTGCTTCACTTGAACGGTTTGTAATACTCTTCTGAATTTTTAATTGTCTCATTCCTGATATTCCTTTTTACCTTATAAATTGCTGATTATTAGTAATTTATGTGATTTTCTTTTAAAAAACCTTGCAAAGGTACACTTTTTTTCTTTACGTGTCAATACTTTTAACATATTTTTTTACTGTTTTTCTTTCCCTCCAGCGTTTCTGCTCTTTGTTTTTCTGGCGAATCAAAGGTTGGAGGTTGTGTATTTTTTGCTTGTCGTTAAAGAGAATATTTTACAGAACCTCCTAAAATGGTTTTTATTTCCTTTGCTTTATAAAATATTAGTTGTATTTTTGCAAAGGAATCCGTAATGTCGCTACAAAACGTCAGAGAATTATTTTGTAGCCGACACTTATATTAAACAAGCAGTTATGACAGAGACTATCGAAAGGAAACTACCCGTTGGCGTCCAGTCTTTTGAGAAAATCAGAAGGGAAGGATACCTATATGTTGACAAGACAGACATCATTTGGAATCTTGCCAACAGAGGAAGGAGATACAATTACCTGAGTCGCCCGCGCCGCTTCGGTAAGTCCTTGCTCGTAGATACGCTCGAGGCATACTTCGAAGGCAGAAAAGAATTATTCGAAGGACTGAAAATAATGGAGTTGGAGAAAGAGTGGACAAAGCGTCCTGTCATCCGCCTCGACATGAGCAGCGGAGGTGCCACCCCTGAAGAGCTGAAAGCATATCTCGACGATGCCTTCAGCAAGAACGAAAGAAAGTATGAAATCGATGTGCAATCGGGAACATCCCTTGCCATACGCTTTCAGAACATCATAGAGACTGCTTGCCGAAAGACAGGACAGCAAGTGGCAATTCTTATCGACGAGTACGATTCCCCCTTACTGCATTCCTGGAATACCCCACAACACGACCCCTGTACAGATATATACAAAGCGGTGTTTGCCGTATTGAAGTCACAAGACCAATACGAGAAGTTAGTCTTCATCACCGGCATTACCAAGTTTACACAAATCTCCCTGTTCTCCGTTCTGAACAATTTGAGCAACATCAGTTTCGAACCCGAATATGCTGCCATATGTGGCATAACGAAAGACGAGCTCATAAGTAATTTCAAACCTGAAATCGAGAAGCTCGGAGAGTGTGAGGGATGGGACTTCGATGAATCTGTGGCACAGCTGAAGGCTTATTACGACGGTTATCATTTCAGTCGCAAGAACATGGTAGACGTATTTAATCCGTTCAGCCTCATCAATGCCTTGGCAGATTCCGACCTGAAGAACTACTGGGCATCATCGGGCGCTACGTCACTCCTGCCAAAATTTGTTGGCGATATGGAAATCAAGCTGGGCGACTTTGATCCATGCACCATGCTCCGGCAAACGATAGAGACCTCCGACGTAACAGGCGGTGGAGCCGAACTCTTCCTATACCAGTCGGGCTATCTCACCATCAAAGACTACCAAATGGGCATCTATATCCTTGGCTTCCCAAACTATGAGGTAAGACAGGCACTATACGAGATAGTGGAGGGATAGTAATTGTGTATAGACAAAAAAGTTTTGCCCTAAGCGCGCTGTTCAAAATAGAAAGCAGGGTAACTATGTCATATAAAATCACTCAATGGTCTTATTTTAGAACGATAAGTATTAATTCCTTGTCGTAGTTCTGGTAATTTAGAAAGCGTAATTTCTTTATGATTGTCAAAATGAAGTACCATATAATACGATGCATGTTCAGGATGAAACCCATGTGCTTCCAAGGTCTCTTTTGTCCATATTTGGAAACATCCTTTCTTATTTAATTTAAAGAGATGACAGTTATTTCCAGATGTATGCAGGAGTACGTATGACATACGTTCAAATCCAGGAGTAACTAATATTGAGCCTTTGGATTCTCCTGTCCTCATATAAGTTATCCCTTTTTCGATCATTACTGGCATGAGACTTCCCTTTACATGATTTACAAGGACTTGCGTTTCATCGGGATTCTCAGACATATATTTGAGCATTTGTTTTGCTTTAATCTCGTCTTCTATTTCCGCTTTGCGTTTCATGCCTAATTCTATAAACTTCTCCTCCTGCTCTATACCAATAAAATTTCTACCCAGCAAATTCGCTGCAATTCCTGTCGTGCAACTGCCTGCAAATGGGTCCAATATTGTTTCTCCAACATGTGTTGAAGCCAATATTACACGATACAAAAGTCGCAAAGGTTTTTGAGTCGGATGTTTTCCACAAGCCTTTTCCCATATACCGACCGCAGGTAGTTTCCAAACATCAGGCATGTGTACCCCGTTATTCAGAGTTTCCATTAGTTCGTAATTGAAATAATGTGGAACTCTTTCACATTTTCTTGCCCAAATAATATACTCTGCGGAAAAATTAAAACGTTGGTTGGTGAGAGTTTTGGGAGGGTCTGATTTTTGCCACACAATCATGTTTAAAATTTTATACCCCAGATCTTTCATACAATTGGCAACTTCATAAATATTGTGATAAGTTCCACAAACCCATATTGTACCTGAGTTTTTTAATTTTTCACGGCATAGGGAAAGCCATTGATAATTAAATTGGTATATTTCTTCCTTAGAACGGATGCGATCCCAATCACCTTTGTCAAAACTAACGTATCTGTTGCCTACTTTTACCGTTCCATTCCCTGAAGACAAAAAATATGGAGGGTCTGCAAATATCATGTCAACAGTTTTATTGACATGGGAAATCTCATGCATACAATTACCTTTACGTAATACAAAATCTACCATATTCTTATCATTTGTTGAATGGATAAACAAGTTCGTCATTTTGTCCAAACATGTTTATGAAATCATTTCGTTCAATAGTTCCATCCTTGATAGCATCGGCATAATATAGCAAATTTTCTGCAGTCAAGACACAGCCGTCAACCCCTGTACTCTGTTTGATATTGTTAAGCATATGTTTAACTTCGCCTTTAAATAAAGAAGATATAAACACAAAATTAAATTGACTGACATTATTGTTAAAGTTTAGCCACCATTGAGTACTGTTGCGTTCAGGATTCCTATCGTTGTTTTCTTGTACGTATCGTATCATTTCATCAGCCATATGGCGTGTAATTGTAAACCCTTTAGAATATGCTTTATTATCAATGATGACACCATGCTTATTGTAATCAAATATACCATCAGGTTTTCTTGTGCCTCCCAAGTGTATTCCATCAAACGAAAGTTCATTTACGAGCAAATCGATAGTGTATATTTCAAATTCTGTACACTTCTCTTTTCCTGAGAACGCATAATCTATTAGAGTAAGGTATTTATGATTTATGTTGTGCAATCTTAGTCTCGCACGGTCTTTGACTATAGTTACGTCAGTATTTTCTTTCAGAACAGTTTTTTTATATGGTACGAGTTTTGTAATATTGTCCATAAGCTTGTATTTTTCACCATCATAAACAATATCCAAACCTATATTTTCGAAACCGTTCATGTCATCTCTAATAGTCGTCGCATTTTCCTGTATACCGTTGGCAGACAGGTAACAAACAATTTCCTCAAGATTTTTTGCTTTGTGCTTACTCAAAAACTCTACAATTAAGGTACGTCTCATTCGTAAATATGTGGCATTTTGTGCTTTGCTTGCCAGCATCTCACGGTAAACGATTTTGGGAAGTCTTGGGCTTTTTGACATACCCATAGCCTTTTTGTAATTAATTATTCCTGTTGCTGTTATTTCAAATGCCGATGAAATTTCACATTCGTAAGTCTTTGCTCCAAACGTTTCCTTAACAATCTTGGGCCTTTTATTTATCCACCCAATAGGTTCAAGCCAACTACAAATCATTCGGGCATATTTATCTGAAGAACCCTCCGTGTCAGTTCGTAGTTTCTTCCTCTCGTCGTCATCTGTAGCTTCTTCGTAAGCTTGCACCCAAATATTTTGAGGGAAAGATGTAAAGCCTGCTTCATCTGTGAATCCGAGTTTTGCCCCGATTTCAAATTTTGTCATGTGCTGATATTTACACAATAGCCCCATGACTCTACAGACAGGTGGATATGACAGAAATGCTTGTCCCAAAATCTGATTTCTTTCCTTTATACTCTCTGCATTAACCAGTGAAATTCCGGCAGAAGTTATACTACATGTATCGTCTGAATAATTGTAATCGAGAAATCCAAGAGAAACGGCCCATCTTAAGAATCCGTCTGCTGTCCAATCGTCAGTATATGGCTTCTTTATCTTGATGGTTTCATCACAAATAGTGTATCTATGGAATTGTTGTCCCGTTATGGCAGCCTGTGCCAAGCCTGAACATTTTGCATCTTTCCTGCTTGCTCCGCAAGCACCCTTCCCCTTTAATACATTATATTGTATTGGCTTATTTGTTCTCAGTATTTTTTGAAACTCAACATAAAGCTTAGGATCTTGAAATAGTCCAGCACTTGCCAATAGAGGTAGTCTCTCTTCTACCATATATGTATGAAACTTTGATCCTGGAACAAAAAGTCCAAGGATATTTCTTAATGTGTCTGTAGAAGACGGATTTTGAATCCAACCAAATGTTCTTGTTGCCATTTTATCAATAATTTGTAATCAATACTTCTTTTGTTTCACTAACTGCAGCCTGATAATTGGAGTTAGAATAATCAGCGTTTAGATAATGGATATTATAATTGTCAGCCCACCTTATAAGGGCATTGTTTGTCATGCCTTTATGCTGAACGACATTTGACAATGCAAAGTTGATACCCCTTCTATCAAGTTCATCCAACTTGTCGAATAGCAGTCTGTCGTCTTCCTCATTCCAACCAGCAAAACCACGTTTCCCGTCATTATATGAGCCACACGATATTAAATATGGAGGATCAGCGTACAGAAAGTCCCCCGGATTCATGAACTCAAGGCCAAAATCTTTAAAATTTCTCTTGTAAAATATAAAGTCTTTTATAATGTCGTGCATTTGTATGAGATTGTGTTCTATGTTGGAATTATAAGAACTTCTGTTCGTGCCAAAGGGGTTATTAAACTCGCCCCTGCTGTTGAATCTGAGCTGATGATTGAATCCATAACAAACAAGCAAAAATAGATGAATAGGATGATGCGTTTTGTTGTATTCTTTGCGTAGAGAATTATAACCGTCTCTATTTAGCTTACTTAGATGATATTCATCAATAACAGATTTAATCTGCGAAATCAATTCATTTATATTTTTCTCTTTGAAATACTCAAACAAATTTATCACATAATGGTTTATATCATTACAAATCACATTCTGTGCGTTTACGTTGATTGATACATCAAGCCCTCCTGCAAATAAATCCACAAAAGTATTTATATTTGCAGGAAAC
>ERZ869991.538-NODE-538-length-13258-cov-20.880055_pt1 | contig 13258 bp, 14 predicted proteins | sample MGYA00520862_ERZ869991 | MGnify/ENA primary metagenome ERZ869991 (study PRJEB32232, sample SAMN07284978) | human gut metagenome | biome: human-associated habitat; material: feces | host: Homo sapiens | place: Tanzania | collected 2014-08-11 ...
TCTACCTCTCCGTCTCTCCTGCAAGGAGAGCTCCACATCCTAACCAAGCCTTCCCTTCTCAGAAAGGAAGGATGTAACCGCCCTACTCGGTGCTCGGAACCGCTACGCTCTAAGGTTGGCGGATCATCAAAAGTCTTCGCCAGGTTGTGCGGGATAGGACCGCCTTAATCCTTACCTTTCATTTATCCAATAGTATTGATGAAAGACACACCATTTTGATTCTCTATAATTTTTGCAGCTTTGGTGCTACTTATAGTAATCATTGTAGAATGATGAATGCTTAGAACCTTATCTTGTAACTCAGCATTATCCTCTAATGCCGTTATATTCAATCCAAGATTTCGAAGATAATCAATATGAAGATGGCGGCTATGAGACTTTGTTAAAGCATGGCTTCCTATATTTTCAACAACATTATCTGCTTTGTCTTCGGCATTAGGAATACCATCAAACATATTATTCATCAACCATTGTTTCACCAAACCATTAGACCAATCTATTACCTTTTGGCATTCACCCACTAAAGTTGGAGTATATTTCGATAATATAGGTCCCCAAACTTGTGTACCTACCGGATTAACTTCATTCTCATGCTTGATATTTTCAAACTCCTCAATGATTCCATGCGCCCTATACATACAGTACTGGGGGTCTATCGGTCCCAAATTAGAATGCTTTCCCATGATTATCTCTTTTGCACTGCAAGAAATCATAGTACCTGCAGACATAGCCATTTGAGGGATAATAACACGAATGTCTTTTCCAAAGATGCTTTGAAGATATACTACTAAAGATTCTGTAGCAGATATATCACCACCTGGGGTATGCAATATCAAATCCAGCCCTTTGGTCTTATCAAGCTGATATATACAAGTCATGAAACCAGTCTTGTCATTATCATTGATTCCAAAGTCAAAAGTGCCATTAGCCATCAAAGACTTTTGTAACCACGCTGAATAATAGAGTATTGTATTTCTACCTGTATAATCACTCAGCTGTTTAAGATATTCTCTTCGTACCAAGTCGTATTGACTAGGCATATGCCCAAATCTATCCAATATTTCATTCCATGATGCCATAACTTCAAGTATTATCAGTTACACAAACTTCTATATTCTGCCTAATTGTGGGATTCATTGGATACCCTTCATAGAGTGTATCCTTTTGAACCAGCAAGGAATCTTTCAGGATGCTATCAAATAACACCTCAGCTTCCTTGATTATATTGCTATATTTTTCTTCCATCATATATTGATGCTATAGTTAATCTGCAACAATTCTTCACTCATCCGTTCTCTTTTCTCACGAAGTTTCTTTGTATCAGACTTTATTTTTAAGGTTTCCTGCATTATTGCCTTATACTCTTCCTTCAAAGAAGCCATAGTAGATTCCAAGGCTGCAGCCTTACGTTCCAGTTCTTTTGCCAGAGCTTGGTGAAAATCAGCCAAGGAAGCATGTTGCCTAGAGAACAAACGTTCCACCTGTTTTTCATCAAGATACTTAAGAACTTTCTGCCAAGAGGTAACAAAGCCAGAATCTTCTTTTTTATTCATCATAAATATACATTTTAATTTGTATTCCATTGTTATCTTAATTCTGACATATAAGAATTTGAATGCAAGGGTTAATACTTAATATGTTAAAGTCTAATGCTACAATGGTGAAATACTAAACTTCATTATCTATTTCATCCTCACACCTTTCTGTTCTGATACATTAAGAAAAATTGAGCCAAAATGCCAACTAAGAATATTGTAATACCAGAAAATACAAGTATAGCACGCTCAGGTGACCTTTTTAACATATACTCAAAAGTATCATAGTAAATCCCGATAAAAGCAAGACACACACCAACTATAGAATACGCTGCGGAAATAAACATAAGAGAATTTTTCTTTTTCGTAGAACGAACATTATCTTTATAAATAAAATTTTTAGAAAACTCACTTATTTCATTTCCAGAAATTTCGATTTCCTCTGAACCAGGATATTCTTTAGCTTCAACAATTTTATCTAAAAGCAAATTTACCTGTTGCTCTTTGAACATCTCAAGTTGCTCTTTCCCCTTTTGGGTAATATTTAATATTTTATTATTCATTTTCTTTAATTTTTCTATAAGCAAAACTCAAAACAGCACTTGCAAAACTTAGAACAAAAACTATAATCCCCCAAAACGTATTTAAATTGCTTGCACCAACACCAATTCCAATAGAAAAAATATATTCTGCTATAGATAAAAGCCTATAAGTTTTGGAATAGTGCTTAAGTGGATGAGCAAAGATTTTAAACGCAGCTTCTTTTACATAGTCAGAAGTAATCTCACGCTCACTTTCTTCACTCGTTGCATCACTTAACATAACTGTTTTTGTGAAAAGAGACTCAGAGAATTCAACGACAGTCTCAATAAATTTTCTTTTGCCGGAATTTATAAATCCAGCATCCAATAATTTATCTTCGTCTATAGAGATTGATGGCTTTTCTAATTGATCAATAGACTTTTTTATCATATCTGCTTAAAATAATAATTATTACTAATTGAAGAAGTCTTATGAAAATTTAGAATCAACTTTCTTTCCCATATTTTTTTCCATAGAACTAAGCTAATTCTATCATATTCTTTTTCACTTAAGTTCATAGAGAAATAAACAGTATTGGGTACAGATTTTATTTTTCCTGCAATCTTTGCTGCATGCATAACACTGTCGCACAAATCAGTAAACGGAAAAGATATTGTACCAACTTGTTTCAAATAATCATCTATAACTGCTTCCAACTCTTCGTCTGTATATGTCAACTCGAGAGGTTCTGAAGTATAATAACGAAAATCCATAATATTCAATATTCTTGTTTTATTTGTATATCACCAATACGGCGTCTCCAACTATATTACAACCAGTTGCACCTATCAGTAATTTGAAAAAGTTATTTGATATTATTTTGATGGTGATGGATTGCTAAGCCCCTTACATCATCTATTTTTCAACATAGTAACATGAAAGCATAAATTTCATTTCCATAGCTATGTATCGGAAAAGACTCTCAATCCAAGCTAAAGGAACTTTTGCTCTTCAGGTACATTCCTTTATATGACCAGAGCCTAATATCTCTTCTATGAACTTTGCTACAGCAAAGTCTGCACGTTGCTGCGCTAAAACCTGTTCTTTAGTCATAACTTGATGTATTTTTTATTTTACATTAATATATGGATTCAGAACCAACATATCATATTCGTCAGATTCACTATTGTGTTTAAAATAGATGCCTTTGAGATGTTCTACTTGTGAGAAGTCTCTCGTACTTGGTTTCATTGCTATTACTTTATCCAAATCCAATGATATAAAATATTTCTCTCCATCAATGATGCGTACCTTAAACATTGTGAGTCCTTGCATATCACCCTTTATGCTAAAAGATGAAATTGGAGATATTTTATTGGCTTGTTTTATATTACGCTCTGCTTTCAATATTTCCACCCAGGCCTTTCCTCGTTCTGAAAGATTGTTCCAAGAAGGAGATAGCTGTATTATTTCAGATTTTACTGAAGAACTTGGATAATATTCTCCAAAGAAGATGCCTGACATATGTTCTGAAAATGCTGTAGCACATGCACGTGAACGAACACCACTCCTGTAAATTTTTACGGCTCTTTTGTTGGGTAATCCTGTTTCAACAAGCAATGCCAATTCTGACAAGACATTTGCCATATCTTCGTCATATTCCTCATCAGCTCTTACCATGCTTGCCATTCCATTTAGAAACCACGGTAATTCATAAGAGTAATAATTCTGTATTGCTGCTATTTCATCCTTATCTGAAGGGTTTATCTCACATAAAGGTGTTCCTTTCAACCATTTTTCCCTGATCTCATCGATTCGTTCCAAGCCAATGTATTTATCATTGAAGTTCGGCTGATTCGAGATAAGAGTCTCTATATTTTTTAGCAATAGTACCTTGTCTTCAATTGTTTTATCAGACAACCGATAATCTATAACAAGCTTCACTATATCAACAAATATTGAGTCTAAATCAATGCTCTTTTGTAGAGGAAGACCAGACTGGATGAGATATTCCCAATTATCACGTCCTTCAATTCTCTTTAATATGCCAGCAACCCTTGACTTTACAAATGAAATTACATTATCAGAAGTAACATTTTCTATTGTGCCTTTTGATGCTTGAATATAAGCAAGGGATTTAGTAAAAATGTCTTCAATCCAATTAAGACTCATTTTATCTTCACTATAGGAGCCATGCATGGAAAGTAAGCAGTCATCCAATTCTGACATTAGGCTCTCCACATCCGTGGTATTATCAATAGTTGGTAGCGGCTTGTTGTCAGCAATCAGTTCAAGCAAATGGCCAAATGTCGTACCTGTTTCAACAGCAATATTATGTATAGATGAAACTATCTCAAGAAGTCCGCTTGTAACAAAGTCTAAATTTGAATTTTCAAAATAATCTTTTATAATATAGCTCTTCTTGCATTCATTTTTCCATTTCGTTTTCTTTTGATCATATTCGAAAGCAACAAGTATTTTTCCCTCTTCGTCTGCAAATGCTCTACCTGCACGCCCAGCTAAGTTCCAGAAATCCCTATTAGAAATGGGCTTACGATCATTATACACAGAAGAGAGGATAACCGTAGAAACACCCAAATTTACCCCTTGACTCAGCGTGGATGTAGCTATGATTACACGTGGATGCTCACTTTGCATCAACTTCTCCATAGTAATTCTTACATCTGTGAACAAATCGGCATTATGATAGAATATACCTTTAGTTGCATAATCATAAATTGTAGGGATATTATAGGTTTCTTTACAAACCAATTCGAATATCCTACGTTCTAACTCATTTTTAAAACTGTAGGTTTGTCCCACTTTCATACTTTTAGCATAGGCTTCAGCATAAGTGAGACAGCTTTTCTTTATTGGTACATAAATTAACGTAGAACCAAAAGATTCCAATTTTCTTGCGGTTTCCACTATAGCCTCAACTCTATTCTTTGGATAGTAATGCTTTGTTCTTTCCCTTGGTTTTCTTGGCAATTCATATCTTACTACAAAATTACGATTGAAGGACGATATGACATTGCCTTTATACCAATCCAAGCCGACAGAGACGCCATTCCAATTTAATATACCACAAATTTGCTTTGACGGACGCCAATTCGTGTGATATGTGTTATTGTCAGTACCTGTCAACCACTTTGCTAAGTCGTCTGTATTTGGCAAGACGGCAGAAAGCAAAAGATATTTGCAATCTAAACCTTTCAGAAAACACCTCAATTCTTCATAGAAAATCTCATTGCCTACTTGCCTTTGTTCCCTACCAAGCAAATGCCCTTCATCCATGACAACTAAAGATAACTCCTTGAAAAAATCTTGTTGACACCTAAATATGGCTTTTACTTTTTCAGGTGTTGCGATAACAATGCTTGCCTCTGAGAGTTCTTCCACATCCAAGCTTGTAAACAAGCTACCTCCATAGAGATGTGACACCCTGATCTTTGCAGTAGCAAACAAATCTCCAAAGGAATTCTCTATTTCGTATGCCAATGAGCGGAATGGAGCTATATATAGTATTTTTCCTTCAGGGTTACTTATGAGTGCATTCAAAATAGCCATTTCCGCAATCCTGGTTTTACCACTACTTGTTGGAATACTAACAATAATTCCTGACTGTTCGGCTGAGAATAATTGAGGCAGCACAGCCCTCTGCGACAGAAACAGTTCTGTAACAGGCATTTGCTTATATATTAAAGCCAACACATACTGCCTTGCCAATGAGTTTTCTCTTTTCAAATCTATGTATGCGCCAAGCATATTCCATAAGGACGATTGGGCAAATCCATCTACAATGATAAGAATGAGTCTTACTACCCACCATAAATCTACAAGACTCTCTAATTTGGCAATATCAAGCAGAGCATTTAGCTTTTCCTTAACTGTATCTATTAAAGTCTCATCACCTGTGTAGAAGTATTGGATGACACAATATAGACTTTTTGCTATGTTTATTTCAAATGCTTTGCCACAAGCTTCTTCTATATCATCAGCTTGGGATAACTGGTCATCATCATATCTTTGGCTAATAACCATTTTCTCCACAACATCTGTTAGTTCACTAAAGTTTCGTTTCAGAAACAGACTCAGCAAAGATGCAATCGGAGTTTTTTCCTCAAACTTTTTTATCAAGATAAAAGAGCGAGAATATTGAAAACCAGCATAAAATGCCAGAGAAGCCAACAAACCATAATAATTGCTATAGGATAGCTCATTCTCTTTGAGACTATGTATTGTCTCCAAACACTCAGCACCTTTTGTGAAACATGCTGATGATGAAGAATAATCCTCAAGTGTAAAATACCTACAGCCTAAGTCAATGTATTCAATCCCTATGTGATTGATACTATCATTGTCAACCGACAAGTTGGCATAATTTTTTGCCGGCTCATGAGTTGACTTAAACATAAACAGGGCTGTAGCCTTGGATATAGTCAATTGTACTCGGCGACTACTTTCCAATGCCTTGTATTTGTTATCTAATGCCTCTTTAGAAATCATAATATCTCTGGTGTTTCAGTCAATAAAGTCTTCGCTTTATCAAAAGCCTGTTTCACAAATTCCTCAGGTTCTTCCAAAGGCAAGACCAACACGACATGCTTCGGATTATCACATACCCATTTTTCTTCAACATACTTGCCTGCTTTCTTATCGCCAACTATAAATCCGATGTATCGAATATCATAGTCTGACAGCTCTTGGATGAGCATATCATCCAATTTTTCATATTTATCATTATCCACATCTTCAAAGCAATTTCTAAGAAAGGTAAGGGACAATGGCATTTTATCTTTTGCCAAAGACTTTTTCACATCATCCAGAACGGCTTTGTCAACAGTCTTTCTGAACTTTGCCTCACCTATATAAATTGTAGGATTAGCTTCATCTGAAAAATCAACGATAAGCATATCGTCACCTTTCATAGACTGGTCAACGTTTGGATTATATCTGAAGCGATGAGAGTATGTCAAATCTGTTTTGTCTATGGCAGCCAAACTATATTCTGTCATCAAGACCTCTACTGCATTACCTTTTCTGGTATTTACATTTCGGGGGAGTTTTCTTGACTGGGCATAGTATGTAGAAAATTCTTTAAACCCTAGTTTCTCAAATCTTTTTTTCAAAGAATTTATAGTTGCTGAAGTATAATGATAATCTATAAGGTTCTTGGAAAAAGGTTCTATCACAGCATCATCAAATGGCTTCTTCTCAGACAAGACTCTGATACAAGATGTCTCTGTAGGCTCCTTGTCTTCGTAGTCCAACCATTCTCCTATAACATGATGGTTGATTGGATGTAATCCTAATATTTCATCTTGTCGTGACATAACATTTATTATTTTTCCTTATCAAAATACAACTTATAGAATTTTTGTCCTCTTAAAGAGTCATAACCTTGTTCGAAGAATCCTTCGCATCCACGGATACATATATCAAAATTATCATCAAGATGAATGGTTGTTATCCGTTTAAGTTCGCTCTTCTTTTTCTTAATGACACTTGGAGATGGTACAAAGTCATCTTCAAAATTTACATCATGTTCTTTCTGATAATGCTTAGAATATTGTAAAAAGTCATTTTTTTGTTCTGAAGTCTCAAAAACCTTATCTGAGATTTCTTTTAAAGAAACCTTGTTGCTAACCAAAGTCTGCAATGTTTTATTGATGAGTACAGCCTTTTCCGAAACGCTATCGGTTGGCAAAGTCTGTATAAAACTCTTACTTAGTTTGATTATACCTTGGGTCTGGTTGTAACTATCATTAAGAGACTTAACATGCAAAAAGTCATTGGTCCAATATTTAGCTTCACCAGAATTTGAATTATCCACAACAGAAACCACATACCCTGATTCCCTTTGCGTGTTGTATATAATACATCCCTTATCAAGTTTATTGATATTGATACCTCTCTGACTTTCAATTCCATAAGATGCCCCATGTTCTGTAATTTTAATAAATGTATCTTTGTGCTCAGACTTAAAAATTCCTATTGCGTCTATATATTGCCCATCCATCAGACAATCAGTGAAATATGCTATATACAATTCTCCTGTCTTTATCTTTGGATGCGTAGTACTATTGTAAAGATGTTTTAGGATTTCCTTAGACTCTTCAACAAAGTTAGAACGAGAATCAAATATATGTGAAGCGTAAACAAAGATTTCATTCATAGCCAAGTCAGAGTCATGGTAGAAACTGTAGTAATCTTCCTTTTTGACAAATGACTTAAAGAAATAGTTAGTCAGCACAAAATTCAAGTCTTCATCGAGCGGAATTTCTGACGTAGATGCCTTATAATCTACATCTTGTGATTTGTTTCCAACAAAATGTAGGATACAATCAACTATTTTTGTATCATATAACTGTATCATATTCTTCTATTTTTTTGTATTTACCATGTCAGTTTGAAGAGAAGTCCAAATGTCATACGCATTGAAACATAGAATAGCCAAAATGATATACACCACAAATACCCCCAAATATTGTATCCAAAACTTACATTTGCGCTTGCCGTAAGTATTCTTCTTATAACTGGCAAATTCAGAATTGGATATATAGTTTCTTGAAATATTTTTCCAATAATCAAATTCTCTATTAGTATCATATAAATCAATGGTATCGACTATCAGTTGCAATAAAGCTGATGCAATGAAATAAATGCCATAACCATAAAACACATACTTCACCAATTTGTTGTCATTCAATTTATTCAACTCGGTAATTTTAGAGAGCAACGTAACACCGACAAGGAGTAGGGCACCTAAAACGTCACGGCTCAAATTTGATAATATAGAACGAATCTTTTGATTGCATTGCTCACTCATTCCCTTTATATCTTTAAGCAGGTCACGCAACTCCCTATAATATTCATCCTGGCGCTTGTATGTTGCAAAATTATATCTTTCTTTCGCTTGTACTAAGGCATCATAGATGACGGAAGACAATCCTATAATAAATGGTACTTCGAGATTCAAATCCAAGGTTATTCTATCCAAAAGAAGTTTGTGGCGAAGGTTGCTGTCCTTTTCGTATGTCCAAAGTACTGCATCTTTAAGTTTTTTCTGATATGAAATTAAAGGTTCTGCTATTGATGAGGCCATACCGAATTTACATTCCAACCTCCTAACACCACGGACAACGATATTGTCATCTTCATGTAACTCATTACATAGAGAATACGCTAATACCAATATGCTGTTTTTTATAAAAGGTTTGGATAAATCGGTTTCTGCTCCGAAACTTAAATAATGGCATGATGGCTTTATCAATGTTTCTTCAGCCATGAATGAATGGCATTCTCCTGATATGGATTTTTCTATACCTTCCATATCGTCATTGGATAAATGAGCGTGTCCATCGCATGAAACAACAAACTGACTACCTCCAAAGACTTCATTGATTCCATAAACTTCAATTGAGTACTTGTTTAGATTGAACGGATATTCTGGACTTATAGGATTTGATTGTCGCACCCATTTATTGAAACTCTCTATAAAAAAGAAAAATGTATGAATGATACCATTCTCATCTTTTGACAACGCATCCTTATTGATATGAATTTTCCATTCACTTCCATCCACCAATTCGTCAGCAAAATTATCTAAATCAATGCTCTCGCCTAAAACAGAAAAGTTTAAGAGTGTCTTTATCCCTAAGCCAGAACTCTCAGCAAACAAATCCTCAAAATAAGATTTGTTGATGCTATTAGAATAAGTTCCTTCTAAGGTAAAAGATACCCATGTCTCCTCCCAGTGGGATGAAACATTCTTCAATGTGGCAATTTTGTCAAAAAGCGATGTGTACATTACAATTACTGAATTTCTTCAATATTACTTGTTCTAATTTTTATCTCATACAAGCCATTGGCATTTTTTGTATTAGGTATATAAACTCCATGATCCTTTGGGAGTCCATCCCATTCAATTCTTACACCCTCTGCTGTCTTACGTATATTTCGAGTGACCGACGTTGGTATCGCACTACTTTTAGGTGTAAACGTCTGACCTGCAATACCTTCATCTTGAAGAAATCTATAGAACGACTCCTTTAATGTTGCACGCCTATTGGTATCCGAGTCTTGGATAACTGCTTCTACAAACTCGTCAGTGTCAAATGTATCATGGTTCAACAAATAACCTTTGGCTCGGTTTTTGTACATGGAAGCTTCTTGCTTTGGGTCTATAGAACCTTTGTTTTGTGCAGCCCACTTTCTTGCCACGTTCAATACTTTCTTTGTCAAATCAGAATCAGTTTCTCTTGGATTTACTCCTAAGAATGTTCTGAAATAGTTTGTGATGTAATTATTTGAGCCACGTGCTCTACGATCTGTTGTCAGCACATCCCATACAACACGGTCTGAAGTGTCTATCAAAGCAACTTTCTGAATTGCAGACTTATCCTCTGAGAATGTATTTTTTACTTCCTCCAGCAAAGCCTTGGTCCCTTGCAGTTTATATTGATATATCGTCTTATGGTCTAACTTGACCAAAAACAAGAGTTTTCTTTCACCTATTGAGGCAACAGAAATGATGAAAACCCCATCACTTGTATTATTGGTATGTGCCAACTTAAACTGATTAGCAATTTCTTTGGAAATTCGTACGAAGTTATCATCATCCGCCGAAAGAATATCTACAGCTTTTTGACGAAGTAAAGAATTTGCCACAAAAACATGTTGACGTCCTTGTGCTGCATCACCAAGCCTAGCCTTGAAGAACTTCTGTTGATTTTCTGTAATAATAACTTTATCTAAAAATATCGGTGCAACCTGGTCTTTCAAAATAATATGAAAAATCAACTTTTCTATTTTGATAGCATCTTTATCGGCTGCAGTAAGTACACTTTCTCTTGCCATAATCCAAATTATATTTAAGATGTTCAACAACAGCAATTATCTATTTCCCAAACTCCTTAATCCTCTGTTTCTCTTTCAATGAGCAGACAAGCAGCAGTCCATTCTTCTCGGCTACAATATAGCAATCCAAGCCTTGGACTACCACTTAGCTTTCATTGACTGCATGATCCCGCAGTTCTTTCATACAAACGGATGTCCTTGCCTACCTTGGCATTGCCAGCCTCATCCTGTAGAAGCAAGGTACGGAAGCAGCCCCAGCTGCCTAAGTCGCTCCAGCCAAACTCGACTGGCAAGGTATAGATTTCCTTCGACTTCTCCATTACGGCATAGTTAATGCTAAACAAGAACAACGTATTATCAATATAAATCCACGTTGATGTCAAACGGACTATCAAAGTCCTTCAGCATAGCATGCTTCGTATCTTTCTCTGAGAGATTGGCATGTTCTGTTGGAATCTTCCAATCAATACCGAGGGAATCATCGAGAATGCTGATGCCTCCATCTGCCTCTGGATGATAGAAATTATCACACTTGTACTGGAAGACTGCTGTTTCTGAGAGGACTGCGAAACCATGGGCAAAGCCCTTTGGGATGAAGAACTGGGCATGATTATCTTCGGTCAACTCTACGGCCACATGCTTGCCATAAGTAGGGGAGCCTTTACGAATATCCACAGCTACATCGAGGACTCTACCCGTTATGCAGCGTACCAGCTTACTCTGAGTATAAGGTGGGCGCTGGAAGTGCAAGCCTCGCATCACACCATAGCTACTCATAGACTCGTTGTCCTGGCAGAAGTGTACACTGTGTCCCAGGATTGGAGTAACCTTCTCTTCAAACTCTCGCTCGCTGAAGCTCTCGAAGAAGTAGCCACGAGAGTCACGGAAGAGGCGTGGCTCAATAATGAGGACGCCTTCTATATCGGTTTTGATTATATTCATTGTTTTAACTTAAATTCTTACATAAGATTTTTTCGAATCACCCAGTCCCTCTTTAGCCAAAGAGGGCTCCACTTTCTCCCAAAGCCCCTCTTCAATAGTCTTTACGACCCCTTCGGTTCCCCTTGTAGGGGACAGAAACCTCAGGAAGCGGGGATGTAACCGCCCTCCGGTGCTCAGAACCGCTACGCTTTATGGTTGGCGGGGCATCAAAACCCTCGCCATGTTGTGCGGGATGGGACCGCCTTGCTTTAGCTTGCTGATTGGAACCGCCAGAATAGTTCCTCATTGCAGTATCGCTCTGCACTTGTCGTCGCTCGAATGAGGAATATTATTTTTATTCTATTTTTGAGAGGATTACCTCTGGGGAGGTGCCCATCAGGGTTATGGCGGAAATCTTATGACCGCCATTGGCATTTAAAGAATGACCACAGTGATAGAGGCTGTCATCTATGATAAGCCAGCGGTCATGAGACTCGTTACGCCATTTTCGGATGTCAATATGATTATCGGGGAAGAGTTAGCGATGAAACATAGCCATCTATGATGATTACTCGATGATTGGCTGTACGAACTAAGTTCTCCAAAGCAACTCTTGCTGTGTAGAAATCACCTTCGAAGAAGACCATCTCTGCAGGAGGGGTGGAAGTCCGAATAAAGAAATCAAGCTGCTGTTGCTGCTTAGCCTGGACATCCTCAATATGGGTCATACGCTTGTCCATATTCTCCTGTAGGGCTATCAAGTGACGATTCACGGAATAGCCTTGGAGAAGGTATTGGCGCAAAATAGATGTAGCCCAAATACGGAATTTTGTACCTTGTACGGACTTTACCCTATAACCTACAGATATTATAACATCTAAATTATAATAATCAACTTGATATGTTTTGCCGTCAGAAGCAGTGTAGGCAAATTTTGCCCAAACTGATTCTTTCTGCAATTCTCCTTCTTTAAATATAGTTCGCACATGCTTGCCTATAACACTCCTATCACGACCAAATAGCTCTGCCATTTGGTCTAAAGAAAGCCATACAGTTTTGAAAGCTCCATCTATTTTTACATGGAGGGAAATACTTTCATCTGGTTGATAGAGTACTATCTGAGAATCATCAGCCACAGGCTGTATATTATTGTCGTTTGCCATAATCATACATTTTTATTGCTAATATAGCGACAAAAGTACGATTTAATTTCGTAATCACCAAGGAATTAAGAGAAAAAATGCATTTATTAACCTATACTTGGCTTATGGCTAAACATTACAACACACAAAAAGATTCTGCTTCCTTATCTGCCATTTTTTCTTCTATGTTCATAACGTAATCTCCTTATTAATTATTGTATTTTTTCGACTCCCCTGTCCCCCTCTTGCGAAGAGGAGATCGGAAGAGCACACGTC
>ERZ869991.541-NODE-541-length-13230-cov-5.312476_pt1 | contig 13230 bp, 7 predicted proteins | sample MGYA00520862_ERZ869991 | MGnify/ENA primary metagenome ERZ869991 (study PRJEB32232, sample SAMN07284978) | human gut metagenome | biome: human-associated habitat; material: feces | host: Homo sapiens | place: Tanzania | collected 2014-08-11 ...
CGGCTAACTATTTCTTGTACTTTCAGTTTATCTTTGGCAACTTGAGCCACAAAGGCCTCGGCGCTGGGGAAATGTACTTGCCCGCGCACCATCTCGATAAGTTCGGCTTCCAGATGCCAACCGTAAAGTTCATCAGGGCCGAATTGCCCCGGCTCAGTCAAAAGAAATACTTCTAAAACATCGCGTCCGTAATCGAAGGTAGGACGATTGCCCCAATAGGCCAACCCAGGCAGCTTAAAATTCTTTTCAACTTGAGCATTTTCGGGACTTCTCAGCGAGCAAACAGCAGCAAAAACTCCACGCGGAGGCTTTACTAAACAAGCCTCTACTTCGATATTGGCAGTAGGAATATTTAAAGTGCGCCCCACTTTGCGCCCATGAATAATTCGGCCCCCTACTTTGTAGCGACGCCCCCATAAGCGACTAGCTTTTGGTAAATTGCCTTCCTCTACCAATCGTCTCAACAAACTTGAAGAGATAACCTCGTTATCCATACAAAACGGCGCGACAATTTCGGTAGCAAAATGAAATTCAGCTCCTAGATGTTGCAACATTTGAGCATCGCCTTGGGCGCATCGTCCAAAATGATAATTGTAACCAACGACCACCTGAGAGGCTTTAAGTTTACTGGCCAAAATATCAGCTATAAACTCTGTAGGCGCCATAGAAGCGATCTTGGCATTAAAAGGTACAGCAATTGGTTCCAACCCCATATTTTTAATAATAGCCAAGCGTTCTTCCAAAGGACAAAGCAACTTCACACGTTGGGTCGGAGTCAAAAACCAACTCGGATGTTCTTTAAAAGTAAAAACTAACGGACGTAAACCGTGATTTTTAGCTAATTCTTTGGTTCTGTTAAGTAGAGCCACATGACCACGATGTACACCGTCAAAAAAGCCCAGAGCGATTGCGCTGGGCTCAGAACCAAAGTAATGCTCTGAAAAAAAATTGTCCAAAGCGGAAGTATTATTCATCAAGATAGACTTCAATATTGGCGCCCTTAAGAGCTTCCAACTTGGCATTGGCTTCTTCGGCAGTGGCATAAGGGGTACTGGTAATTCTGTAGGCTGTGCCACCTTCTACAGGAATTTCCTGAACTAAATAGGGCACACCCTCTTGCTCTAAACGAGCTTCCAAAGAATCTACTGTCTCCTTTTGCATAAAAGAGCCAAAGAAGAGCACTCGCCCGGCAGTTCCACTTTCAGCAGAAGCTGAAGCAGTATTGTTGCCAGAAGAATTTGCTTCGGAAGGAGTTGCACTAGTATCGCTTACTGGCGAATTAGTTGCCTCCACTACGTTATTTTCCCCATTTCCTACCACAGAAGGTGTTTCTTGAGGCGTAATATCGATAGTTGGTGTGCTGCTGTCAGAAACAACTTGGGCAGGTGTTTCGCCAACAGGCTCAACTACCAACGTATCATCGGTATTACTATCTACGTTCTTGTTGTTGCTTCTGTCTATTTCGTCTTGCTTGTCCTTGGCCGAATTTATTACTACAGGCGAAGTGCGAGTCGGCATAGCCGAAGCGCTGGATACAGTATCGGCATCAGCTAAGTATTTATCGACAGTTGTTTTGCCTAACATAGCTCCTATGACAGCGAATATCCAAATAAGAGCAAAGCTCGTAAAGATCATTCTCATCCAAAAACCATCCCGCTGTCGCTGAGCTTGAGCCATAGTATGCAAACCTCCTAAACTTAACGCAGCCACAAAAAAAATAATCGGATCTAAAGAGAGGCCTGACAAATCCATCTGCCGACGGTCAAGCCAGACCTCTCACCAATTGCCGAAGAAGAGCTTTTTCCCTTCTCGGTTGAACTAAATTAAAGTTCTAAAGCTTCTTGGACACGCTCCAACTTGCCAGGAATATCTCTGCGCCAGACTGATTCGGCAGCGCCTTTATCCAAAATGCAAACTATTACGGACTCGTCTTTCAGAGGATATATAGCCAACATCTGATTGTCGGTATCCACAACTAAAGCAGAGCATTTACCTGCACTGAGCTCGGAAAGATAACTGGCAGCAGCGCCATACATGCGGGCAGCAGCCATAGCTATATCATCGCAATCCTGAGTAGTAGATTCTACTACCACATCATCCATCACGATAACAGCATCAAAGAAACTGTCAATAACGGTTAATCCAACTAAGCTCTTTTTCAGGGTATCGCCCTCAACAAGACGACCGCCATACTTCAAGGAACCAGTCTCTATGGTATGAACAGCTAAAGTGAGACCGTCGGCTGTAGGATACAGATCTAAGCAACCAGACTCACCAGCAATAAAAGCACGCTGTACGCTACCTAAAGCAACTTCATCAGCAATACTATTGACAGCGCTAATAAATTCAGGTTGGAAAGCAGCAGCTGAATCTGGATCGGAGAAAGTTTCCATGGTGCCCAAGAAAGGCATACCATCATCGGCCACGATCATCGCTGAAGAAGTTCCCAAATCGGAAATAGCGTTGAGATTGGCTTCCAAACTGTCAGGATCGTTGTTCTCCAACAGTTGCTCCAAAAGCTGGCTAACTATGCCATTAAGAGATTCGCTTCCAGCTGATAAGAAAGCGGGCTGATCGGGAGTAATTTCTTCGGAAGCAGGGCTGACTTCAACTTCAAGTTGAGGAACTTCCAACTCTGGAAGTTTGTCTTCGTCCTTTTTCTCTTCAAGTTCAGCTTCAATTTCTTGTACTTCAGTTTGCTCTGTAGCGACGGCTTCAGGCTCAGCGACTTCGGCAGCAGGCTCCTCGGTAGCGACAACTTCAGGCTCAACTACTTCGGCAACGGGCTCAACTGTAGCGGTAACTTCAGGCTCAACTACTTCGGCAACGGGCTCAACCGTAGCGACAACTTCAGGCTCAGTAGCTTCGACAACGGGCTCAACTGCAGCGACAGCTTCAGGCTCAGTAGCTTCGACAACGGGCTCAACTGCAGCGACAGCTTCAGGCTCAGTGGCTTTGGCAACAGGTTCCTCGGTAGCGACAGCTTCAGGCTCAGTGGCTTCGGCAACAGGTTCCTCGGCAGCGACGGCTGCGGACTCAACAGCTTCAGCAACTTCGGGCTCGGTGACTTGGGTGACAGGCTCTTGAGTGGTAGCAACTTCAGGCTCAACAGTTTGAGCGACAGCATCAGCAACAACTTGAGAGGAAGTTTCGACTTCGACCGCAGCAGAAGGAGCTTTTACTTCGGGAACACCCAAGAAATATTCACCGACAATGCGCCCGACATTGACACTAGTCATATTGTCGATACCGGCTAAGAAGTCACCAATTACAGAGCGGCAAGCTCGATTAGAAACGGAATTGATCGTCTCTTGTAAAGCGTCTATGTCGTTGACAATAAACATGCGCTCGCCTTCAGCTTCAATAACTTTGTAAGCTTCAGCGCTAACTGCTCCGGAAGTAACAGCGAAAGTGCAATCAGGGTGGAAGAAACGGCTGCGAGTAATAATGCGGAAAACGGAATTGGCATCCAATCCTTGTTCGGAGATAGAGAACATCAGTAAGGAGCCCTTATAATCAGCAAAAACCTCGCAACTGTTGTTATTATCTTCGCTGCGGAAAAGGATATGCTCAGCGTTGACACCACAATCGAGCAAAGCAGCACCTACCGTATAAGCCAACCACATGTTGTGACGAGCTAAAACGGCTCCTTGAGGACAAACAGAAAGAGACTGAACGATTTGTTCATCGGAAATGGCTTTGCCACAATGGAAACAACGGAAACCGCGCTTGGCAGCTTCATCTAAAGCAGCCAAACTGGAGACACGACTGACCTTTTGACCAGTTTCTTTACAAAAAACTTCAAATTCGCAATTGATAATGTTCATGTCGGCCATGGTCTTAACATCTTCGCCGACTTCAAAAACGGAGCGACCCTGGGCGGCTTCCGGAAGAGAAACGACACCGCGCTCAGATACGACTTTCAAAAGCTGACGTACGCCGGGGCTGCGCAAACAAGCGGCAGCTTTGCGTTCCCATGGACCCACTTGTAAAGGCTCAGAATCTTCGCGCAGAAATTCAAAATAAGGAGAAACGACAGGTAAATCTTGAGACTTTGCCTGGGGAATGGCTTTACTTACAGTTTGCAAGTAGTCTTCCCAAGCGGAAGTTCCATCCTTTTCGTCCCAAGCTCCGCCGACGATCAAAGCATTTTCTTCGGGAAGAAAATGATAGTAGAACATTGCACCGGAAGGAGTAATGACAACATCTCCATCTAAAGAAGCCAAAGTGCCTTCTTTGCCCAACATTTCAACAAACCGCTCATGGCCGCCGGAGATAACAGGACGGAACTTTTGACTTAGCAAATGAGCCAAAGCGTTTTTGCTGTCGCTAATACTGTGAAGATCTGTCAATTTTCTGCGTACGAATTGCATATTAAAAACTAAACTCCTCAAACCATGTTGTTCGTCGCCGTCAGCGAAAAAAAATTGCCGCCAGGTTTCTACGATCTCTCGGCAATTCCTTTGCCGAGTCGGCACTTCAGCCCGGTTATGTTCTCAGTCAACATATGTTTTATTGTTTAATAACACTTTTTGTGGTAGATTGAAAAGATGATAAAATTCTCGTTGGTTCTAAGGTCAAAGCGCTTACTAAATCTCCGAGAAGAAGTATATGAATAAAGACATCGAAGAAAATAGAATCAATACTTAAAGGAGGTTATAATAAATGCTGACGCCCTCTGTCAGAAAAACGCGCAAACGCTTGCCGTTTCTTTTGGTTCTAGCATTGCTGGCGTTTTTCTTGGCTATTCCCCACACAATTTTTGCAGCTTCACCGGCCAGTGTGTTTGTCGACGGCATGCGCGTAGACGCCACCCCCGTAATTCGTGACGGCGTGACTTATTTGCCTATACAAGTTATGGCCCAAGCTTTACAAGCCGAAATTATTTGGGACTCGAAATTAAATACAGTTAAGGTGAATGGCAAGGTTGCCTCTTCCCCAGTTTACAATAACGGCGGACGCATATACTTGCCCGTAGAAACCTTCGTCGGCTCCATGGGCGGCTCCGTAAATTTTGATGGCCGCAGTAATCGCATACTGATCGTTACTAATAATGGCTCGGCCAAAAATCAGACGGTTGCTTCATCTTCTCCCAAGCAAAAAGCAAACCAGAATACATACGTAAAGCCGACAACTGCCCCAAGCCAAGCGGACGGTCGAGGCAATGGCAAGACTCAGGCTCGGGTAGAAAACAATTCTACCGTAAACCGCAGTTCCAGCTTCAACCAAACCGGAACTCCCAGCAGTTATGCCCCCAACCAGATTCAAACAAACGTTTCTCTGCGCCCCGTAGACGCTTCTCCTTACCTGGCTTCAAATCTTCAGCCCGGCCCTATTCAAGGAGTAAATACTATGCGCGGCGGCAGTGCCAACTTGCCTTCTAATTCTCAGCGCCCTCAAAATGGTCGCGTTTATGTGCCCAAGAGCGCCAAGAACGAAGTTTTCCAAGTTACTGTCACAAATTTAGAAACCATTTCTATTTTGAAAGATTTCTACCGTCCCAAAGAAGGCTATAAATACGTTATAGCCTATCTTTCTCAGCAGAATATCTCTCAACAAGTCCAAATTTACACAGGCCGTTTTTCTCTCTTAGATCAAAAGTCTAATTCTTATGATTATATAGAAGGATTAAGTAACTTTTGGCTAGTAATTTTAAGGCCTTACGGCATTAACTTCGGCTACTTAGTCTTTGAGGTTCCCGCCGATTCCAAACCGGTGAGTTTGGTGCTTCATTCCCTGAACCAGGCTCCGCTGTCCATAGATATTTAGACAGGTTGCTCCGTTTTTATTTTAGAGCGGAGGCAACTTTTCTGCGTATTTTGGATTAATGGATTAAATGACCGACTTCAGAAATATAATTTTCCTTCTACGAAAGAAAAGGAGTTGCGTAAATATGGTGCCTAGAACGCGCCTTGCGTACATTGCGTCAATAGTCCTGGCTATCTTTGTTTTTATCATCGTTTGCGGAGCCACTGTAAGTCGTGCTGACGAGCCTGTTGAAATTACTTTCTGGCACGCCATGAGCAGATCACGCGGCAAAGTGCTCAATCAGCTAGTTGATGAATTTAACAAAGCTAACCCCGATATAGTTGTCAAGTCAGTTTGCGTTCAGTCTCAAAACAAAGAGTACGGCAATGACTACAACGCCCTTTATTCCAAAATTTTGGAAAACATTGCTAAAAATACTCCCCCCGACGTAGCCCAAGTCTATGAAAACTGGACTACTCAATACGTAGGTATCGATGCTTTGGTACCCGTAGAGAGTTTGATGACTAGCAATGATAAAGCAGCTATGAAAGATATTGTCCCTGTTTTCCTCAGCGCCAATACTTTCACTTCCCCCAGTGGCGAAAAGCAGCTTTACACTTTACCTTTTAATAAGTCCATATATGTTTTGTTCTACAACAAGACCATTTTCAGAGAGCTCGGACTTAAACCCCCGACAACTTGGCAAGAGCTGAGCAAAGCCGCCAAAGTCATTGCCGATCGCAAAGGCATTCCCGGCTTAGCTTTCCAGCCCAGCGTCGACATTTTCGGTCACTACCTCTACTCTTACGGCGGTACCTATATCAGCAAGACTGACAACGGCGCCGGTTTCGGCGGACGCTTAGGTGTAGCCGACCTCGCTTATTGGGTAGACTTAGTACACAAAGATCATTCTGCCAAACCTACCTTTGATGCAGTAAAACTTTTCCAAAATGGTCAAGCTGGTATGTATATCGAGACAACCTCTCGTATCGGCGGTTTTGAAAATGCTCGCTCCAGCGGCTTAGACTTCGGCGTGATGCCTATTCCTAAGGGCAGCACTCAAGCCAGCCAATTTGCCGGCACCAACTTAGCCATTTTCAGAGGAGCCAACGATGTAGAAAAGCAAAATGCCGCCTACAAGTTTGTCTCTTATATGTGCAGTCCCGCTATTACAGCCAAATGGTCTATTCAAACAGGCTACTTACCTGTACGTAAATCTGCCATTAACTCAACAGCTTATCAAAACCATGTCAAACAGCACCCCGAATATGCCGTAGGTCTTAAGTCATTAGACAAAGCTACAGTTCAGCCGCGCGTTCCCGTCTGGGAATCGATTCGTAGCATTCTGGACGACGCTATGTTCAAGGCTTTAGGTCGCAAATGCGATACAGAGACAGCTATTCAAGAAGCCGTAGACACTTCTAACAAATTGCTCTATTCGGTAGGCAACTACGAAGGCAATAACTAGAAGGTGTTCCGTTGAGTAAATAAAAGAAGCACGTACCTCGTTTTTCGGGGTGCGTGTTTTTTTTATTTTCAATTATTTACGATTAAATTTATTCTACCAACCAGCTTTATGCCATTAACGAACTCTAAATCGGCCCCAGAATCACCTACGGACAAAGATTCCGCCACCGAAACTCAAGGCAAGCAATTGAAGTTCAGTTGGCTATCTTTGCGCCTAAATAAATTCAGTGTTTCCTTATTGGGATTTTTACTAATACTCTTTGCTATAGCTACAAATACCCAATCAGGCTGGCTCTTTGTCTTAATTTCTTTTCTTTTAAGTTCGCTCTTTGTCGACGGAATACAAGCTCTTATTACAGTCATGAGAGCTGTGGACAGCTTAAAGCTGAGCCTTAGTCCTACTTATGCCAACAGCGATCTTACTCCGGCACTAAATAACGGTTATGTTGGAGATTGTCAGCAAATTTATTCTTTTAGCTTGCGCTTAGATAATCAATCCTCGAAAGCTTTTTCCAATATAAAAATACGGTTCGTCGATGTAACAGATTCTATAGATTATGCTTGGAACAAAGAACAATCTTTATATCTAGCCCTACAACCAGATCAAGAAGTATTAGAGCCTTCACCGACTACGTTAAAGATATTAAGTAATCTGTACGATTTGCAAAGCGACCAGGAAATAAAACAGCTGTCCGATCGTCTCAAGCAAGCAGGGCAAACGACTCCCCCCACCGACATAAACTCTTTAAAAAACGAACAAATAGTAATTTTGGATACTGTAGGCGCCCATAAAGCAGCTCAACTCAACTACAAAATTTGCCCTAAGCGTAGAGGGATATATTCGGCCGCTCCCTCTTCCTTAATATTTTATTCTTGTCTGGGATTAGTGAGTTTCACTCTAACTGTCGATCCTAATATATGTCCCCTTTACGTCGCTCCAGAAGCTTTTGACACTAATTCCACGCAAGTATCTTCTCAGAAAGCTTCTGACAGAAACACGTACATTTCTCAAAAAAGTCTATCGGAGACTGAAAATTTTCACGGTTTACACGAATTTCAAATGGGGGAAAATATTCGCCATATTCACTGGCCTACCAGCGCTAGAATGGGCGATTTAATGGTTAGAGAATTTCAAGTTGAACCTCCTCAAAAAGAAAAACTTCCTTTACTTTTAGAAATAATAGCTACAGTTAACGATAAAGTAGATATTTCTCAAGCTTCATGCGCTTTAGAAATGGCTTTAGTATTGGTAAATTCGTTGGCCAAATTATGTAAAAAAGAGAAGAGAGAGCTCCATGTTTTCTTTGAGACGAACCAAGGAGTAGCTGTGTTTTACGAAAATAGCGAACTCTTAAGTTACCCTCTCAGACAATTTTTAGCCGAAGCCAATTTAAATACAGCTCCAAAATATAGCCTTTCGCAAAATCCCCAAGAATCGTTCAATTATGCCAAAGAACAATTTATTCAAAAATATGAAAGGGCCTTACTATATAGAATTGCCTTACACCCATATCTTGATCCTGAAATGTATGAAACAAAAGTCAGCATTTTTTGGCTAATGCAACCACCTAATACAGATCCACAAACCTCAGATGATTTTGCTGCCGCAGTGCTTAAATTTGAAAGCAAAGGTATTACAGCTAGGTGTGTAACTATTCAAGACGATCCCAAAGCCATGCTTGAGGAATTGATATGATCGAAGTTCCAATGAGCCATAAAAATTGGGGGAATTTATATACATCAACAGGCTCAACCCAAAGCACGAAACCTCCTAAAAAGACAGTCAATTCTTTGGAGCGACTCGTCTTGCTGCTATCTGGTCAGTACCCTCATGCAGAAAGTTCTGTACCATTGCGCTCAAGCGTTTTGCTTTGCGAAATTGTTTCCTTATTTAGCACTTTTTCTGCCTTGGAATACCCTGAAAATTGGTATTTTTATTTAATCTTCCTGATTGCAGGTCATCTCTATTCCTATAAATACAGAAATCAGGGTGCTTGCCTGATGAAATGCCTAATCAGCTTATATATGCTCTTTGTGTTAGGCACATTTTTTGTAAATTTAGTAGCATCTCCTTATAGTACCAGCCAATCTTTAGTTATGCTGCTGGCAGGTCTTTTGGTAGGTCACAGTTTTGACTTGCCCAGACGCAGAGATCTCAACTACTCTATTTTGGTAAGTTTGCTGCTTTTAGGCTTTTCGGCCACCATTTTTAATACCATGACATTTGCGATCAATTTGATCGCCTATCTAATTTTCTTTTCTCAAGCAGCTCGCTTTTATTGCTTCTCTCAAAATTCTGCGACTATTTTTGTCGCCCATAGCTCTAATAACTTAAAAGCTGATTCCAGAAATAATATTTCTCAAAATAAACTGGCTTTGCTGACAGCTATGGCTAGTTCTTTTGCTAAAGGTTTCTTTGGGCAAGCTGCCTTCTATATACTGACTATTCTATTTATAGCAACTGTTATCTTTATATTAACACCACGCTTTCCCGGTTTGGCAAATTTCAGATTACAAACAAACCTTAGCTTAAACTTGAATTTTAATAGAGAAAGTGCCAACGGGGAACTAATAGATCCCACATCTCCAGCCAGCTTAAAAAATTTGCTATTTGGAAATAAGCTCGACGCCAACAGTGTTAATATTCTCAGCGCTCAAGACAACCTTGGCAATAACGCCCAAACTAGCCAAAATGTCCAAGAGCAATTGGTTATGCAAATCCGCACCAACAGCCAAGCCCCTCTCTATTGCCGTGGCTTGGCTTATCGCCACTACGACGGACGCAGTTGGACTATAGATGAAAAAGTTCCCCCCCGCGAAGTTGGCAATGCTTCTTTCCTACGTCCCAGCCCACCTATGTTCAGTCGCTCTTTCTATAAGCGAATGTTTGCCCAAGGTTGGCGCCCCCAACGTCCTCAACGCCAAGACATAACTACTCAAATATTCTATATAGAACAAAATATAAATAATGTAATTTTTACGCCTTATTGGACAGTTTTTGCCCAGTACCCGACTGAAACTTTTTTTGTCGATCGCGATAGTGGTTTGCGCTCTCCCAATATTTTGGAAAAGGGCACGGTCTATACCACTCATTCTCTCCCCTCTCCTCCTCTTATTTCGGCTCAACAAACTAAGCAACAAGTGTATGCTCAGTTCTTGGGCAGCCAAAAGCTCGACTACGAGGAAGAGGCTTGGCAAGAAGCCTTAAATTTTCACGGCGCTCCTCCGTCAATGGGTGATAGCAACCCTATGTTAAAAGGAGACTTCAATCGCAGAGAAGGCGAAGAATTGTTGGCTTTGCCAGAAAACATCACCGCTCGCACCCAATTCTTAACTATGCGTTTAACCGGTCGGTATTCAGATCCGGCCCTTAAGGTGTTAGCTTTGGCTCATTTCTTGCGTTCCAATTGCGATTATATAGATCCAGCTCCTTCAGTGCCTAAAGGAGTCGAATTAACTGACTATTTTATTTTCACAACTAGACAGGGCAATTGTAGAAATTTTGCCAGTTCTTTGGCTGTTATGTGTCGCATTATAGGCATTCCTAGTCGCTATATAAGTGGCTGTATGACTGATACTTATAATCCTTTTACCGGCAATTACGAAGTTTATGGTAGCGATTTTCATGCTTGGACGGAAGTTTTTCTCAATGATCCAGAATCAAAATGGGTAACCGTAGATGCAACTAGTCCCAACAATGTAAGTACCCAAAAAATTGGAGGCGTTTGGTTCAATTTTAAACCTTTAGCCAACTATTTGTCTTATAAATTAAAATTCACAGACTCATTCAATTTAAAACAGAAGTTACAGAATCCATATTTTTATATCTTGCTAACCTTTGTACTTCTGATATCTATCTTAGTCGGCTTGTTGCTAAACTACTACCAAGTTATTGTTTTAGCTATAAAAGTTATGTGCAGTAGCGATTTACCTTTTGGACAAAGGTTTATAGTCGCTATTAGACTATTAATTTTATCAACTAAACTGAAAGCCTGGCAGCAAACTTATAGCAATTCTTCTTATATTGAGCAACTCTATAATTTTACTAAAATATTGCTTACAGTTCTCAATATATACCAAGCCCCAGGGCAAACTATACGCCAATTTTGTGCCGCTAATGCAGAAACAAAAATAGGTTCTCTTTTGCAACGTGTAGGCCAATTATACGAAAAAGAACTTTATGCTCGCAACGATTCATCAGATTTGCCTTCTGAAGCAGCTCAACCAAGCTTACTAAGTTTCTTTAAGCATTTGCCTATTGAAATGCAAAAAGATTTGCTTAATTTGCTCGCACTCAACCCGCGCTACTTGCGTTAAGTCTGAAAATTCACAAAGCCCCAAAAATTCTTAGAGGCTAAACACTTTGTTCAAGTTGAGCAAATTGAGTCACAGTTACTTTGAAGAAGGAAGTTAAGCAAAATAGAGGAAATTTCGGGGGAATATTTTTATCACACCATTACCTGGAAAGGGACATAAATTCACTCATGGCTAAAGGATATTCCCCTAAAAAACTAGGTGCAGCTTTGGCTTGCGCCGGTCTTTGCTTGGCTATTTCCGGTTTTGTAGCCGGATGCGGCGACGGAGGCAGTACAGGCAGCGCTACTCTCGACTATGGCAAACAAGGTACTGTCACTTTCGATTTGACCGGCGTTGCTTCGGAGTTGGGTTCGGTCAAATACTCATTCCTTAATGAGAGCGGTTTGCCCATTTTAGTTACCGATAAATTGGAAATTGGACAAGCTCCTATTGCCGTAGCTAAAGTACCTAAAGAAGCTGTCAAAGTAATAGGTTACTACTTCTCCGGCAACCAAGCTACAGACTTTAGTATCAATACTATCGATTGGAATACCGATTCAGGATTAAAGGCCACCGTAGCCTCTACTCCTACCATCGCCGACGAAGATCTCGAATATTACAGAGTCGATCCTACCTACTCTCACGTAGATAAAGGCGAATCTACTTACGTAAATTTGACCGCTTCTTATTTACTTCCCGATTCCACTTATGCCAATTTAGATTTGACTCCTTTGGCCAACGTCAAGCCTATCGGTCATTTGGTCATGCAAGAGAAATCTAGCTTGCTCAACAACCTCTACCAAGGTACAGCTTACGGAACTCAAGAATTCGAAGTTACTTCCGATTCTTTAGCCAACTACACTACCAACAGAGTTGACGATCATCACGATTATGTCTATGTGTCTGACGCTGTTCTTACCGGTTTGATCTTACAAGATGCCACTACCCAAAAGACTAAAAAAGTGACTGTCTTCAATCCCAATGTAGATATGGGCGTAGACAGCACTGTTGTAGATGGAGAAACTTGCGTCGTCGGTGAAGGTGCATTTGTCGTTTACGGTGTGTATACTTCCCCTACAACTAAGAGCAACGATTTCCAAGTACAAATGCGCGATCGCGAAATTACTTGGGAAACTCCCAACAGCGAAGCCGTCAACTTCCAACTTGGCAAAGATGAAGCCACATATACAACTAAAGCTGCAGCCGAGAATATTCCTTTAAGCGCCTATACCTATGACGAGGACAACCAAAAGGTTTCTGCCTCTATAGCTATGGATATTAAAGATACCGAAGCTAAACTTTATTACGAAGTTGCCAATTTAGTGATCGGCGAAGAAGATTATGCTGCCAAAAAGTGGCTGCCTATCGGTGATTACAGTATCAACTTCAGCCTCTATGCCGCTTACATGATCGATGGCAAACAGAGCGACGGCTCCCCCGTTTTCGGCACCACCAAAGCTGGAGAAATTGTTCCCGTCCCCGCCAGCGATAAGCCCTTAGTTGAAGTCGATGAAACTTCCAAAGTTTACAAGCTCAGCTGCGGTACTCACGCCGCTAACGACAAAGGCAGTTTGAGATTCAAAATTGTCGATGCTGAAGATGCAGAGAGAGAAATTATCTCTACAGAAGCTTACGACTATACTGTAAAAGCAGTCGCCCCTTAGTTAGATATATAAAGGGATAAATCAATAAAAGAGCGCTTCTCTTTACTGAGAGAAG
>ERZ869991.543-NODE-543-length-13224-cov-5.135316_pt1 | contig 13224 bp, 14 predicted proteins | sample MGYA00520862_ERZ869991 | MGnify/ENA primary metagenome ERZ869991 (study PRJEB32232, sample SAMN07284978) | human gut metagenome | biome: human-associated habitat; material: feces | host: Homo sapiens | place: Tanzania | collected 2014-08-11 ...
GCCAACTTGAATGGCGTCAATGTAGCCGGTATAACCAGAAATGCCGAAACTGGCTACCTCGATTGCCACGATTATGAGATCAGCAATTGTTATAACGCCGGCGTTTTAGTTGGCAGCAGCGAGTGTTGTGGCATTGCCAACCATAATATCGTGGATAGAAGCGAAACTATTACTAATTGCTGGGCCCGTTCCGATTATGGCGAAGCTTTAGGCTGTACGGCTATTTCTCTGGATGAGATGAAGTCTGACGACTTTGCCCAAACGCTTAACGGCAGCTTAACCGATCCTATTTACGTAAAAGACGCTATTAACGCCAACAACGGTTTACCGATGTTTAGCTTTGAGCTTAATAAAGCTGAAGCTATCCCTGGTGATTTGCCTTTAGCTTTGTTAGATGTAAGTAAATCGAGACTTTATTCTAGCAAATTTAGCTACAACCAATTAGCTCAAAGCGCTACCAAGCAAGCGCTTAAAGCTGTAAAAGATAGCATTCCAGCGCTTTCTATCGTAAGTTGTAACTTAGCTCAAGAAGGCTGGACGCAAAACACAGAGGCGGAAGGCTCTCCTTACGAGCAAACAATTGAGTCGGCAGATGTAAAAGCCGATTCTAAATTGCTAGCTGTTCCCAAGTCGGCAGACGTATTTACCCACAGTATTACAGCTACACCAGCAGCTGGGCAACTGAAATTTACAGCAACAACACAACCCACGGCAGCAATAAGCTTAGACGTGTTGGTTATTAACTAAAATAAAAATAGGTGTTCAAAAGCGTTTAAAACGTTCTTAAACACCTATTTTTAATACTGGGTTTACTATTCTTGCTCTCCAAAGAAGAGCTGAAAAACTGGAAGTTCATCAGGAAACGGATCGCCGGTAGAGTCTTCTTCATAGTCCTTAGCTATTTTATCTCTATTTGGAGAGTAAAAACTCCAAACGTAGTATGCCTTCCCGTTGCAAAAATGTTGGCTAGAATCCATGTAGCCAACATACACCTTATTAGTACTGTTGCCATCCAGATAGGCATAAAACTTTATAGTGCACGAAGTCTCGCTCGTAGCTAGCACATAGTATTGACCAAGCCATGTACCGAAATATGAATCATAATATTTTACTTCGTATATACCGTTGTGTTTACCGCTGCGCATTTCTCGTAGAGTCATTTGCCACCCTCCATCAAAGTATTTGCCTCTACAATCATCAAATACAGCATCAGCCCAGACAGGAGGGGCAATATGCAAAAACAAACACGACAGCAAGAACACTACACATAACAAAAAACGCTTCATTCTGTTCACCTCACTTTTACAATGAAAGTAGCAAACAGCCAGAAGCGTTTCAAGTTTTAAAGGTAAATTTTCGCTTAATTGGTTCTCTCAAACCATCTTAAGATTCTCGCAAACCATTTTATGCGTTATATTTAAGTTCTCGCGCATAGCTTTAGTCAGCTCCGGAGGAAATTGCTTAGAAGCTAGAGTATTTTTTTTCTAGGAATCGGGCCAGCTTTTGGCCATCACTTCCATAGAGTCAATATTTATTTTTTAGTCAGTTTTAATAAATAGTGGCCGTTAGCTTCTTTAATACACAAGTTTTGCACAGTAAATCCGGCATCTTTGGCGATACGCTCTATAATTTCGGCAGAAGCCATAAGTTCTTCACTGTCATAAATTAGGATAAAGCCATTGTCTTTAAGAGATTTTTTCAAATTTGCTAAATATTGTTGACCGGTTAAACAGCGTTGGGTTTCGTCTAATGGACTGAATTTATCGTAAATATTGTGTACATCAAATAAACATATTAAATATGCTTCCTTGTTTTTTAAGGGAATTTGTTTAGTGTTAGGCTCGGTTAAACGATAATCTATATTATTAAAAGTGGAATCGTATTTACCGATAAAATGGCTAAATTCTGCCAATTTAGGCTCAATATCGATACAAATTAAATTGCCTCCATTCTGTGAGCGAACGTAAGGAGCCAATTTAGACAACAAAATACCGGCTCCGCCGCCAATATCGGCTACTGATTTATTTTTTAATTTTGTAAGTAAATCAGCTTGAGCGACTAAATTGCATAAAAATTCAGCGCGGTCTCGGCTTAACATACCTACTTCAATATGATTGATTGCTGAAAATTCTCGGCTTAAGCCAGTACGATACTGTTGGCAAATAGTTAATTCTTGAGCTAGATTGGGACGAGAAATTATATAATCGTAAATTGCTTGTTGCCAGGGATCGCTATAATTAGGTTGGGGAGCCGCTTTATATTTGTATTGCAAATAAGTAGCTAAATAAGGGAGATGACCTGGACAATTTCTTCCTAAGCTTTGAATAAATATTGTATCAGACAAAATTTGCCGACGCAGAATTTCTTTTTGTCTGGAATTTGCTGTCAAATATTCTATAAAATGATTTTCCGCTTGCAAAATTTTCTGATCATTTTTGTTGAGACCTTTTAAGCGTGCGTTGGTACGTTCTTCTTGCTCATGAAAGGCAGGGGGAGAAGCTGGAAGTGTTGGAGCCAATTGAACAGATCCAGCTAATTTTTCCGAGCGAAAAGAACAGCCTAAAAACAATAAGCAAGTCGACCCCAAAACTGATATGAGAGCCGCATATAATATATGGCTAAAGTTCACGAATGGCTAATCCTTTGGCCAAGCATAAAAAGAGGCTGTCCATTTTGTCTAGTAATAAAAACTGTCAGCTCATTCTTTGTGGCGCAAGTTTTGACTTTTTGTCTGATCGTTTCAGGCTCTATAGCTGAATTGCGCTTTTTGATTTCTAAAATACCTACATTGAGTTCCTTTATACGTTTTTGTAAAGCCTTCAAAGAAAACTTGTGAATTTCAGTAATTAAAAAAGCATCAGCTAAAGGCTCTTCAATTAATTTGTCACTAATGAGCCAGCTAGTTTGTTCATCAAATAGATGGGCTTGAAGTTTAGTGGCATATTTGTGTAAAAGGCCGGCTCGCAAAAGGACTGGCTCAATTTCGTAAAGATATTGACCTTCATGCAAAGAACCGACGTCTACAGCGATGTCTTGGCCAATAGGAAGACTTTCTTGGTGCCAAGTTCCGTCTTTCAAATAGATAGAAGCTTGTAAAGATGGCTCGATAGAACAATTGAGCCACAGTACAGCCTCGCGACATTGTTTATTTAGTCCGACGAATTCTAAGGAAGCACCTGGCAAATCTTCAAGCATAGCTTTATCAAAGCTGGGAGCTAATTTTATAGCCATAGGAATATTTAAAAATTTGGCTAGCCCCACAACTTTTTTTAGAGGTGGAAAAGTTTCTTCCACTTGATAAATACGCTTACTATCCACACGTCTAGCTGGATCGCTAAAAGCGGCAGCCGCTTGGGGAAGTTTGTTTTTTATGTAGTCAAGTTGCAAAGTTTGGATAGAGTAAGGCAGAGCCAAATTTTTGGCGTTAGCTTGCAAAATATTCAGTCTGCTTTGTTCTAAATCTACAGCTATAACAGGACGGTAAGTGGCTAAAGCCAAAGCGTCGCAACCCATGCCGCAACCCAGGTCTAAAATGGGGCCTTCAGGGGCTATAGCTTGCAATTTTTGTGCTCTGTGTAAAGCTAAGGGCCAGGCAGTGGCTTGCTCCAAGGCTTTTTCTTCAAAATACATTTTTTCGACCATGGAGGAGGGAAATTTTCGCAAAGCTTTTTGACGCAACTTAACTTGATTGAGCAACCAAGAAGTTTCTTCGGAAGTGAAATCTTGACGTAACTTTTTTATAAGTTTAAATTCTTCGGTGCCGCCAAGTTTGCTTTGAGCCAAAGTATTTATAACACTTTGTGTTTGTGGTTGTTCTAAAAACAATAATTCTTTATTGTTGCTTTCCATATTTTTATCTTCCATTTTTTTATATTATAAAAAACTCTTTTTTATTTCCAAACAACAAAAGAAAACCCTGTATCAATTTTTTTGGCTAAAAAACGGATACAGGGCTCTTTTTAATAAATTAAACTGTCAATAGAGACAAATTAGGCTTGCTTGGCTCCACAATTGGGGCAGAACTTCGTGCCTGGAGGTAATTCGGTGCCGCAGGAACAAACTTTTTTGTCAGGGGCAATTTTTGTACCGCATTCGGGACAGAATTTGCTACCACTAGGAACAGGAGCTTGACAGCTTGGGCAGGGGACAGTACCTGGAGGCAGCATCTTTGTACCACAATTATGGCAGAACTTACCACCGGCAGCTACCGGTTGCTGACAATTGGGACAAGGAATAGTGGCAGCTTGTTGAGGTGCAGCGGCTTGCTGAGGCTGTTGGATATTGGCTTGCATACCACTTTGCATGGCTTGTTGCATCATTTGCGGCATCATCATGCCCATACCCATACCCATACCGGCGCCCATGCCACCGCCGACCATGCCTTGGTTGTTGGCCATATCGCCCAGAGCATCGGCTGCCTTGAGTTGCATGTAGTTTTGCACTCCCAGAGCACCCATAGTAGCTCGTTTGCGGAAAGCGGCCTGGATTTCTTCGGGTACAGAAACATCTTGAATAAAGAAATCGCGCAAAGAAACGCCATATTTACCAAAGTCGTCTTTGACTTTGATCTTCATAGCAGCCACTAACTCGTCTAAGTTGCTGCGAATGCTGGCATAAGATTTGAAAGTGGTACTTAAAAGATCGTTGAGGCGAGTGCGAATGCTGCCTTTAAGAGTAGTGTTTAAATCTTTAGTGCTATAACTAGAACGAGTACCGACCAAAGTATTGACGAAGAGTTGAGGATCTTCGATACGCACAGACATGGTACCGAAAGCGCGTAATTGTACCCAACCTAAATCGGGATCTTTAAGGTCGATAGGGTTGGGGGTGCCCCATTTGAGATCGGTCATAACTTGCTGATTTACAAAGTAAACTTCAGCAGCAAAGACGTTATTTCCGCCAGCAAAACGGCTAAGGAACTCGGTGAGAAGAGGAATATTGGCAGTAGAAAGGGTGTGGCGGCCAGCTTTGAAAGTGTCCATGGCTTGGCCATCGCGGTAGAAAATAGCAGCCTGGCTCTCGCGAACAATCAGCTGAGCACCCATTCTGATATCGGCAGGGCCTTCTTCGGGAACTCTGCCTACCAAAGCGGTAGGATCATTGGGACGCCATTCGATTACATCTAAATATCTAGCCATAGTTTAAGCTTTAATCCCTTTCAAAATAAGTTCGCGCTCGTTGAGAGCATTGTCAAAGTTGGTTATACAATTGGTAAGCGATCTCAAAGCTAACTTAGGATCGCCCCCTTCATCGGCGGCGCTCTGTACAGCCATTAAAGCTTCTTCAGCATTGCTGATAATATTGACAAGAGATAAATCGTAGTCGTAAATGCGAGCCAGCTCAGCTTCGTCGATCTTCACGGCGTCGAAAAATCCGGTATAGCCTCGATTGGCGTGGCGTACACGCTCGATCACACGATCAAGCTTATTGGCTACTTTGTCGAAGGGTTCCATAACTGACAAATTGCCAGCTCCCAAAAATTCTTCTTGGGCAGATTGCATATTGCTCTTGAGGTTGGTTAACCTAGAAGCCATGTATTCACGCTGAACAGCGTCGCTTTCGCGTCTAGCTGCTCTCTCTTGCATACCGGCGTAACCTGGAATTTTGTTCATGAGGTTGTTGAGTTTTTCGGAGATATTTCCGAGACTGAGTTTATCCACTGAAAAGCCTCCTTGCTGGCAGGATTCCAAGAAACCCTCAAAATATCTGACATCAGATAAAAATGAGCTTCGTCAAGCCAAAACTCTCTTCCTGTTAGGAATTTTGGCTGTAAGTTTTTTAGTTGTTACTCAAAACCAAGACGTTTGAGAATACGTATTTCTCGGCGTCTCCGTCCAGTTAAGCGAGTTGTCCAGTGATCTTCTCCCAAAGGACGGACTAAAATGGTATAAAGTCCGAGTCTTTTGCCACCTAAAACGTCAGTAAAAATTTGATCACCTATAATAGCTGTGTTCTCCGGTTGAGAATTCATCATGCGCATAGCTTCCAAAAAAGGCTTTGCTCCCGGCTTTCTCTCCCAAAAACGAGCGGCAAAATAATGCTCGATTTCTAATTGCTCGGCAATTTTGCGCACTCGCTCTTCTCTGGAGTGGCCCCAAATAATGTTGGAAACGATGCAAATATTTTTAATGTGACCGTTTCGGCGGGCTTTATCTAAAGCTTTTATCGTCTTGTAGTCGACTAATAATGAATCGCGCTTAGCTAATGTGTTATCCACATCTAAGCAAATATTGACTATATTCTTTTGGGCTAAGCTGGCAAAAGGTACATCGGCTATGTTGTGGCAGTAAAGATCTGGCGTATAACGGTGCATATTTTTGTTGGCCTCAAGATCAATTTAAGTCAATAACTTCGCAATTTTGGGATTCTGTATCATAAATAACCATGGTAGCTCTACCGGTCAGCCAGCCGCAGCATTCACCAGGATTTACGATAGTACAATTGCTGAGTTTTTCGATCTTTAGTTCGTGAGTATGGCCATAGACGAGCAAACCGTGTGGTTGAGCTTGCAAAATATCTTTAGCTGATAAAGTTTGGCCGCTGTGAGAATTTTGTCGGCGTATATTTTTAGCAGCGGAACTGGAAGCGGCCATGTAGGTTGAAAGCTCGGTAGCTGTATAGGAAAAGTGCTGTAAATTTACGCAAGTAGTGCCGATAAAGAAAGTGACCGGCCCTTCCCAGAAATGGGCTCCCATCATAGCAAAGCGGCGGCGCAGCCCGTCTCTTTCGCCATCATTGTTGCCTAAAACGGCATGTACGGGAATTTTACTTTCTTCCAAAGGTGTCAAACTGAAGGGAGAAATAAAATCGCCCGCGTGAATAATAGCTTCAACTCCGGCTTTTTTACATACAGATACGGCCTGGCGCAATTTGTCTAAATTGTCGTGACTGTCTGATAAGATAGCAATTTTCATAAATAAAATCCTACACAATACTTGTTGAGACTATTTTTTGCCGCTGGGCTTTTTCTCCCTTTCTTATTGTTCACTTTTGTAGGTGATTGTTCAAAATGATTTGGTTTTCTAGCAGGTAAGGCTTATCATTTTGCAGTATACCACCAGGCGGAACGCTCCTTACGGTAGGGGTTTGGGGCTTCGTTTTGCGATGCGGCTTGTTTATATGGAAAGTCCAGATTCGACGTGTTTGTTTCTGATTGGCTTCCCAGAGCACGCAGTAAATTTGGCATACGATATTTTTATTGAGTGCATTTTGAGGTTTTATGGCATCTGAGCTACAGGGGCGGTACAGACTTATAAGCAATTTAGGCCATGGCAATTTCGCCACGGTTTATTTGGCCAAAGACAATAGAGCTAACGGCGCACTGGTAGCTGTCAAAGCTATATGCACCGAAGGCTTCTCGCAAGTTGAATTTAAAGATCTTAATGTTCAATTTGAGCTCGAAGCTAAAATTTTGATGTCTTTATCTCATCCAGGCTTGCCTAAAGTTATGGCCTACTTTAACCAGGGCATGTACTTTTATATTGTCATGGAATGGATCGCCGGCAAGACTATGCATCAAGAAGTGCTTGAGTCTGACGGCATTACCCAAGATACTGTGTTGGAGTGGGGTATCAAGCTCTCCGATGTTTTGAGTTATTTACATTCTCGCAAGCCCTATCCTATTTTGTTGGGCGACTTGAAACCTTCCAATGTTATGCTTACTTATAACGGAGATTTGAAGGTTATCGACTTTGGTGTAGCTCGTTATTTCGCTCCCAGTAAGAGTCCGCGCACCTTTACTATGGTAAGTCCTGGATTTGCACCTCCGGAAAAGTATAATCGTTTTGATTGCGATTTGCGCGGCGATATTTACTCTTTAGGAGCTACGCTATATTGGTGTTTAACTCAAGCCAATATGGCCAAGTTCAATTTTAATGTACCTCCGTTGCGCAAACTTAAGCCTAATGCCAACCATTGGTTAGAGGCTGTTTTAGCCAAGTGCATGGAATATGCTCCAGAGCGCCGTTACAGTTCCGTAGCTCAAGTGCGCGATGAATTGGTGTCTGTGCGCAAAGAGTTGCAAGGACGAGAAGAGAGAGCTACTGAAAAAAGTTCTAACATTTTAGAGCAACTTTATCGCCAGAAATATGGTGATAGTCACTCTTAGCTTCAGATTCGATACATTCTTGCGATAGGCAACTAAAGGCAGAAAAACACTAACTTGATTAACGATCACAAAGCTTCTCACTCCGTTCAATCGCAGAGGGAAGCTCTTTTCTTGTCAAGTTAACTCAAAAAAAGATAGTTAGAAAATATGAGCAAAATAAACTTTAAAACTATTACTCATAATGATCTTGAAACGGAGAGTTGGGGAGAGCGTTTGGCCAAAATTTTGCGCCCGGCCGACGTGATCGCTTTTTATGGAGATTTAGGAGCTGGCAAAACTACTTTTGTGCGCGGTTTAGCCAGGGCTATGGGAGCTTCTGAACGCGTTTCTAGCCCCACTTTTGTGCTTATGCATATTTACGAAGGGCGCATTCCTATTTACCACTTTGACGCTTATCGTTTAGAAAACAGTGAAGAATTGCTTAATATCGGTGCAGAAGAATATATTGGCACCGATGGTATAGCTTGCATAGAGTGGTCGGAGCGTACAGAGGAACTATTGCCTAAAGATTGTCTGCGCTTAAAAATTTATTATCGTACAGATTTGGGCCCTACCGGACGAGAATTGGTCTTCGAGTCTGATGGAGGTCGCGGTCAAAAAATAGTTGAGGCTTTACAAAATGATTCCCAAGAAAATAGATTACCATAAGTCTTTGATTATAGGTATTGATTGCTCCGGTGAGAGTTTTAGCGTGGCTCTAGTTCAAGATGGTCGTTGTTTGGCAGAGCGTGGTGGTTTTAGTCCTCGCTCTCACCTTTGCCGTCTTTTCCCTTCAATTAAAGGAGCTCTCGAAGAGATCGGCGCTTCTTTTAAAGATGTCGGCGCTGTAGCTGTGACTATTGGCCCTGGCTCTTTTACCGGTTTACGCTTAGGTATAGTGACAGCTAGGACAATTGCTCAGACTATCGGTTGCGCTTTGGTAGGTGTAAATACTTTAGAGGCTTTAGCGGCAGCTCATCCCGGCTGTTCTTGTCTTTTGGCTGGCCTAGATGCCAGAAGAGGAGAAATTTTTGCTTCATTTTTTGATACTTCCGATGGTACTTTGCGCCGTCTGTGTGCTGATAAAGCTTACTCTCCTCAAGACTTAGCTGCAGAAGCAATTCGTTTGGGATGCAAATTGGCTGTAGGTAGCGGCCCTGTTCGTTACCAAGAAGTATTGCAAGAGAAAGGATCAATCTTAGTTTCTGCATCTGTAGATGCTCAAGTGCGTGGAGCGTGGGTTGCCTTTTTAGGCGAAAAGGCCTTTAAAGCCGGGCATACCCAGGGCATCTTGGAATTAGCTCCCGTTTATTTGCGTTCGGCTGACGTTCAGTTAGGCTAAAAAATGGCTATTTCAAAGATAGAAATTCGCCAATTTACCAAAGATTTTTTGGATCAAGCTTCTGAATTAGAACTTTTGGTTTATGGCGAAAAAGAAGCCTGGCCCAAAGAGTCCTTCGCCTTTGATATAGAACGTGGTTATGCCCGCTATTTAGTTATTTTGGCTGATGGACATGTAATCGGTTATGCCGGCTCTTGGAATTTGCTGGGCGAATTGGAAGTTAGTACCGTAACTATTGCACCTCAGTGGCAAGGACATGGCTTGGGGGTTTACCTTTTCGCCAATTTAATAGCCAAAGGGCTTGAAGATGGAGTTGAAGCCGCTACTTTAGAAGTTCGTTTTAATAATGAACCGGCTTTATCTGTCTATCGCCGTTTCGGTTTCAAGGCTGTCGGAGTTCGTAAAAAATACTATGAAAACCGTTACGATGCTATTGTCATGCGGGTTGACAATATGCAAGATCCGGCTTACGTTCAGCAAGTTAAAGGCTGGGCCGACAATTGCCATTTGAAAGGATTGGACTAGAAAGAGATTATGAGTAATCGCAGCAATGCTAATTATATAAAGTGCGATCCGTTTTATCCCAAGTATATTTTAGGCTTAGAATCCTCTTGTGACGAAACTTCTGCCGCTATTTTGGGAGAAGGACGTGAAATTTTAGCTAATTTAGTTTCTACACAAATTCCTTTGCATGCTAAGTACGGTGGGGTTGTGCCTGAAGTAGCCTGTCGTGCTCATATGGAAGTTATCAATCCTATGATTGAGGAAGCTTTGGAAAAAGCCAATCTGAAATTTAGCGATTTAGAGGCTGTAGCTGTTACTTGTGGCCCTGGCTTGGTAGGAGCGGTATTATTAGGTGTGGCTGCGGCCAAAACTTTAGCCGGATGTTTGGACATTCCCTTAATAGGTGTCAATCATATGGAAGGCCACATCTTTTCTGCCCTTTTGGAAAATTCCGATTTGGAATTGCCTATGATTTGCCTTTTGGTTTCCGGCGGTCACACAATGTTGGTGAAAGTAGATGGCCCCGGATCTTATGAAGTGCTCGGTTCTACGCGAGATGATGCCGCTGGTGAAGCTTTTGATAAAGTTTCTAAAGCTTTAGGCATGGCCTATCCCGGTGGCCCCAAGATTCAAAAAATGGCTCTCAAAGGCAATAAAAATGCCATTCCTTTTGCGCGTCCGATGATCAATCAAGGATATGAGTTTTCTTTTTCAGGCTTAAAAACTGCTGTATTGCTCCATTTGCAATCTGAAGAACGCGGCACCGATGCTGACATTTGCGCTTCTTTCCAAGAGGCAGTTGTCGATGTGTTAAGCACCAAAGCCTTTAGAGCTGTACGTCGCTGTGGAGCTAAGTCTTTAGCTTTGGCTGGTGGTGTTGCTGCTAATAAAGCTTTGCGCGAAAGATTAGCCGAAGGAGCCGAGCGTTTGGGTATAACTTTTGTCTGTCCTAAATTTGATTTATGTACTGACAATGCCGTTATGATTGCCAAGGCCGGTTGGGAATTAGCTGCTCAGGGTTGGCGTTCTCCCTTAACTTTGGACGCTAAACCAAATTTAGATTTGGTGTAAATTTTATCTATGAAATTAGGTTTTTGTTTAAGTGCCGAACAATTCGCTCCCGCGCAGCTGATCGAGCAAGCTAAAGGGGCTGAGAAGGCCGGATTTGACGGTCTAATGATTTCTGACCATTTACAACCTTGGGTGCCGTGGCAAGGCCAAGCTAGTCACGCCTGGACTATGTTGGGAGCTCTGAGCCAAGGTACTAGCTTGCCACTTTCTACCGGAGTTAGCTGCGCGGGAGGACGTTGCCATCCTGTTATTTTGGCTCAAGCGGCAGCTACGTTGGAGTGCCTCTGTCCAGGACGTATTACTTTAGGACTAGGTGTAGGCGAAGCTTTGAATGAGCATGTCTTCGCTTCTTATTGGCCAGAACCAAAAGAAAGGGTGCAGCAGCTTTTGGAAGCTGTCAGCCTAATTACCAAGCTGTGGAGCGGTCAAGAAGTACGCTTTAAGGGTGAATATTTCAAAACCGAAAGCTTGCGTTTATACACATTGCCTGAAGTGCCTCCAGGGCTGATGATTGCTACTTCCGGCCCTTATTTATGTTCTAAAGCAGCTTCTTTAGCCCAGACTTGGTTGACAGTGTGGGCTAGCAAAGACAAATTGCAAAAATTGCTGGGCAAATTCAGAGAAAGTTGCGGCTCGGCAAAAAAAATAGCCCGTTTACAAGTACATGTAAGTTGGGATGTTACTCAGGAAAAAGCTTTAAATGCAGCTATGCAAGAATGGCCCAACGGCGGCTTAAATTTTCCCAAGGGCGATATTCGCTTTCCTGAAGTGTTAGCCGAAATGGCTAAAATGGTACGTCCAGAAAATTTTGCCAATCGAGTTATTATCACGTCCAATCCCGCTGACATTTTGGCTATGTTGCAAGAAAGCGCCGCTTTAGGCTTCGATGAAGTCTATATTCATAATTGCGGCCGCAATCAAACCGAATTTTTGCATATGTGCTCTCAAGAACTGATACCGGCTTGGAAGAGTATTGATCCTACGGTCAAACGTTCCTGAGCATTTAGCTCGATAGGCAGCAAAATCTAGGGGAAAAAGTTTTTTTCTTCCGGCCGCAGCAAAGCTTGAGCTGTCAAAGTGCTGGGCTGCCAATCGAAGCCGCGGGCAATTACAAATGGCGCTCTTTTTAGTTTGCCGCAAGCTAGCTCGGCTCCGGCTGCCAGGGCGTCGGCGCTAGCCATACGAGTTACTTTCAAGATGCGGCCGGCACTATCTGCTTGGCCGCGATAATCTGTAAAAGGATCAAAACCGCAACAACCTATAGCCACATTTACTATACCTTCGCGCCAAGGTCGGCCAAACGAATCGCTGATAATTATAGGTACAGCAAAGCCTGTCCGAGCTTGCAACTCTGTATATAAGCGTTGGGCTGACAGATCCGGATCTTTGGGCAATAGGCAAGCTGTCGGTTCGCTGTCGGTTGTTGAGCCTTGGCCAATATTGGATAGATCTATGCCGGCATTGGCGCAAGTAAAGCCTTGTTTGGTCTTTACTATTAGGCACCCGCGGCTCATGCGCACAATAGCGGCACTCTCTTGCAATACCAATTCTACTAGTCTGGCGTCTTTGTTGTAGCGTTTTCCATAGCTTAAAGCTAAAGGCGAAGGTTGTACTTGGCTAAGTTTTACTAATCGGCCTTCCGTTTTGGCTACCGCTTTGTGAGTGACAATTATAATATCGCCCTGGGCTAGAGGAATAGGAGCTGCTTCTAGCAGGATCGAAACTAAATTGTGGCCTGGTTCTAGTTCTTTGTCTGTGGTAATGGGGATAAAAGAGACAGCTCCTGGCGCAGTGTTGGGGCAAGCATATTTGTCGGTAGCCAAAACTTTTTTTTCCTTTCCGGCTCTGAGGTCAATCTAAAGTCTCTCTGTTTCAACGTCGGTTGCCGTTGCCCTTGAAAAATGTGTTTTTGGAGGCTTTCTCACGTGAACTTAGCCAATTTCAGACGCTGGGAAATTATAGGCAGCGGCGGCAAAACTACTTTTATGTTGGAAAATGCCAAGCTTTTGTCCAGGCAAAAGTGCGGCCAAGCCAAAGTGATCTTTACTACCAGCACCCATTTGGCTTGGCCCGGCGCCCGGCAGCATTTTTATCCCGGCCAACTTTTGGAGTGCGGCAATTTAGAAAGCGGCAGCTTAGAAGCAGCCGAAGCTCGGTGGCGTGAAGCTTCTTCTCTGGCTTCGGCTGCAAGCTCTTCTGCTCAAGGTTATGCGGGCCGCTT
>ERZ869991.544-NODE-544-length-13194-cov-5.916673_pt1 | contig 13194 bp, 12 predicted proteins | sample MGYA00520862_ERZ869991 | MGnify/ENA primary metagenome ERZ869991 (study PRJEB32232, sample SAMN07284978) | human gut metagenome | biome: human-associated habitat; material: feces | host: Homo sapiens | place: Tanzania | collected 2014-08-11 ...
CCAACCAAACCCTTACAATCTGCTATCGAGATGAATCTCCAGCATATAGGAAACAAATATGTAGCAATGGTATTTCGTTTCCAGCAACTTTTGGGCGATTTTAAGGAAGATGGGTATAAAATGTTACCAATAAGCGAGCAAGGGAGTTTGATACAACAGTGTATTAATAAGGTCGATGAGATACATCATGCTAATCATTCTAATGATATCGTATTGGTTACATCGGACAGTAGTCGTTTCCTAAAGTCAATAACAAATAAGTTAGATTATGTTAGGATAATTCCAGGCAAAGTTGTTCACATGGATCATACTGCCAATGCGGACTTTGATACATATATGAAATCTTTTGAAGATATGTTTCTCTTGTCAAAAGCATATAAGATTTATCTCCTACAAACAGGGGATATGTATCATAGTGGCTTTGCTAAAAGAGCGGCTATGATTAATGATAAACCATACGACGAAATAATATTTTAAAATGGATAAATTAGTATCAATAGTTATTCCTGTATATGGAGTAGAAAAATTCATACAGCAATGTGCCCATAGCCTATTTAAGCAGAGTTATGAGAATATCCAATATATATTTGTTGACGATTGCACGAAAGACAATTCTGTTAAATTGTTGAAACAAGTAATAGAATTATATCCAAATCGTAAGGGACAAATTAATATCATCAAAAAATATAAAAATGAAGGACAGTCTTTGGCACGTAAGACAGGTCTGAAATACGTGAAAGGAGAGTATGTCATGCTGATAGATTCTGACGATTGGGTGGAAAATACAATGGTAGAGCAAATGTTGTCTGCTATAGAAACACGCAAAACAGATGTTGTTTATTGTGATTATTTTAAAAATAGTGATACGCAAACACCCATCAATTGCATAGAGATACCCAATACCAAGGAATATATCAAGAATATGTTTCTGTTAAGAGCACCTGCGCAGACTTGGAATAAAATTTATCGTACAGAGCTATTTGATGATGTGGAATTTCCTGTAAAAAGCATGCATGAAGATTTGTATATCAACTTACAAGTAATGTTGTATGCAAAATCTGTTTCTCATCTAAAGCAAAATTTCTACCATTATCGAAACAATCCTAATTCAATAACACATAATTATCCTTTGGAGCAATCAATTGAGAATCTAAGTCTTATGCGTTGCTTTTTGGATAAAAATAATATGGAAGATGTATTGCCTTATTTTTATTCATTTCTGAATTATGTTAAGAGTTTTGCATTCAAACGTATTCGTCCTTTGGATAAAGGTTTAATGAAGCGCCTTATAGAAATTGATAAGCAATCAGGCAAATACATATTTCAATCAAATCAGTTTAATAAGTTTCCGACACAGCTGTATTTGTATTGGAAGTTGAAAACGTTTAGATTAAATAGTTGATTTGTTAATAGGCTAATTGAGAATTTTTTATTTATGGAAGTACGAACAAATAATAATAAACAGATTGCTAAGAATCTTTTTTTTAATGGTTCAACGTTTGTTATAAATTTCATAATCTCATTCTTTTTTACTCCATATCTTATAAGGACTGTTGGAAAGGAAGCATACAGTTTTTTTCCATTGGTTAATAATATTATAGGGTATTCATCAATTTTGACGACTGCTGTTGGTTCTATGGCAGGACGATTTATAACAATGAGAATATACAAAGGTGATGAAGAAGGAGCGAATGTTTATCTAAATTCTATGTGGGTGACTAATTTGTTGCTGTCTGCATTATTTACGATTAGTAGCATATTCTGTGTTATATATATAGATGACATTCTTACCATACCTGCTAATTTGCTTGATGATGTGCGATGGCTATTTGGCTTGGGACTATTTAGTCTAGTCCTCGGTTTGCTTACTGGGTATTTAGGTATAGCAACTTATGTGAGAAACAGGGTCGATTTGGAGTCTTCGAGAACTTTAATCTGTAACATAATACGTATATGTTCAATAATTCTCTTGTTTTGGCTTTTTAAGCCATCAATTGTTTACATGAGTATTTCTGCTGTTATATCAGGATTGGTGCTACTTGTATTTAATTACAATTTCAAGAAAAAACTTCTTCCAGAGTTGACTATAGCCCCACGGAAATATTTCTCTTGGAGTAAGGTTAAGGAACTGGCATCCTCAGGAATATGGAATTCTGTCAACCAGCTAAGCAATATGCTGTTATATCAACTTGACTTATTGATAACTAATATATTTATTAGTGCAGCGGTTACAGGTGATTATGCAATAGCCAAGACTGCACCTAATTTGATTTTGTCATTGTTAGCTATGTTGTCTGGAACATTTACTGCATTGTTTAATATTTTATATGCAAAAGGTCAAATGGACCAAGTTGTGAAGGAAATACGGAAAAGTATGATTGTTGTCGGTATGCTCATTGGTTTACCAATAGGTTTTCTTTGTGTTTACAGTGATGTTTTCTATTCTTTATGGGTTCCTGGAGAAGATGCAAAGATGTTGCAATGTATGACAATAATTACCATATTGCCTATGATTTTAGGAGGAAGCATAAATCCGATTTTTGGAATATTTTCTGTTACTAATAAATTGAGAATTCCTTCACTTGTTGTTTTATGTGCAGGTGTCTTGCAGACTATAGTTGTATTTATATTACTAAAAACAACGAATTGGGGAATCTGGGTGATTGTAGGAACCAGTGCGATACAAGGTCTTATAAGAAATTCTCTTTTTACTCCTTCTTATGGAGCTATTTGTTTGGGAAAAAAATGGTCAACATTCTTTCCTACAATGTTTAGGGGGATTGCTGGTGTCTTAGTTGTAATCGCTATTGGTTTGTTATATAGAAATATATTCAATGTGAACAGTTGGATTTCTTTTCTCTTGTCTGGTGTCGTTGTTTGTTTGCTTTCTTTGATTGCCAATAGCTTTTTTATGTTAAAACAATCTGAAAGGGGATATTTGATAAAAACAATAAAGAATAAGGTACCATGGCTAAGAGACTGAAGTTTTTTTTACTGTTACCATTTGTTTTTTGTGTAGCATTATATTTGTATCTTCTTTTTTGCTATAGTGGAAGAAATGTTCATCTTTCTATAGATGACGTTTCTATCAGCATGAAAGAATTGACAAACGACAGTATTGACTACAATACAATATTTAAGGAGATTTTTTTTAAGAAATTGAAAGTTATACATGATTGGACTGATGCTAAATTTACTTGTTACGTTTATGAACAAGATGGCAAGTATCATATAAACGATTTTCCTGTAAAATACAAGGAAGAAATCATGAATAATTCTGATTGGTTGAAATTTGGCTTTCATGCTCAGAATCCTACAGATTCACTTTCTGATGATAAGTCTTTTTCTACTGCATATAACATTGTAGATAGTAATCTTACTTACAAAATGGGGGGGCAAAGCCATGTTCTTAGATTGCATTATTATCACGCCTCCCCACAAAATGTGGAATATTTAAAATCTAAAGGTGTAAAAGTTTTATTGTCTGCTGACGATAATCGAATAAGTTATTCTTTATCACCTAAAGACAATAGAATTCTAATAAAAAACGGTAAGTTCTTAAAGGATGGCTTAACATATGTAAGAACGGACATTCGAGTAGAACGTGATAATATTATAACATTTCTTTTTGAGCATCTAAATGACGATGAGCTTATTGTCTTTACTCATGAGTGGGCATTATACTCAAGCAAGTGGATATGGATTAAAGAAGTTAGTCTTATAGTTATACTTAAATTGTTGAATTGTAATTTTATTATAGATTAGATGGACAAAATAAAGAGATTCTTAGATATCTATGTACCAGTAACTACATGTACATTGAGATGTCATTATTGTTACATTACACAACATCGCCTTTTTGAAGGAGCGTTACCTGAATTTAAATATTCGCCAAGTCATGTACGTCAAGCTCTTTCTAAGACAAGACTTGGAGGGACATGCCTAATAAATTTCTGTGGCGGAGGCGAAACGCTTTTGGCGCCACAGATGGTAGAATACGTGCGAGAATTGTTAGAAGAAGGGCATTATGTAATGATCGTGACAAATGCGACTGTTTCTAAACGATTTGACGAGATGGCCTTATTCCCTAAAAAACTTCTTTCCCATCTGTTTTTCAAGTTTTCTTACCATTATATGGAACTGAAGAAAAGAAATCTAATAGAGATTTTCTTTAAAAATGTGTGTAAGATGCGTGATGCTGGAGCTTCATTCACTTTGGAAGCAACTCCTTCCGATGAACTTATACCATATATATCAGAAATGCAGCAAGCGGCAATAGATCATGTGGGAGCTGTGAATCATATTACTGTGGCTCGTGATGAACGGGTAAATGGCGAGTTACCTATTCTTACAAAAATGAATCGCGAACAGTATAAAAAAACTTGGTCTGTATTCAAGTCTGAGTTCTTTGATTATAAAATGTCTATTTTTGGTGTTAAGCGTAAGGAATTCTGTTATGCCGGTGCTTGGTCTCTTTATATAAACCTCGGTACTGGTGTTGCTACACAGTGTTATTGTTCATATTTTAGTCAGAACATTTTTGAAGATATAAGCAAGCCAATTAAATTTAAGCCTGTAGGAAATAATTGTATGCAAGAACATTGCTATAATGGCCATGCCTTTCTCGTGTTGGGCTTGATTCCAGAACTTTCAACTCCTACCTATGGCGAGATTAGAAATCGGGTTTGTGCAGATGGCTCAGAATGGTTAAAGCCTGAGATGAAAGCTTTTATGTCAACTAAGTTATATGAGAGCAACAAACAGTGCTCTATATTAAAAAAGTTATGTGTAAATGCAGAAATCCGTTTAAAAAAAATAATAAGTAAAATTACAAGAAATTTTTACCATCATCGGTATTAAATGTAATTTTGATTGATAAAATGTGAGTGTTATGAAATATGATGAGATAGTAAATGTTTTGCGTGAAAAAATAAAAATGGCACTTACTCCTTTAATAAATAACGATTATATATTATTAGACCTTCCGTATTATTCAAATATAGGAGATACATTAATATGGGAGGGAACTAAGGAGTATCTTAAAACTTTACCATATAAATGCTTATACTATGCAAGTAAAGATAGTTTTATTTATAGAAAATTACCTAAGAATATAGTAATCCTACTCCAAGGGGGTGGAAATTTTGGGGACTTATATCGTTTACATTCGGAGTTTCGTAAGAAGATAATTGAATCTTATCCTGATAATAAAGTTATAATCCTTCCTCAAACCGTTTTTTATGAAGACGAGAGAATGGCGAAAGTAGATGCAGTGTTTTATTCTCAACATAAAAACGTTACGATATGCGCTCGCGAACAATGCTCTTACAATCTTTTGAAGGCATATTTTAAAAATGAGATTCTTTTGTTGCCTGACATGGCTTTTTTTATCAATCTGTGTAAATATAAAATGCGAGAAGAAGAAGAAAGAGTCTTATATTTAAAAAGAATAGACAAGGAATATGTTGATAATAACATAAATGGCTATATGCCTGTAAATGTGGAAACCCATGATTGGCCAACATACGGACATCGCTATAGAAAAGTTATTTGGGTAGAAAGATTTTTTTCTGTATTGAAGCGTTTTGCTAAAGGCATATATGTTAACAACAAATATATAATACGATTAGATGATTTCAAAAGAAATTATTTTTATCGTTCTTTCTATGTTCAGTTGGGAATAAGTTTTTTGTGTCCCTATTCAAAGATATATACGACTCGTTTACATGTAATGATTTTGGGATTATTATTAGGCAAGAAACTTGTGCTAATAAATAATTCTTCTGGAAAAATATGGAATTATTATGAAACTTGGTTAAAGGGGATTGATTCTATTGAATTATTTAGAAATGAATGAAATAATTGTATTTCTAATTTACTGAATGATTTAAATAATGTGCATCATAAATTGTAAAAAATAATACTAAATTCAAGTATAATATGGGAAATAGAATATCTGTTTCTATAATCGTACCTACTTATAATGTTCAAGATTACATAAAAAAATGTCTTGTTTCTATATCCAAACAGACATACACAGGTCCAATAGAATGTCTAATAATAGATGATTGTGGGACAGACAAAAGTATTAGTATAGCAAGGGAGTTTATAAGATCCTATAGAGGTTCTATTTCATTTCGAATTATTTCTTTGGAGAAAAACAGTGGATTATCTGCTGCAAGGAACTTCGGTATATTACAATCAAAAGGGGATTATCTGTATTTTTTAGATTCAGATGATTGGATCGAACCTTACTGTATTGAAGGAATGGTAGATCTTGCCAGTAGGTATTCTAATGTTGATATCGTTCAAGCTGGCGCTTATTGCTCGTCTAAGGAACAAAGTTCTTTACTATCAATGGAAGGAAAAAAGCTTCCTGAGTTTTCTAACGATAAAAAATGGATAAAGAAAACTTTTTTAAAAAGGTATGTAATTCCTATAACAGCATGGAATAAATTATTAAACCGAACTTTTATAATAAAAAATAATTTATTTTTTTTAGAAGGAATAATTCATGAAGATGAAGATTGGAATTGGTTCCTTGCTAAATATGTTAATTCTATTGCGTTTTATAAATTTGATACATACCATTATATAACAAGGAATGGTAGTATTATGACATGTAAACAAGATAAGAGCAAAAAAGCTTGGATAAAAATAATAGATCATTTTATAGACAATATAGACGATTATTGTAAAGGTACTCAGGAGCTATTTATTTATAATTTTTTAGTCAATAAATTCTTATTTGAAAAAGCATTTAGTGAAGATTATAAAAGATTATTTTTAAAATTTATGAACAATGCAGGAAGCATAAATCATGTTCTCTTATATACTATTTATAATAGGATATTGTGGAAAATTCTTTGCAAATTAAGATTAAACAAACAAGTGGATTTTATAATAAAAGAGATATTCTTAAAACATGATAAATAAAATAGAAAATCATAATGTAACTCGCTTGTCTTGGATTGATGATATAAAAGCAATAGCGATCAGTCTGGTGATATTGGGACATGCTTTAGGGTATAATCTTTTTTCAAAAGATATTCCGTTTTTAGAATCGTTCAATTCATGGATAGTATCTTTTAATATGCCTTTATTTGTAATAATGTCTGGTTTTACGAATTGTCGTTCATTTAAGAAGATTAGCTCTTTTGATGATGTAATTAAGTATATAGATAGAACAGTAAACCGATTACTTGTACCGTCTGTTATGCTTACGGCAATAGTCGTTTTTATACTTGGTTATTATAAAAATTTTTTCGATTTGCTATCTGGTGTTTTTTGTATGTTATCTTATCATTTTTTCTATTACTATCTTTCAAAATATTCAAATATATTACTTAGATTTGTGTTTTTGTTAAGTATAATTATAATAGGTAGTAAATATAATTATTTTTGGTTTCTACCAATGTTGGTTATACTTCAGACGATTATGGTATTTATAGTTTGGCTTGTAAATAGAGTGGTCTGTAAAAATGCGTTGTTTCTCACATTCTTGCCATTTGTAGTATTATGTAGTTTTCTGCCAGAATGGTATTCTGAATTTGGCTTGTATTATTGTTTAGGCTTATCTTTATATGAAATAGGAGTAATTGGAAGGTGGAAGAATAAAAGCATAATGTCACAGACTTTTATAATATGTATATTATTTGTGTTAGGACTATTGCTAATGCCAATTTCTATACAGCATGATTTTTATAAATATCCATTAAAGTTCATGATTCAAAATAAATTAATGGGTGAATTGCTAATTCGGCAAATTGTAGGTATGAGTTTTAGTTTAAGTGTTATTCTCTTAATTGCTAAAATTTCAAAACAACAATCTTGGTTTACAGAATTAGGAATAAAGTCTTTATATATTTATATATATCATGTAGCTATCATTTGTTTATTACCAATTTTTGCAAGAACATTTCATTTTAAATTATATATTGACAATGATTCATGGTATATGTGGGGGGGCATACTGTTATATATGGTATTAATAACATTGTTATCTCTCATTTCGGCAAATTTGTTATCTAAGTTAAAAGTTACTAGAGTATATCTTTTGGGAAAAATCTAATTGTTATGAATAAAAAATTGATTTCAATAGTTATACCTCTTTTCAATAAAGAAAAAAGTATTAAAAAAACGCTGATGTCAATTATTCAACAAAATTATAATGATTATGAAATCATAATTGTTGATGATGGTTCTGTTGATAATAGTGTAGAGACTATAAAAGGTATAAATAACGATCATATCAGAATATATCATAAGGAGAACGGCGGACCTGCATCTGCACGAAATTTTGGAGTTCAGAAAGCGAGTGGAGAATGGATATTATTTCTTGATGCCGATGACACGTTAGAAAAGAATGTTTTGTCTTATGTTGCAGAAAATATATATAAGTATCGTGATGTGGACGTTTTTACTTATAATATGTATTTTAAGTCTTCATTCAATAAACCCATGAGATATTGGCATCATGCTGACGGATACATACATCATCCGTTTTATTTATGGTATATTGGTCGTATTTATCCACGAACAGGAAATATGATTTGTAAAAAAAACGTATTACTTTCGGAACCATATAGAGTGGATTTACGGCGTCATGAAGATACAGAATGTACATTTAGAATTATGAGAAAATATCGCTTATTTGCATGTTCCTTAGTGTTGTTTACTTACAATCAGGATAGTATTGCAGCCAGTCTGAAAAGAGAAAATATAAAAGAAGATTTTATATGTCAATTGACTTTGAGGGGGAAAACGTTTGGAGAACAAATGGCTTTGTATAAATTATATAAAGAAAGCAAAATCGTTTATCCTGATGTTTGTCAAACAATATATGGGAAAAAATTTGAAAAGTTTAAATATAAAGCTGCAAATATTATATTACTTCTTTATAAAAAAATAACGGATAAAATATTTGTATATATTAAAAAATGAAAATTTCAATCATAACTGTTTGTTTCAATGATTTGGTGGGGTTGAAGCGAACATTGGCAAGTATAAATCGTTTAGAGAGTACTGACTATGAACTTATCTTTCAAGACGGTGGCTCTACAGATGGAAGTGTGGAATATGCGAAAGAATGGAAGGTAAAGCATGAGTTTTTTTTAAAAGAAAATAATATTCGTGTCCATTTGGAATCAACTCGGGATGGTGGTGTATTCTATGGTATGAATAAAGCTTTAGAATATGCAGAGGGCGATTATTGTATATTCATGAATTCCGGAGATTCGTTTTACGACAAGTATGTGTTGAATAATTTTTTAGCTATCAATCCTACTGCTGATATTTATACAGGTATAGCGGCTTCGCATAAAAACAATAAAGTTGAGCCATGGTATCCTTTCGCAAAGAATGCTGTTAATTTACTCTCTTTTTGGGAAAATGGTTCTTTGAGCCATCAATCTTCTTTTATCAAGACTTCTTTGATGAAAGAAAACCTTTACGATACTAAATTTAGAATAGGAGCTGATACAAAATTCTTTATGAAGACTCTTCTGATAGACCATGTATCTTATCAACCTCTATATTTTATAGTGTCTAACTTTATGTCTGATGGTATGAGTAGTGATACCAAAAAAGCGACAAACGAACGTAATGCTATTATGGTAGAACTGTTTGGCGAAGAGGTCTTTCGTAAAATAAAAAGGTTGGCTAAAAATGATTGGAATCATATCATAAAGGAAGTGGATGGAAATTCGAAATTTGGTAAATTAGTAGCTAAAGTCGTATTACTTATGCTATCAGTTCGCAAATGTTTTTTGAAAGTTAAGAGATGAAAAAGCATATTGGATTCATTATCGGTAATCTTGATGGGAAAGGAGGAACTGAACGAGTCAGCACCATGTTGGCAAATTGTTTTGCAGAACATGGCTATCGAGTTTCATTTATCAGCCCTCGTTCTAAAGGAAATTTTTTTTTTCAACTCCATAAAGATATTCATACTTATTGTTTGGGAAAAGTTTATGACCTCCTGCAAAATCTTAGATTATGGAAATATTTTTATCTGATAGTCAGATTCCTTATTAAATGGAGCAAGATAGATGTCTTGATAGATGTAGATATGGGAACAGCTATGTTTTCATCGCCTGCAATAAAAGGAACTCGATGCAAGGAAATAACATGGGATCATTTTAATTTTACGGTCAATGCGTCCGATAGAGCAAGGCAAAAAGGATTAGCTGCAGCTTTGCAAACTTCATCCAAAATGGTATTACTGACAAAAGCAGATAGAGAGATGTATATTCAGAATTTTAAAGATATCTCAGTTTCTTTTTTTGAGCAGATTTACAATCCCTTGACTTTTGATGTTGATAAGCCAGTATTGCATAGTGAAAAACGTGTAATAGCGATAGGCCGGCTTACACCTCAAAAAGGTTTTGATTATCTGTTGAACATTTGGCAGAAGATAGAGACAAAGCATCATGACTGGACACTTGAGATTGTTGGAAGTGGAGATGACGAAATGTCTTTGAAGGCCACGGTAAATGAAAAAAAACTAAAACATGTAGTTTTTACTCCGCCTACAAATGACATCAAATCTAAATTGACCGCTTCTTCTATTTATGTATTGCCTTCAAGATATGAAGGATTTCCTATGGTCTTGCTGGAAGCAACTGCGATGTCATTGCCTATTGTTGCTTTTGATTGTCCAACAGGCCCTTCCGAAATAGTGATTAATGATAGAAATGGTTTCTTGATACCAGCTTTCGATGAAACATTATTCGCAAATAAATTGGATACTCTTATTTCTGATTCAGAACTTAGGCAAGCGATGGGGCTGGAAAGCTTTAAAATATCTCGGCAGTTTACATTTGACAAGATATTTGAACAATGGAAAAAAATAATTAGTGAGATATAAATATGCATAACCCATTAAAGAAAATTCTCCATTTCATTGATGAGATAAAATGGATGAAATGGTACCTTCCACAAACTATTTGGTTTAATTTCCATTATCTGCCTTTCTGCCAGGCTAAACATCTTCCGATATTATTAAACAAACCCACTTTTAGAAAAATGGGGGGGCATATTAAATTAGAACCTGTAGAAGGTAAAATTTACCGGGGAATGATAAAGCTTGGATTGAAAACCATAGGAGTATCAGATGGAATAGGAGTAGTTTGGGAAAATAGAGGTACTATTGTCTTCCAAGGTCCATGTATATTAGGAGCTGGCGTGAAATTAGCTGTATTCGATACCGGAAATCTTACTTTTGGAAGTCATTTTACAGCTACAGACGGCTTGCGAGTTGTATGCGGTAAGAATATAACTTTTGAAAAGGATGTCTTGATAGGCTGGGACACTACGGTCATGGATACTAATCAGCATCAGTTGTCTTCGCCAAATGGGCAAAAAGTAGGGAAACCTTATGCATCTATAATAATAGGTGAAGCTACCTGGTGTGGATTCGGATGTTCCATATTGCCAGGAACAGAGGTACCTTCCAGATGCGTGGTAGCTTCCAAGTCGTTGTTGAATAAAAAATATAATGTAGAATCATATACGTTATTAGCAGGGATACCAGCAATTGTAAAAGCACATGGTGTTTGGAGAAATCCTAAGGATGATCGTATAGAATACTTAAATAATTAAATATGATACCCAAGATAATACATTACTGTTGGTTTGGCCGTAAAGACAAACCAAAGGAGGTGGAAGAAAATATAGCAAACTGGAAAAAAATGAATCCAGACTTTGTCATTAAAGAATGGAATGAGGATAATTTTGATTTCCGTGCTTTAGCTTTTACTAAAGAAGCCTATGCTGTAGGCAAGTATGCTTTTGTAAGTGATGTTGCAAGACTTTACGCTCTTTATACAGAAGGTGGATTATACTTGGATACTGATGTTAGGGAGTTAAAACCTTTTGAACCTTATCTTGATAATCATTCATTTGTTGGAAAAGAGAGCCTTTTTTTGGTAAGTACTGCAGTACTTGGTGCAGAAAAAGGAACCGCCTGGGTGAAAGGCTTTATGGATAAATATAAAAATCGTCATTTCATCATGAAAAATGGAAAGTTTGACAGTCAAGTAAATACTTTGTCTTTGTCTTTCTATTTTAATGTGAATTACACTTTATGGTCTGAAGGATATCTGACTATTTATGATGCAGATGTCTTCAGTGCCAAGCTATATGCTGACAAGCAATATATAATAAGCGAAAGAACGGTGACGGTCCATGAATTTAGTAGCTCTTGGATGTCAAAACCTTTGACACTTTTTCAAAGAATGTATAATTTGATAATTAGAGTAAAACTTGCGTTATGGAAACGATAAAGGCTACCAAGCATATTGGTTATATTGATGCTTTGAAAGGCTTAGCTGCCATTATGGTTTTTATGGGACATTTTATGTTGGCTTTTCCTTTACTGCAAAACTTAAAAGTTATTCCTGTAGTAAAGGAATTTGTCAATGGGTTGTTTCCTGTACATACGTTTATTCTTTTAGCAGGTTTTTCATTATGTTGCTCATTGCAAAAAAAAGACATTCAAAAGTCGATAACAACAATGGTGGCAAAAAGGTATTTTCGCTTTATTGTTCCCATATTTATACCGACCTTAATAGCTTTTGGTTTATGTAATTGTGGATGGGGGGGCAACCAACAATGGGGAGATATCATTCAAAGCGATTGGATGAAACAATTCTTGCCATCTTCAGCCAACTTAAAAGATCTTTTTCACTCTCTGTTTTATGCACCTGTAATGATTACTCCTTTGATAAATCCTTTATGGATGCTAAAATACATTTTTGTAGGAACATTTTTGGCAGTGCCATTTTATATAGGAACACGAGAAATAAACAATAGGTGGGTTAAATATGGCTTGATACTGATGTTTATGTTCTTGCTATCAAAGATAACGATATTTTATGTGTCCATGTTGGGTGGGGTGTTGATTTATTATCTCTATCAAGAAAATGCCAAATTGACATTTTGGGGGATATTGTGCCTAATCGCTTTTTGTGGAATGACATATTTGTCATTTGGCAATATAGATTGTGTGAGAGCATTTGTTTTTGTTGTAGGATTTACTTTATTCCCACGGGCACAAATGATATTGACGAACAGATTAAGTCTGTGGTTGGGCAGCATATCGTTTGAAATCTATTTATTGCATTCGTTAGTAATCTGTTCTTTGGGATGTAATATCGCTTTAAATATGGAGTACACTTTCCTTACTGTGGGTGT
>ERZ869991.546-NODE-546-length-13187-cov-4.887719_pt1 | contig 13187 bp, 11 predicted proteins | sample MGYA00520862_ERZ869991 | MGnify/ENA primary metagenome ERZ869991 (study PRJEB32232, sample SAMN07284978) | human gut metagenome | biome: human-associated habitat; material: feces | host: Homo sapiens | place: Tanzania | collected 2014-08-11 ...
GAATTTTTTTGCGAATATTCTAACAAATAGGGAAATTCCCTCCCCTTTTAGGGAAAAACCCTTTCCTTATATCGATTATTCTTTGTTTCTTTGCACCAAGAAAAGATTACAGATACAAAGAAACTTAAAGATACAACGATTATGAAAAGGGTTATATTATCTATGGCTATAATGCTCATGACCGTATTCTCGGCATCAGCCATGAGCTACGAACAGGCAAGAGACAGGGCTCTCTTCCTGACAGACAAGATGGCGTATGAGCTGAATCTGAACGACGAACAGTATGAGGCTGCCTACGAGGTGAATCTTGATTATCTGATGAGCATCAATACTTATGATGACCTCTACGGCACTTACTGGACGCGCCGCAACCTCGACCTGAGCTATATCCTCTTCGACTGGCAGTATAGCGCTTTCTGCTCTGCTGCCTACTTCTATCGCCCTCTGACATGGAGCGACGGTGTGTGGAGATTCGGAATATATGCAAGGTATCCTTCCCGCACGTATTTCTACTTCGGCAGACCGGGCTTCTATCTGTCTTACCGCGGCGGACACAGTTGGCACATGAATGGCGGACACAGCTGGTATCACGGACGCTCTTTCGGTCCGAGACCTGGCGAAAGCCGATTCGGAATGAGAGACCGTTTCGACCGTGGCGACTTCCGCGGAACTCATAATCACGGCGGTGGTTTCGACCGTCCGGGCAACCGTCCGGGACGCAACGACCATGGATTCGGACGCGACGACAGAAAGCCTGACAACAATAACAACGGTGGATTCCGTGGCGGAAACAACGGCGGAAACAACAACGGCGGATATCGCGGTGGAAACAACAACGGCGGATATCGCGGCGGAAACAACGGTGGAAATGACAACCCTCAGAAGGGCGGTTTCAACAGAGGCTCCTTTGCCGGAAGGATTAACAATGCCGATGCCGCCAAGTTTCAGCAAAAACAAACAAGCGACAAGGCTTTAAGAATGAACGAAAACAGAGGTTTCACTACCCGACAGAGCAGCACACGCACTACGGTAAAGGACACTCCACGGAGAGAATCATCGCAGCCATCACGCAGCATGGGTTCCTCATTCAGTCGTCCGTCATCATCCTCTTCTTCCACATTCTCTCCGAGCCGCAGCTCTTCAAGTTCCAACTCAGGTCGCAGCTTCGGCGGAGGCAGTTTCAACGGCGGCGGTCGCTCTGGTGGCGGTGGTCACATGGGCGGAAGAAGATAATTTTTATCTGATACTGTAAAACTTTAGGTTGGTTATTAATAAATAGGCAAGGCAACGTGCAAAATATATATACCGCACGTCACCTTGCCATTTTTCTGCTTTAAACAGCTCCTATATTAAGAGCCAATCACATCTCGGGCATCTCTATTTGAGGTATCACACATTCTGCCTCATTCTCCGCTATATTGTTGTCAAAGAACATGCACTGAATTTCAATGTATTATGCAACACATTTAGGAATTATTCTTGCTCTTCACCTACTTAAAAGAGGAATTATTCCATTGAAATATACCGTAAAAAGAGGAATTATTCCATTGAAATATACCGTAAAAAGAGGAATTATTCTATCAAGTTACATCTATAAAAGAGGAATTATTCCGCCAAAATATAAACGATTGATAACCAATCACAACCAATAGCAAGCGACAAGTAACTTTGTAAATACTGACGAGAAGACTTCCTGCAAGTAGCGAATCTGCCGAAAGCAGGTGTTGTAACTACCGTTAAAAACACTTTTAACTACCGTTGAAAACACTTTTAACTACCGTTGAAAACACTTTTAACGGTAGTTACAACACCTGCATCCGGCATAAACATTCCCCCTCTTACAAGCACAACACAATAGAGTTTACCACTCTTAGTTCCTGATGAACCTAAAGTAGGGTCTATCTCTTACAGAAAAAAAATAAAGTATTCCCACTTCTTGGCTTTTTTAGTTAAAGAAAACAAAATGCTTTGTCATATTGTAACAGAAAACATATATTTGCAAAATAATTCTAACAAGAAAGACAAGAGAGTTAATACACCAATGTTCTAATTTTTAAATCTAAGTATCAAGATGAAACATCTGTTCATTACTGCCTTATTGACTACGGCATGCACACTTGGAGCATCGGCGCAAAGTATTGAAGTTACTGACACACAGGGACTGACGTACAAATTTGCCGCCGATAGGGTTAAGGACATTTCCTTTACCAAGACTACTGCAGCCGATGTTATCAACTTCAGCAAAGTGGAAGCCCGAGTATATTCTTCGGGTGCCGTGGAAGCTGAATTTTCCTCCGAAGACAACAAGAAAAGTGTTACGCTATGGATTGTTGGTCCGCCGATGGGCAAATACCTCTACGACGGAGTATACAACGTGGAAACAACGAGCAACGCTATGACTATCGATGCCGACAAGAACTATTCTTTCGTAACGCAAGACAACAAGAAAACCGCACTCAAGTCGGGAACAATGACTGTTGCCTCTACGGGAAAGGACTACACCATCACATTTGATCTTACCCTTGAGGACGACACCGAGCTAAAGGGAAAATACGTGGGACAGATGCCGGGCTACGTGGGCAAGGACTTCACTCTGAATACCTGTCAGGAACCGAAGGTGAAGACTACCGAGGTGAATGATTATGTTGACGGCGAGTTCTATTTCAATATGAACGACGAGTCGTGGGACTACGAGATGGCACTCGACTTCTACTCTGCTGCCGGTTCGGCTAAACTGCCGGCTGGTACTTATACTTATTCTGACGACATGACGGCTGGCACTTTCAGTTCGCGCAGCTATCTCGACATCTATAACCCGAGTAATTCATACAAGTTTGCGGCTGGAAGTACGGTAACCGTGGCTTATGATGGCGACAACATCTCTCTGCAGATGAATCTCATTACCACCGACGGCCGCAAGATTGACATGAAATACGAGGGAAAAATCACTTTCCCGGAGGTGGCGCAGACTAAACAGACAGTGGCGCTCGCTACATCGGCAACTCCAAAGGTGATTGACAACAACGGACGCGTGGACGGAGAGTTCTACACTAAATTCAACGATGCCAACTGGAACTACGAGATGGCTATCGACTTCTTCGCTAACTCTACCGAAACGAAAATACCGACAGGTAAATATACTTTTTCTGCCGACAATACACCGGGAACCTTCGGAAGCAAGAGCTATTGCGACCTGTATACACCAAATTTGGGCAACTGCCGCTTTGCCGAGGGTAGCACCGTGGACGTTTCTTATTCGGGCGATAATATCGTGATGGACTTCAACCTTATTCTCGACGGCAAGGACTATATCCTGACGATGAAATACGAGGGACCTGTCACTTATGAATTCTAACATAAAAAAAATAGATTGATATGAAAAACTTTATTATAACTCTCCTCGCCGTATTCGCTACGGCAACGGCGGCTATGGCTCTGCCAACCGACAAGACGTTCACTATGCATGTGAATACTGCCGACGGAAAGACGGTGGACTATAAGTTTAGCATGGAACCGGTGGTTACGTTCAACGAGGGCGAGATGACAATAGCTTCGTTTGCAAAGGATGACCTCAAGCTGGTTATCGACAACGTTACTAACATCACTTTTACGTATACGGAGACTTCGGCTATCGCCAATACTCTGGTTAATGGTTCTAATATGAAAATTTCTGCCACTGCCGGCGGCATCAGCATCACTGGAATGAAGCCTAACGGCAAAGTGGCTGTGTTCGACGCAAGCGGAAAGCAGGTGGCTGCGGCTTACTCTGATGCTAACGGAAATGTTTCCGTTGATATGGGAAATTCGGGAAAGGGCGTGTTCGTGGTTAACACTCCCGACAACTCTTTTAAATTCATAAAATAATTTTCTCGCGATATGAAAAGAACTTTATTGGCAGCATGGGCGGTGGCTGCGGCTACTTCGCTCTTTGCACAGAATTATCAGGTGGTTGTTACTTCTACCGACGGAGAGCGCAAGGTGTTTGCTACTAACGACGTGGCAAGCATCAAATTCAAGGACGCTCCCGTTTACAAGGAGGCTAACACGTTTATCAGTGGTATATACAGTCCTTATGCTGAGAATGCTCTTTATGACATTACTATAGGAACGGAAGAACCCGACGAGGAGGGAGAACCGGCAACTGTCGGCGGGTTCCAGATCGGACTCTCCATGTATGCTCCGCTCAGCGCCGAGGCTCAGAATGCTATTCTGCCCGACGGCTACTACAGGGTGGGTGGCGGTACGTCTTCTTACACTATCAGCGCCACCAACTCCGCTATGTGGATAAGGTTTGCCGAAGGCTCTGACGGCACTACGGTAAGCATGATTGTTGACGGTACGGTTGACGTGAAGCACGACGGACAGAATTATGACATGCGCATAGAACTTGACTTGCTCGACGGTACTCATGTTGATGCGTCTTACTATGGACCAATGACGTTTAAAGTGGGGGCTTCGGGATCTACGGATTTTGAAGAGGACCAGAATGTTTCCTTTACCGAAGGACAAGGAAGGGTGTGGGCTAACTGGTTTAACCCGTTCTCTGACGATGCCGCCCTGCAGTTCTTCACCGGAAAATTCACAAGCGACGGAACACAGACTGAGGGATATTATCTCTATCTGCCTGTGTTTATGAATAAGGACGAAAGCCGCGATGCTACCTGGACACCTGTTATTCCTGACGGTACGTACAAGATTGATCCGCGCGACTTCGTGAGCGGACAGACTTATCTGCCTAACACCTTGCAGAAGGGCGCTAATCTCGATATCTTCGGCTCTACTACGGCTATTGGCTCTTACATGACGTATCTTGCTGCCGACGGACGCCTGCAGATGGCTCTCATTACTGACGGCGAGATGACGGTTTCGGAAAACGGTAAGAAGTTCCAGTTTGACTTTACGGCGAAGAACGGTATTAAGATTTCCGGTTCTTATAACAACAAGCCGTATATCGTGAACATGATTAACAACAGCAACAAACCGGAATTCCCTGACGGACTGACAGCTGACTACGAATTGAAGAAGTTCCCGGATAATGCCGTTGCTATTGACTATAAGATGGGCGACTATATCGTTAGCGGACTGAACTCGCATATCCTGATGTTTACCGACCCGGATATGAAGAAGGGAGACTATCTTGAACTCGATCTCTTCTCTGACTCTGAGGATCTGAAAGACGGTGTTTATACTTTCAACAACTCTCTTGAAGATATGTCGGGCATCAAGGGCTCTGTGAATTATCAGGGAAATATCGTCTACTCATGGTATGGCGACCTCGACTCTACCGACGACGAGGGATACCAGAGCATCCTGGCTCCAATTTCAGGCGGCACGCTCACGGTATCTACTGTTGAGGGTAATACAAAGAAGTTTGATTTCGACCTCCTCGACTTGAAGGGTAACAGAATTACAGGTACGCTGACAAAAACTCTGAACTATTTCTCCGACTCTGATATAAACGAGGCTAAGATTGAGCGCAACCGCTCACGTATCGGAAAGGTTAAGCGCAACTGGGGAAAGAGGGATAATAACGTACCTCGCTCGCTGATGATTCGCAAATAAGGCGAAATGAAATGATATTGAATTTATGAAATAGAAAAATGCCCATAACCGGTAGTTAGCTGGTTATGGGCATTTTTATTTTGTATTATTTTCTTATTTATTCATCAAATATCTCTCGGCTTCGAGTGCTGCCTTGCAACCGCTTGCAGCTGCTGTGATTGCCTGGCGGTAAACTGGGTCGGCAACGTCGCCGGCTACGAAGATACCTGGAATCTTGGTGAGCGGTGTGTTGTTAATGGTCTTGATATAGCCCACCTCATCGGTCTCGAGCCAATCCTTGAAGACGTCGGAGTTTGGCTTATGACCGATGGCGAGGAAGAACCCGTCTATCTGGATATCCACTTTCTCCTCGTCCGGCTCGCCCTTGCGCTTAACAAGGTGTGCACCCTCCACGCCGTTCTCGCCAAACAGACCGATGGTGTTGTGCTCAAAGAGTACTTCGATGTTCTCGGTGTTCATTACTCTCTCCTGCATCACCTTTGAGGCACGCAGGAAAGGTTTTCTTACTATCAGATAAACCTTCTTTGCCAGTCCGGCAAGATACAGGGCATCCTCGCATGCCGTGTCGCCGCCGCCAACCACGGCTACGGTCTTCTTGCGATAGAAGAAGCCGTCGCAGGTGGCACATGCCGACACGCCCATACCGTTGTATTTCTGCTCGTCGGGGAGTCCGAGATATTTTGCCGAAGCACCGGTGGCGATAATCACGGTGTCTGCCTCCAGTTCCGTTCCGTCGTCGGTGGTAACCTTGTATGGAGCCTTGCTGAAGTCCACTTTTGTTATCTCGCCGTCGCGGATGTCGGCACCGAAGCGTTCCGCCTGTTCGCGGATATCGTTCATCATCTGTCCGCCCATCACTCCCTCGGGATAGCCAGGGAAGTTCTCTACCATTGTGGTCTGTGTCAGCTGACCGCCGGTTAGCAGTCCGCAATATTCCACAGGCTTCAGGTTTGCCCTCGAAGCATATATGGCAGCGGTATATCCAGCAGGACCGCTACCGATAATCAAGCATTTTACGTGTTCCATAATTACAGCAGTTCTTCAATCTTCTTTGCTATATTCTCTATGCTCTCTGTCGGCTCGAAGCGCTCCACAACCATTCCGTATTTGTTTACGAGGAATTTCGTGAAGTTCCATTTTATGTCAGCCTTTTCCTTATAGTCTGGGTCTTCCTTCGAGAGCATCTCGTCGAGCACCTTTGTCAGCGGGTGATTCTCGTCCCATCCGGCAAAGCCTTTCTGCGATGTAAGGAATTTATAGAGTGGGTCGGCATCCGGTCCGTTCACCTTCACCTTCTTGAAGCGTGGGAACTCCGTGCCGTAGTTCAGTTTGCAGAACTCATGAATTGACTCGTCTGTGCCTGGAGCCTGCTGTCCGAACTGGTTGCAAGGGAAATCGAGAATCTCGAATCCCTGACTGTGATATTTCTCGTAAAGTTTCTCCAATTCCTCATACTGCGGTGTGAATCCGCATTTTGTGGCTGTGTTGACAATCAGTAATACCTCGTTGGCATACTCCTTCAGAGCTACCATCTTTCCTTTTCTGTCTTTAACCGAAAAGTCAAATACCGTATTCATTTTTCTTTATCCTTTGTTTGTTATGTTTTATTTGTCTATTTGTCGTTTTGCATTCTGTCCTTTGTCTTTCTCCTCTCAAAAAGTAAGACACACGGGCATTTACTCTTGCAAAATTACTCATTTAAATTGAAAACCGATAACCGACGGTGGATAATTTGAGTTTTTTTACAAACCGAAGTCCATTGTCGCCGCTGTTTTCTCTACTGCCTTCTCTGTTTTGTCGGGCAGATTGCAGAAGAAATCTATCTTGCCGCCAAGCTTATTCTCGAGCTCGGAGATGGAGATGGCGTAGTTTTTGAGATTATCGCTACCGTGATTGACATTGGTATGTTCAAACCAGAAGGCAATGCCTGAATAGACGTTTAAGTCGGTGCGTTTCCATACTATTGCCGAATAGAAATATTTTGGAACTATCATTTTGCCGTCTATGCGTGTCAATATTTGGTCTTCGCGGTCTATGGTGCCTCCTTTGCATATAAAGAGTGTATCGTTTTTGCCAAATTTGTTACTGCTCGTGCTTGCAAAGTTATGTATGAAGTTTTCCATCGTGAGCCATATTCCACTATTCTTTCCATTCACTTTCTGACTGCCGTTGAATGCACTGTACTGCGGTTGCATGTTAGTAAGATAAAATGTCTGCTTGTTTATGGCATTGCTGTATGTACGGTCATTGGAGTTGCAGATATGTCCATGGTCAAAACCTCTTGCCGCATGAATATAGCAATGTTCCGCACCATTCATATTATCGGTATAATGCCAATAGTCATCAAGTGTCAAATTGCTCAAATCGAAAAAATAATTTGAATTTGTCGATGTTTCTGAAATGTTGTAATCTCCGCTCCATCTACTTCCGCTACCAGATATATTCTTCTTTGTCAGAATATAGCATGACCAGCGGTTCGCTTTCAAGTCCTTGTCCCACTCCACACAGTAATTCACGCCGTCCTTGTCGAACGACTTGTCGCTTGTCCGGTATACGATAAACTTGCTGTTCCCGCCTTGCAGATGCGGCACTTCGATGCGTGTGGCAGCCTGGTCGGTATATGCTGTGTTTCTGTTGTCGTTGCGCTCCGTGGCTCCTCCGTTGTCTCCTCCGTTGTCATCGTTGCCACAGGCGGTAAACGACAGGAGCACTATTGTGGAATATAGGAGCTTCTTTACATTTAAAATCTTTGTAAAAATCATAATTGTCTTGTCTTTTCTTCTTAAATCATTTGGTTCTTTGAACTTTTTACTTCCCCTCATCAATCTTCTTATTACATACTAAACTTTCTGATTTATATTCTTCCCCTCTCCCGTCTCCCCTTCCAGGGGAGAAGCAGTTTCTCTTTCTGCTTGAGGACAGATACCTTGGTTAATAACAACATTTGCCTGTCGAATTATTAACGACTCGTTTTCGAATAATTAACGAGCAATATGCAAATTTTATAGCAATCAAAGGTAACTGCTCCGCCCCTGAAAGGGGAGGCGGGGGAGGGGAAGAACACATTCAAACAAAAACATATAAAAACAAAAAATGTGTTCATGCGCATATGCAACTACGCTTGAACACACTTTTATTCTTTCCTTAAATATATAATGTGTATATATTATTTGCGGGCTTTTCCATAGCGGCTCATGAACTTGTCCACACGACCTGCGGAGTCAACGAGCTTGCTCTTACCAGTATAGAACGGGTGAGATGTGCTTGAGATTTCGACCTTTACCACTGGGTAAGTCTCGCCTTCAAATTCTACTGTATCTGTTGTCTTGCATGTAGAACGTGTAAGGAACATATCGCCGTTGGACATATCCTTGAATACGACGGGGCGATAGTTTTCTGGATGGATACCTTTTTTCATTTTAATCTAAATTGTTTATTTATTGTTTATAAAATTATTATGCTTTTCAGCATTTGGCTGCAAAGGTAAGGATTTTTTCTGGAATGGGCAAGGATTTGGGGAGTTTTTTGTAGAAGCAATGAGATTTGGGAAAGTTTTTTGTGGGGTACTGGGAGTTCTGAGAGAACTGTAATTGTATGGAGCAACAATATAGTCCTCTCAGAACTCCCAGTACTCCCATAAAATGCCCCACAAGAGAACTATCTTTTCCCATTATTCTGCCGATAGGCTATCCTTGCCCTTGTCATTTCTTCCCTTATTCCCCCTTTCTCTAAAAATTCCCGTTTTTGCCGCTCAATCAGTTTTGCCAACAACACATCAGTCTGATGTATCAGTACAATGGCAATATTGGCTATCGTTTCTGCACTTCTTGTTTTTATTTTATCAGTAAAATCCTTTGGATTTGTATGTCTTTTGCAGTATTCACGTGTTTGAGCAGTTCTTTTATCGGCTATTTTCCACTGCTCCAATCCATTCTGCCTAAGATAATCCTCATAATCCAACAGTAGTTCTTGCAGACTTGCCTTTGCTACGTTTGTCAGTTTCAGTTCTGTTTCCTTTGAGGTTGTTGCCGCGGCACTGCCTTCAGCAATATTTTGTCTGCCGCTGCGAGCCGCCTGTATCATCTGGTCAACAGTCCTGTCTTTTGTTGAGAAGAACGTGTTTGCAAAATAACGGGTAATATCATATATACAGGTTGCTTTCTGAAAGGATATCAAATTTCTGTAATCTCCCTTCTGAGCTATAAAATCGTTGTTATTTTCCATAGAATGTCTTGTGTGTAGATTTAAGATAGAGATAGAAAAATCCCATCATCGAACGGGGATGATGGGATTTGATATAGTAAAGTTTAAAGTTACTTGACGACAACATTCTTGATTTCCCAAGTAGGAGCACAAGAAGTGTTGCTCGTGTATTTAAATGCTATTGTTACATTTGATTTGCCAGCAAAAGCCTTCATATTTGCTTTACTTTCACCAAATGTCCAATTTGTTCCATCAGGCCAGTTTTCAACAGAAAGCTCAGTCCAGTTAGCTTTTGCTACGTCTCCATTATAGTCTGTGCTTGCAAGTACGCTAACATAGTCAGCTCTATTATTACCATTCAAGAAGTTCAAAGCTTGTTCGAAAGACAAATTGGCATCCGTCTTCTTGCTTAAATCAAGTTTCGGACTTACAAGCCAACTTTCAGCTGCAAGATTCTTTTTATTAACATAGGCAGAAGCTTTCATTTGCTTATAACTTGCATCATGTTTCCAAACAAAAGACATTCCATCACCCATTGTTATATTTATGATTGAGAAAGAACCAATACTTGAAGCAAATGTTTCATTGAGAGCTTCAGAATCATCAGAAGGTTGATCAGGTGTTACAGGTTGGTCTGGAGTAGGCTGATCACCGCCAGTACCCTCTGTAATGGAGAAGTTCTTTATCTCCCAAGTTGTTGAATTGCTTGAACTGCATACAAATTTAAATGCTACCACAACCTCTTTACCAAGATATTCCTGTGGGACGGCAATAGTATTAGCTGCATAAAAGTCCCAAGTATTCGTTGAAGAAGCAACTGGCTTATAGCCAAGCTTTGTCCATGTAGCAGCTTCCACATCACCAGAGTAGTCGCTACTGATATACATCTCGTGGTTATTCAAGTCTGACTCGTTAAAGGCATAGCGAATAACATTGTCAAAATTAATCACTGCTCCAGTTGTAGAGCCTATGTTTATCTTAGGAGAAACAAGCCAAGCTTCGGTTTCATCATAAGTAGAACCATTATATCCTGTAGCCTTAGCATAAGTGCTACCAAGACTCCATGCTGCACCCTTTGTTGTTACAGCTTTCCAATCAGAAAGGTTTGTATCAGTATATGGAAGAGAACTTTCTGCCGGTGTATCAGGTGTATCCGGATCTTCTCCCGGAATCTCATAAGGTGCCGGAACGTCCTCGCAACTTGTTAGCGAGGTGAATGAGAATGTGAGGGCTGCAATTGCCATCACTGAATATAATATCTTTTTCATAAATTTTTCTTTTACGTTTTAATTGTTGTTCTGTTATTACTTAGTTTTATCCTCGCCTGTCATGATATCGATATCGCTCTCGCTACGCAGAAGTATCTGCCAGGTGTAGCCATAGCGAGAAGGATCAGTGGAATAAACGGTGAAGATACCTGTCAGGTTTACTTTTCCCGTTGGCATTGCCTTGGCTGCGAAATCTGCGTATGAGCTGCTGCGAACTACCATCAGCGACTGAGCCTTACCGTTGATTTTCACCGTGCGGCTCACGCCGTTTCCGGCATCTTTTTCAGCATCTGGTGCCCAAGCGAGCTTACCGTCAGCCTTGTCCATCTCAACGTTCTTCAGAGTCATCAGCTTATTCCTATGAGACTTGATATAATCTTTGTCCTTTAATTTTGTTAAGTCAAATTCTTCAGGTTCAACTAAATCCGGTCTTGCAATGCCAAGAATTTTGAAATGTTCATTCCATGTATTGAGACTCATACGACTTGGATACGTCCTTACCTTTTCAGTATTTTCATACAATGTACCTAATTGAACATTGTTTCCATAGACACCAATATATAAGTCTTTAATATTTACAAGTATTTCCTGTCCGATAGGTAAAAATCCGTACAAACCACCCTTTTGTATACAAATGAGTAGTCCCTCACCACTTTCGTCCTCTACAGAAATTTCATTGTAAATGTTTCCTTGGATGTCGTTTCCTGTCACTCGTACCTTTATTTGCCAATCATTTTCTATATGGATTGCATAAAATGGCAAATTCGTATTTCGGTCTTGTAATTCTTGATCCTTTATGTCCACGGTCTGTGCCTTCAAGTCCTTAATAGATATAATCCTGTTGGGATCCTCCTGAATGTTGTTGTTGCCGTAAGGTGCAGTGGTAGAACCATTGGTAGGGTCGCTCCAGTCGTCATCCATACAAGATGTGGCAACACCGCTGAGCAGCATAGCCGCAACAATGAATTTTATATATTTAGCTATTTTCATTTCTTGAGAGTTTTTTAGAATTTGTATGCGATGTTCAACATTCCGTTAGTGCCGTAGGCATAGAACTTCATTGGGTTCTTAGAGAACTTATATGCACGTGCTGTTGCTGTTCCATCAGCCTTCGGAGTACTGTAGTCACTTCGGCTCTGCTCATATCCTCCAGTTACGATGTTCGTATTGTTCAGGATATTCGTTACAGAGAGGTTGATAGACAGTGAACCGTGCTTCAGATAGATGCTTCTACCGATAGAGCCATCGATCATGAATCCGCCGTGTCCCTTTGCCTGAGCCAGGTTGCTGCGGATTGGTTCGTTGTTGAGAATATCGCCACGCACCTTGCATGAAGTCTGGTAACGGTAGTTTGGAGAATACGACAGATAGATGCGGTCGTAGTAGTTGGCATTGAGGTCTACGAACCATCCGCCACTGTGGTAGCTAAGTCCGAGACTTGCCGAAGTGAGTGGCGTTCCGCTCTCGCGCATACCTTTATTATATATATGGTCCTCAACGAGACCTTCGGCAACATCGCCGTAAACGGTAGCGTCTTGCGACTTCATATACTCCAGTTTACCGTCGTTCATGATCTTCGCATCGCTAATCTGTCCGATAAGTTTGATGTCGAATGCACTTGTAACCTTGAACTTCAGTCCTGCCTCAACACCATAATAAGACTTGTTCATGTCTGAGATAGACACGTAAGTAAATGAGTTGATGTCGTCCATATAGAAGTTCTGCCAGTCGGTAGCATTTGTTACGCGGCTATAATAAGCATTGATATTGGCATGCAACCAAGAGTTCTGCAACTGATAACCCACCTCTGCATTGAACACACGCTCATTCTTCAGGTTGCGGATAAAGTTGTTGTTGATTTCAGGAGAGATAAATGCTGCCTTAGCCTGTGGAGCCCTGTGCTCATAGCCGAGACCGAGGGTGAAGGTGTTTCCTCTGCCGAGGTTCACGTTGGCACCGAACTTAAATCCGCCGTCGATAAACTGTGCTGTATGACTCTTGCCATAAGAGTTGTTCTTTGCAAGACCGTTGCGCATCTTACCTTCGCGCTGCATGGCAGTATAGCCCAACTTGGCAGCAACCATGTAATGCAGGTTGCCGAAGTTCTCGGCATAGCTTGTCCACAGCTTGCCGTTGTTTACAACGGGGTTGCAA
>ERZ869991.547-NODE-547-length-13184-cov-5.122835_pt1 | contig 13184 bp, 9 predicted proteins | sample MGYA00520862_ERZ869991 | MGnify/ENA primary metagenome ERZ869991 (study PRJEB32232, sample SAMN07284978) | human gut metagenome | biome: human-associated habitat; material: feces | host: Homo sapiens | place: Tanzania | collected 2014-08-11 ...
TTTTTTAATATCAAGCAGGCATTGGCTTTATATGGTATGTTATATTGCTTGGGGGATACTTTTATAGAGGAAATATACTAAAAACATTTGACTCTAACTCAGAAATACGTCAAAACATTCATTCCCAACCATATTTTGACAGAATACATACCAAGAACTTATCTCTCCAGAAAACTTCTATAGTTCCTTTTCTAAGTTTTAAAAAAGCTGCAAATTCACGCATTCAGAAGACTACCAACAAAGAATAAACAAATAACTCCGCACACATAATTGCATATTTTTTGGAAATAGCACCACATATTCAAAGAAAAAGCGTACCTTTGGAGCAATAACGAGCGATAAAGAAATTGGCATATTATTCAAAGACAGGCAAGAATATTGTGCCAAAGGTTTACGAACATGGCTTTTTGAGATAAGAAAACATAAAAACAAATACATCATGAGCAAGTATAATTTTAAGATAGAAAATTACCATGCCATTGGGCATGCTGACATAGATATTGATGGTATCACAGTCATAGCAGGAGGCAATGGTTGTGGTAAGAGCACGCTGTCAAGATGGCTGTATTATATCATTCAAACTATAACAAAATACAATCAATATCTGTTTGCCAATTTTTGCAAAGATACAGTCATTACTTTAGACACACTCTCTTCCATTGCAAAATCATTGGATTTTTCAGATACAGAAGGTTATACTGACATCATAGCAAAAGCAAGTTCTCTTATTTCTATTGCTACAGATGGAGATGTTGAAAATGTAACCTTATACTACAATAAGGCTATAGAAACTTTCTGCAAACTTTTTAAAAAATATCTTACAGAAGAAACAGACATAAATAACAAAAAGCGCATTCTTAAAATCTTGGGATTAGAAAGCGAGGAGCTGCCATTGGTTAAACTCAAGCAAAGTAAATTTGCCAACTTTGAGGAAAGCTTGCACAAGTATTACGAGCTTAGGACAAAGAAAGACATAAACTTGATATGGAATAATATCATCAACATCTACAGAGAAAAAGACTCTCATCCTACCGAGATTCAGTTTTCCGAAGATGATGTTCAGATGCTGAAGGATAAAGTGGGAACACTATTCGGATTGACTAACGCCCTATATATTGACACGCCTATCATTTCTTCCATGGAAAATCCAAAGAAATACTATTGGCGCGAATTAAAGCATAATATGCTCTACACAAAAGATGGCTTCGAATTATCTGGAAAAGCACAGAAGCTCATCAAAGCCATTGGAAGCATGATTGATGGCTCATTTGTCGAAGACAACACTTTTGGCACAGAGCTTATCTTCAAAGCAAAAAGTGGCGTACAAGTGAAATTGGACAAGGTTGCCTCTGGCTTCAAGACCTTCGCCTATATGCAGCGACTCATTGAAAATGGATGGTTGGACAATAAGACTTTATTGGAAATAGATGAGCCAGAGACAAACCTGCACCCACAATGGATTGTAGAATTTGCTCATCTTCTCGTCATGGTCAACAAAGAGCTTGGAACTAAAATTATGATAGCAAGCCATAATCCAGATATGGTTTCTGCTATCAGATATATTTCAGAGAAAGAAGGCATCTTAGACAATACACACTTCTATTTGGCTGTACAACGAGAAAATTCCGAGCTATTCGATTACAAGTACTTAGGAAACGACATAGACCCTGTATTTGAGTCATTTAACAAGTCATATGAAACTCTTCAAAAATACGTGAAGAATTATGGCAACTTATAGAATAGGAAACTATCAGGGAGTCTGCATAGAATGTTGGACGCCCAAGGAATTAGTTGGGCTACATAGCCTGCTAAAACAAGAAGGATGTCCTGACTCTGAAAATGTCTTCTCCGATAATGACAAAGCTATCGAACTGGATGATGTTCAAAGAAAGATTTCTCAAAAGCATCATACTGACAAAAAGGCTTCGGCAGACATATTGATACACACCAACAATAACAAGTTGCTTTTGGCTGATGCTAAGTATCGAGTAAACAACATCAGGAACTTGGACTCCAAAGAACTAAGCAAGAAGATTATTGAATCCAAAGCTATAGTGAAATCCGATCATTCATTTTTACCGAACCTTTATATCTTGATGAAAAGCCAAGCTTTAACTCAAGCCAATTTAAATGCTGTCAGAAGGATGTTTGCGAACAAGCCAAACTATCAGGTGATGGACACAATAGCATTCCATGCCTTATTTGAGGAATAATCAAGAAGAGTCCATCTATTCGGAAAAAACACAATCAGCTATCAAAAAAACGCAGTAATACTTCGTTCGGAATAGAAGTACTACTGCGTCTTTTTTTGATATCAGATATTTTTAGTTATTACTTTTCGTAACCAGGGTTCTGACTCCAGTTGGTATTAACATTCAAGATAGACTCTGGTATAGGGAATATACGGCGAGTCTTGTCGAAGCTAGCATGAAGAACACCCGACTCATCGACATGAGATTTCTTATGGAAACCATATTCGCTCTCGAATGTGCCAAAACGAATCATATCGTTACGACGCCAGTTTTCATCAAAGAACTCACGAGCACGCTCATCGAGGAGTTCCTTCAACGATGGATTATGATCCAAAGTTGGTGCACCTGCATACGATCTAATCTTATTGAACAACGACTGTGGAGTATCACCATTTGTAGCAGTAGCACCACGGGTAATAGCCTCAGCCTTTGTCAAAAGGATATCGGCAAAACGGAAGATAGGTACATCGTTAGATTGGTTACGACCATTCTTGAAGTCGTCATCAATAACAAACCACTTAACCGACTTATAGCCCTGCGACCATCCCTTAACATCCTTACCAACATTATTTGTAGCCACACCATTAGAGGTCTGCTGCTTGGTTTCTTTATCGTATGTAGGACGAAGTTCAATATCCTTGGTGAGTACTACGTTCTCTCCCTTATACTGGAATGGAGTTGTGGTCTTGTTATAGTTAGCGTCAAACATATAGATTTGACCTGCCAAGACGTGATCCTTACGAGTATCGCCAGGAAGTGCCATCAGGATGTCTGACATCTCTGGAGTGATAGAGAAGTTACCACCAACAGAGTTAGACAAAGGCATTCCGTAGTAGCTATCGAAGCTACCCTTAGCCTGTCGCCATGTGCGAGGACGTCCATAATTCATACCTGTAGCCTCTGTGGTATGATAAGGCATCGCGTAGATAAAGTCCTTAATCTGAACACCATTGTTAGGATAGAACTTAGAGCGATAGCCATTAGAGCCAGCAGCAATATCAAATACGCCACTCTTGATGATTTCATCGCACCACTTCACACAATCGTTGAGTTTCTCATTCTTTGCTGTAGCAGCATCATACTCCCTAACATCAGCAGCTGTATAAACAGGCCAGTTGATATATAGTTTCACGAGCAAAGCTTCTGCCATCCACTTGTTTGGCTTACCATAAGTATTTTCATTATTATCTTCGGTAAGATTAGGGATAATTTCCAAAAGCTCCTTCTCTATATACTTAGCAACCTCCGCACGTGGTTTGCGCTCTATAGCCTCATCTTCGGTAGGAATACCATCCAAAATTGGCACATCGCCATAGCTATCCATCAACAAGAAATGAAAGAAAGCTCGCATTGCTCGAGCAGGAGCAATAACAGCAGGGTCGGCATTTGGACCACCCATTGTAAGGATAGCATTGTTAGCCTTTGTTATACCAGCAGCCAAGTCGCCATACCAGCCAAGACTTGGATCAGTAAAACTGAACATATGTGTACAAGCATGAGCATAGGTACCATCATCGTAATAGTCGCCATCAAAGCTTATGCCCACCCATTCGTCAGATGATAGCGCCATAGCCTCCATATAGCGGCGGCCCATAGCACCACGGAACTGATAATAAACATCTGCCATCAAAGCATTTGTAGCAGCTTCGGAAGTAGGATATTTAACATATTTAGAATTAATGTCGACATCAAGGTCGGTACAAGCCGTTGTAGCCCCAATCAATCCTGCCGCCAATAGATATTTTATATTTAGTCTCATAATAGTAATCTAATTAAAAGTTAACCTTTACGCCCAAAATGAAAGAACGAGTATGAGGATAGAAAGTCTCACGCTTGTCGAGTCCTGGCTCCAAACCTCCGAGGTTGATGTCAGGGTCTAAGCCCTTGTAGCCAGTAATGGTAAATACATTCTTAGCAGTTCCATATACCTGCACGCTCTTGAGCCAACCATCGAGATTATCGAATGTGTAAGCCAACGAGAGAGTAGATAGACGGAAGAAGCTACCATTCTCGAGATAGCGATCAGAAGGATAATAGTATGTATTATCGCTTGTAAAATATTTATCCTTAAGTGCATCAGCAAGCACATTCTTACCTGCCGACAAGAGAGCCTTGTTGCTATAGTGAGCACGTGTAGCATTCATAATCTTGTTGCCAATGTTGCCCTGGAAGAATGCTGTCAATGCCCACTTCTTATATGTAAGGGTATTGTTCCATCCGTAGGTAACCTTTGGAAGAGCGCAACCAACCTTTGTCTTATCTTTCTTTTCAGGAGTTGTTGTCACTTCACCAGTACGCTCACCTGTCGTTGCATCATGTACATAGTATGTAGACTGTCCATGATCATTATAGCCAGCCCACTCATATGTCCAGAAAGTACCGAGCGATTCACCTTCCTTAATACGCTCTACTTCACCATTTGAAGAGATACCACCGATATTAGGGTCTCCCCAATCCTTATAGTCTACAGAGAATTTCTTATTTGAAAGCTTGTCCACCTTATTCTTGTTGTGAGCAAGGTTTACTGTTGTCTGCCATGTGAAATCCTTTGTCTTTACAGGAACAGCGTTGACAGTAAGTTCAATACCTGTATTGGTGATATCGCCAACATTGGCATTCATAGAACCTACTGGATAGATATTTGTAGAAACATCATAGCTCCAGATAAGGTCAGAAGTCTTCTTGCTATAGAATTCGATGCTACCACTCAAGCGGCTGTCGAGGAATGCGAAGTCAACACCAACATTGAACATCTTGGTTGTTTCCCACTTCAAATCATTATTACCATTCTGTGTAGCCTCAATCTTTGAATAAGTAACACCATTGTAAGTAAAGCTGCTACCAGAGTTCAATCCAAAGAGAGTGTAAGCAGAATAAGCACCGAAGCCAAGAGCATTACCACTAACACCATAACCAGCACGAAGTTTCAACTGATCGAAGATACCATCCTTCATGAATGATTCTTCTGCGATGTTCCATGCTGCAGATACAGATGGGAAGGTACCCCAACGGTTGTTTGCACCAAATACAGAAGAGCCATCACGACGAACTGTAGCCTGCAAGAGATACTTACCATCGTAAGAATAGTTAGCACGACCATAGAAAGAAATGTTGCGAACAATTTCCTCAACACCACTATCAACATCGCTCATACCATTAATGAAGTTACCATAAGCAAGATTCTTAAAACCAAGTTGGTCGTTATAGAAATTGTAAACAGAAACACCAAAGCCATCATTGTTTACACGCTCTTCCCAAGAGTAACCTGCCATAAGAGAAAGCTTATGAACCTTTGCCAAGGTAAGGTCGTAGTTAAGATAGGTTTCGAAAGTCTGATCGTGTCCCATGCGGGTATCGCGATGAGCCTTACCCTTGGTGCCACCATAAGGAAGCTGTGACAACGAGCTGTTATAATAGCTATAAACTCTCTGCTTGTTGTTGTAAGAATAGTTAGCATTCAAAACGAGGCCATCGATAATATCGAGCGAAGCCTTACCAATATACTGCATGCGTCTCCACTCAAACTCGTTAGAGTCTTCGTTGATCATAGAAAGAGGATTATAGTTCTGAGAACCTATATCGCTCTTAAACCATGAACCATCCTCGTTGCGTACAGGATTTGTAGGCGAATAGTAGTTCATAGCATCAAGTACCGATTCACCACGCTGACCTACAGGCACACCTTTGTGTACACCTCTCATGGCATTAATACCAGCAGAAAGAGTCAATCTGTCTTTCAACACCTTTGTAGTGATGAGAGCACGACCATTTACTCTATTCATTTCAGTACCACGAATCACACCATCATGATCGATATAGTTCAAGCTGGCGATATACTTTGTCTGCTTATTACCACCACTAATAGAGAGGTTGTGATTATGGCTGACGCCTGTGCGCAACACCTCATCTTGCCAATCGGTATTTGCACCTTCGTCCTCAACAACTTCGCCTGAAGCACGAAGTTCTGCTGCCGAAGCCATATCAAGAGTCTTCAAAGCATTGTCGAAAGCTACATATCCATTATAGCTTACATTGGTCTTTCCTTCAGTACCTTTCTTTGTGGTGATGATGATTACACCATTGGCAGCCTTAGAACCATAGATGGCGGTAGCGGTAGCATCGCGGAGCACATCGATAGACTCGATATCGTCTGGGGCAACCATAGAGATATCCATACCTGGAATACCATCAATAACATAATATGGTTGCATAGCTTCACCCTCACGAAGAGAAGATGAACCACGAAGCGTTATGCTTGACGAGCCGTTAGGGTCGCCTGATGACGAGATAACAAGACCGGCAACCTTTCCTTGCAACATCTGAGCAGGATCGGTATATACGCCTTTATCGAGATCTTTTGCATTAACGGTAGTAATAGAAGAGGTAACGTCCTTACGGCGCATAGTACCATAACCAACTACTACAACTTCATTGAGAGTAGCATCGTTTGCAGATAGAGTAACGCTCTGACCTGGAGTGATGACTTTAGATTCATAACCAATGTAGGATACTTTCAGTTTCGCATTAGGCTTTGTTGTCTTCAGGGTGTAGCGACCATTTACATCAGTCACAGTACCATTAGAGGTACCCTGTTCCAATACGGTCACACCTATCAAAGGTTCACCGTTGGCATCTTTGATAACGCCCGACTTTTGGCTTTGTGCCATAGCTGCTGTACTACAAAGCAAGAGGGAGGCTGAGAACATAGTCTTCAGCAAACCCGCTTTAGAATGGTTTCGTACTTTTAGCATAACTGTTAATTTTTTAGGTTTATTTTGGGTTAAAAATATGAGTGCAAAGGTAAAGACTATATATTTCTACTCGGTGTAGATAGCTTTTCAATAAAGTTACAATACTTCCAAACTACAGTCTGTAACATTCAGGGTAGTAATCTTCTTACCTTGGGTAGGCAAGAACTTAGTATCGCGGCATGGACGAAGATCTATCTGTCCACCATCGTAGTTAGTGACTTTCTTATTGAAGAGTCTTACATTATTAAAATATATGTTGTTCACTTTTCCTTTCTCGTCACCACCCACGAAACATCCATTCTCGCTCACAGCGGTGATATTATTAAAGAATATGCGACTCACCTCGCCACATCTGCCCTTAGTCTCGCCCTTTGGGAATCGCCAGTTGGCATCTTTATGGTTGCCATTAGCACGAGGAAAGCTGGTTACATAGATAGGTTCTGCCTGTCCCCACCACACATCGCTCCATAGTTGGCAATCCATCTGGATGTTAGAGAACACTACGTCGGTCACAGTTCCTTCATCACGATTCTGTATACCAAGTCCGCGATTAGAACGAGTGATAACGCAGTTGTCGAACACCACATTATATATAGAGTCCATATTCTCGCTACCTATCTTTATAGCACACGAGCGAGAAGTCATCACGCAGTTTGTAACCGTGATGTCATGGCATGAGCCATAAGCCTCATACTCACGACGATTCTTCAAACAGATACAGTCGTCGCCCGAAGTGATATGACAATTGCTTATTCTTACGTTCTTACTATGATCGAGGTCTATACCATCGCCATTGCGAATTTTCAAGTTGTTAAGTAGGTTTATACCATCAATTACAGCACCATTGCATCCAATAAGATGCACAGTCCAATAAGCGCCATCGCGGATGGTAATATCGCGAATAGTAAGATTGTCTACACCAAAGAGTGTAAGCACATGTGGACGAGGGTCGAAGGTTGTTACAGGTTTAAGTTCATAAGAATCGTGCAACTCCTTACCCATAAAGGCAACACCATTGCCATGGATAGTTCCCTTACCAGTAATAGAGATATTCTTAGCATCCTTGGCATATATCCACATCATGCCTTCACCTCTATTCTCACCAAAAGCGCTTAGCTTATAGATGCTTTCATCGGGATTAGCTTTCCATACAGAGTTTGCCTCTAAAACAATATTGATATTAGACTTCAATTCTACAGGACCTGAAATAAAAGTGTGATTGGTAGAAAAGACGACATTACCACCACCAGCTTCAGAACAAGCATCAATAGCTTTCTGAATAGCCGATGCATCATCACTCACACCATTTCCTTTAGCACCAAAGTCAATCACGGAATAATCTTTAGCAAATATTAGGAATGGTATAGCCATTAATATGGCAATACACAATGTAACTCTTTTTATCATAAAAGTCTGTTTTCGTTAGTTTTTTGGAGGCGTAGTAAACGGTTAGGTTTAATAACCGTTGCTAATTTAAGCAAATTTATTAAAAGCAACAAGCGAAATGTAATTTATTTTATTATTTACCCCATTATTTTAACAATTACCTTAGTATAAAGCACTAAAAAAGGTGTATCAAACACTCATAACAACACGAATGTTTACCCCCCCCTCTAAATTGTTTGCGATAACATCTGCCCACAAAACTGCATAATACCGTATACATATACATGTTTATAACAAAGAAATGATATTTTGTCACATATTTCTGCAATTATCTTGCAATTTATTTGATTGTTTGCAAATAATATAGTATTTTTGCACCCACAAACGCATAAACATACAGCTATGAAGGTAAAGAACAGCAGAATGGAAGCTCTTAAGCTTATAATATCAAGCAAAGAGCTTGGAAGCCAAGACGAAGTTCTAAGAGAACTGGAGAAAGAAGGGTTCAAACTAACTCAGGCAACTCTTAGCCGCGACCTAAAACAATTAAAAGTGGCTAAGGCTGCAAGCATGAATGGTAAATACGTATATGTATTGCCAAACGAGACTATGTACAAACGTGTACACAAGCCATTGCCTGCAAGCGAAATGATGCAGATGCCAGGTTTCGTTTCTATCAATTTCTCTGGCAACATGGGCGTGATAAGAACACGACCAGGATATGCAAGTTCTATAGCCTACAATATCGACAATAGCGACATTCCCGAGATTCTCGGAACAATAGCTGGCGATGACACCATCTTCATTGTCACCAAACCTGGTGCAAGAGAGATTGATATCATTGATGGACTGAGAAACATCATGGAGTTCAGATAATGAGACCCGACAAAGGGGGCTCATGACATACACCTTTTATACATAGACAACAAGGATATAAATTATAAAATAGGATAATGGAAGAAGTTAAAGTAATGGTGGCTGATGAGAGTCATATAAAATACATCGACACCATTCTAACAACAATTGCAGAAGCTGCCAAGAAGCGTGGCTCGGGCATCGCAAAGCGCTCGCCTGAATATGTTGCCACAAAGATGCGCGAAGCTAAGGCTGTTATAGCTCTGCAAGGTGACAAGTTTGCAGGCTTCAGCTACATCGAGACTTGGGGCAACAAACACTACGTGACAACATCGGGATTGATAGTTCACCCAGACTTCCGAGGTATCGGACTGGCAAAGCGTATCAAGAACCTCACATTCACACTTGCCCGACAGCGATGGCCACATGCTAAGATATTCTCTCTCACCTCTGGCTCTGCCGTGATGAAGATGAACACTCAGTTGGGGTATCTGCCTGTTACATTTGCCGACCTTACAGACGACGAGTCATTCTGGCGCGGCTGCGAAGGTTGTATAAATGTAGATGTACTTCATCGCACCAACCGCAAATACTGCATCTGCACCGCCATGCTCTTCGACCCTGAAGAGCATCTGCCAATAAAACTTCCAAAGGAGGTTATCGCTCGTATCAGAGCTATTGACGGTCCTTCTTGCGAACTCGAAGGTTAATCATTGGCAAAACAATTCAATAACAATAAATCAACAATAAAAATCAACTTAATAAATATAAAGTTATGGCAAACAAGAAAGTTGTAGTCGCATTCAGCGGCGGACTTGACACTTCATACACAGTTATGAAACTCAAGGAAGAAGGATATGATGTATATGCTGCATGTGCCAACACAGGTGGCTTTTCTGCAGAACAGCTGAAGACCAACGAGGAGAATGCTTATAAGTTGGGAGCTAAGGCATACGTTACTCTCGACGTTACTCACGAATACTACGAGAAGTCATTGAAATATATGATTTTCGGTAATGTATTGCGCAACAACTGCTACCCTATCTCCGTATCTTCAGAGCGTATATTCCAAGCTATTGCCATAGCTCGCTATGCTAAAGAGATTAGTGCCGACGCTATTGCTCACGGAAGTACAGGTGCGGGCAACGACCAGATACGTTTCGATATGACATTCCTCGTGATGGCTCCTGGCATCGAGATTATCACTCTCACTCGCGACAAGAAGCTCACTCGTAAGGAAGAGGTTGACTACCTCAACGACCATGGCTATTTTGCCGACTTCACCAAGCTGAAGTATTCATATAATGTAGGTATCTGGGGAACCAGCATCTGTGGTGGTGAACTCCTCGACCCTACTCAGGGTCTGCCTGAAGAGGCTTACCTTAAGCATGTAACAGCTAAGGAGCAGGAGGCTACTCTCAAGATTACCTTCGACAAGGGTGAAATTGTAGCTGTGAACGGTGAGAAGTTTGACGACAAGGTTGTTGCCATTCAGAAGATTGAGGAGATTGGTGCTTCTTATGCTATTGGCCGTGATGCCAACGTTGGTGATACTATCATCGGTATCAAGGGACGTGTAGGTTTCGAGGCTGCAGCTCCTAAGCTCATCATCGAGGCTCACCGCCTATTGGAGAAGAGCACACTTAGCAAGTGGCAGCAGTATTGGAAGGATCAGGTTGCCAACTGGTATGGCATGTTCCTCCACGAGAGTCAGTATCTTGAGCCTGTTATGCCAGACATCGAAGCTATGTTGACTTCTTCGCAGCGCAACGTCACAGGTACTGCCATTCTCAAGCTTCGTCCTTATGGTTTCGAGACTGTTGGTGTAGACTCTGACAACGACCTCACAAAGTCTAAGCTCGGCGAATATGGCGAGACTCAGACCGGTTGGACTGCCGACGAGGCTAAGGGCTTCATCAAGGTTAGCTCTACTCCATTGCGTGTATACTACGGCATGCACCCTAACGAGGAAAGATAAAAAAAACATAATAATGCTGTGCCTACTGCAACCTTTAGGTATCCACGTGCGTCAAATAATAAAACAATAACACATTATTATATATTATATTATGGCAACAGGAAAAAGATTACATCGCAGCAGCGACGATAAATGGATTGCAGGTGTCTGCGGAGGTTTTGCAGAGTATTTAGATTGGGACCCTACCCTAATACGTTTGGCATGGCTGTTTCTGACAGTATTCAGCGCAGGTTTCCCAGGTTTGCTCATCTACATATTCTTGTGGATTTGCATGCCGAAGTAATATTCTTACTTCACTCTACGGGAGCCACTAACAACTCCACACAATGATTAAAATCGGAATTTTAGGTGCTGCAGGATATACAGGAGGCGAACTTATTCGTCTCCTGTTAAATCATCCTGAAGCAGAGATAGTTTTCGCAAATAGCGAAAGCAATGCAGGCAATAGTGTTGCCGATGTACACGAAGGTCTCTATGGCGAAACAGACTTGAAGTTTACTGCCGAAATGCCTTTCGACCAGGTAGATGTCATTTTCTTCTGCTTCGGTCATGGCAAGAGCGAGGCTTTCCTTAAGGAGCACAATGTGCCTGAGAATGTAAAAATCATCGACTTGGCTCAAGACTTCCGTCTTGCTCCTCAGACTGTGGTTGCAACTCAGCAACCAACTCCATCAGCTCACGACTTCGTATATGGTCTTCCTGAAATAAATGAGGCAAAGATTGCTTCTGCTATGCATGTTGCCAACCCTGGTTGTTTTGCCACATGTATTCAGCTTGGCTTGTTGCCTGCAGCAAAGATGGGGCTCATCAATAGCGACGTTAGCGTTAATGCTATTACTGGTAGCACGGGTGCTGGTCAGAAGCCTGGAGCAACAACCCATTTCTCTTGGCGTATGGGCAACATGAGTATCTATAAGGCTTTCAGCCATCAGCATGTGCCAGAGATATGCCAGAGCCTTAAGCAGACCCAGGGTTATCTTGATGCTACCATTGACTTCATTCCTTATCGTGGCGACTTTGCCCGTGGCATCTTTGCTACTGAGGTGGTAAAGACCGACAAACCTTTGGATGAGATCGTTGCTGGCTACAAAGAATTCTACAAGGATGCTAAGTTTACTCATTATGTAGACAAGGCGCTCGACCTAAAGCAGGTGGTAAACACCAACAAATGTTTGGTTCACGTCGACAAATATGGCGACAAGCTCCTCATCACTTCATGCATCGACAACCTCTTAAAGGGTGCTGTTGGTCAAGCAGTACAAAACATGAATATCATGTTTGGAATAAACCAGACTGCTGGATTAAAACTAAAACCTTCTGCTTTTTAAACACTTAACAACATGATTCTATACGACGTATATCCTCTTTTCGATATAAATATTGTAAAGGGCAAGGGCTGCAAGGTATGGGACGATAAAGGGCAGGAATACCTCGACCTTTATGGCGGCCATGCAGTAATCAGCATAGGTCATTGCCATCCTCACTATGTGGAGATGCTGACCAACCAACTTAATGAGTTAGGATTCTATTCCAACTCCGTAATCAACAAACTGCAGGTGAAGCTCGCTGAGCGTTTAGGCAAAGCAAGTGGCTACGACGACTATCAGTTCTTCCTCATCAACTCTGGTGCCGAAGCTAACGAGAATGCATTGAAGTTGGCATCTTTCACCAACGGCAGAACTCGCGTGCTCTCTATAGAGAAAGCTTTCCATGGTCGTACCTCTCTTGCCGTTGAGGTAACGAACAATCCTAAGATTATCGCTTCTATCAACGCCAATGGTCATGTCACCTATCTTCCTATCAACGACCTTGAGGCTTGGGAGAAGGAACTTGCTAAGGGCGATGTTTGTGCTTGTATCATCGAAGCCATTCAGGGCGTAGGTGGTTGCAACATGGTTACTCCTGAGTTTGCTCAGGGCTTGCAGGCAGCTTGCAAGAAGTATGGTACCGTGCTCATCTGCG
>ERZ869991.548-NODE-548-length-13134-cov-5.578617_pt1 | contig 13134 bp, 9 predicted proteins | sample MGYA00520862_ERZ869991 | MGnify/ENA primary metagenome ERZ869991 (study PRJEB32232, sample SAMN07284978) | human gut metagenome | biome: human-associated habitat; material: feces | host: Homo sapiens | place: Tanzania | collected 2014-08-11 ...
TCACCACGCTTGTCTACAAGCTGGATGATATGATATCCGAACTCACTCTCCACAATCTTTGAAATCTTCTTAGGGTCGGTGAGGTTGAAAGCTACGGTAGCAAAAGCAGGATCGAGGAGTCCACGACCTACGTAATCGAGTTCGCCACCACGGCGTGCAGTACCTGGGTCTTCTGAATACAAACGTGCCAAAGTTGCAAAGGTTGTTTCGCCATTTGTAACACGCTCTGTGAATGAGCGCAACTGGTCTTTAATCCTATTTATCTCCTCAGGCTTGATAACTGGCGAGCGCTCTATTATCTCAACCTCAACTTCTGTAGGAACAAATGGAATGCTATCTTCAGGAAGTTCACGGAAGTAGTTACGCACGTCAGCTGGCGATACCTTGATATCCTCTGCCAACTTGCTCTTCATCTTCTGGGTAAGGAGCATGTTTTTATATTCATCGTGCATTCCCTCACGAATCTGAGTCAAAGACTGATTGCGGTATTCCTCAAGTTTCTCACGAGAGCCAATAGCTTGTATCCAATCGTCAATCTGACGCTCTACTCCACTTGCAATCTCGCTCTCTGAAACCTCGATACTATCAAGTTCTGCCTGATGGAGGAACAACTTCTGTACAGCCAACTGCTCCGGGATAAGACAGTCAGGGTCGCCATTCCAAACAACACCTTCAGTCTGTCCCTGCATACGAGCCATCTCTACGTCCGACTTCAATATAGGAGCGTCGCCCACTACCCATATCACCTCGTCAACGATACTGCTCTCAGGGATTGCAGCCTCTGTAGTATCTTTTTTGTTATTTGTGTCATCAGAAACCTTAGCCATATTAGGGAACAAGCTCTTACCTCCTGCAGCAAAAGCTACAGAAAGACTCAAGCCTCCCACCAAGGCGCAGATTCCTAATCTATTCAAATATCTTTTCATATATTAATATCAATGCTTATTTACAGTCTTCAAGACGTTTTCGTCAACCCAAACGGTATATTTCTTGCGCAAGTTTGCTACCCATTCCTTTTCAAGCATGTCTTGATAGTCAGCCAACACCTGTGCCTTGACATCAGACATTTCCTTTGGAGCCTTTAGTTTCTTGCCATATACTGCGTCGATAGGATATTCCTTAAGAGGTTTAACGATGGTGTCTACACCAAACACCTCGCGGTCAACGAGAGCATTATCACCCTTCTTGAACAATCCTTTTTCTACACGGATACGAAGTATGCTATCGTTGTTGAAGGTTTTGCGCAATTTATCTGCCCACTCATCGAAAGGCAAGTTCTTAACTGCATCCTTCACAGACTTTACGTCGGCTTGGTCTTTCACGTGGTATGCCATACCTTTGAAGCGTGGTTCGTCCCACTTGTATTTCTTTTTATTCTTCTTGAAGTAAGCTGTTTGTCCTGCTACATCCTGTGCTGCTTTATCCCAAACATTTCTGTTGCTAATTTCATAGAGAAGCAAACCATCATGGTATTCGCGGATGAGGTTTCTTAAATCAGAATCCTTAGACTCCATCTCTAAGCGCTTAGCCTCAAGAAGCTTAGCAGGAGTAGTATTCTCCTGTTTGCTCAACGAATCGAGCTTGTTGTCGATAATCTTTTCACGCAAGCCACGCTGCTCGATAAATCTTAGGATATCGGCACGCTGACTTTCGTAAGGGAAGAAGTTGCCCTTATCCTCCATAAGTATGATATGCCATCCTGCTGGCGAGAGCACAGGTTTGCTCATTTCGCCTTTCTTCAAAGCCCAGGCTGCATCCTCAAACTCTTTTAGGGTCATACCCTTTGTTATCCATGAAAGGTCGCCACCATTAACGGCAGAAGCCTTGTCGTCGGAACATTTCTTAGCCAACTCAGCAAAGTTTGCACCATGCTGAAGAGCATTATAAATGGAATCAATCTTCTCTTTAGCAGCCTTCTGCTCGTTAACAGTAGCACGCTGTTTCACCAACACGAGGATATGAGCCAACTTAGCCATACCACCATTGCCGTCGATGCGTTGCTGTGTCTCGGTATATATCTTATGAGCCTCAGCCTCAACATCAGCATCGGTAATCATAGCAGGACGTATCTGCTGATCGCGATAACCAGCAAACTCATCGAGGAATGACTTCAATGTATCCAAATGTTCTTCCTTGGCAGCCTCAACCTTAAGCTTATAGTTAACAAAAAGGTCAACATATTCAGCTACAGACTTCTTGTCTATCACGCCCTCTGAATTATTCTTATTGAAAGAATATTCAAATTCCGAACGACTAACGGGCTGTCCGTTAATCTTCATTATTACAGGGTCGTTAGACTGTGCAAAAGCTATATTGCTTACAAAGAGCAAAGCTCCAAAGAGTAGTTTCGATTTCATTTCTTCTTATATATATAATAATGTATATAGGAGCTAAGATAAAAAGTTACGAAGGGGCTTTATTAGAAGAAGTTATGATGGGAAGACCAACTTCTCATCATAACTTTCCTTTGTAAACTTAATATCTAACTCCAAAAATTCGATTTATTAATCGTGACGAGAATAGTTAGGAGCCTCACTTGTGATAGTAATATCGTGTGGGTGGCTCTCCAATACACCAGCATTAGTGATGCGGGCGAACTTAGCATTGTGAAGATTCTCAATGTTAGCTGAACCGCAGTAGCCCATACCTGAGCGCAAACCACCAATAAGCTGATAGATAACCTCCTGAACGGTTCCCTTGTAAGGTACACGACCAGCGATTCCCTCTGGCACGAGCTTCTTAACATCCTTAGTATCGCTCTGGAAGTAGCGGTCCTTAGAACCATTCTTCTGCTCCATAGCCTCCAAAGAACCCATACCACGATAGCTCTTAAACTTACGACCGTTGAAGATGATAGTATCACCAGGGCTTTCCTCAGTACCTGCTACCAAAGATCCAATCATAACGCAGCTACCACCTGCAGCCAATGCCTTAACAACATCACCTGAATAACGCAAACCACCATCAGCAATCAATGGCACACCAGTATCTTTCAATGCAGAATAAACATCGTAAACAGCACTCAACTGTGGTACACCTACACCGGCTACGACACGTGTGGTACAGATAGAACCAGGACCGATACCTACCTTAACACCATCAGCGCCATTCTCTACCAAATACTTGGCAGCCTCGCCAGTAGCAACATTACCTACAACTACGTCAACATTTGGGAATGCAGCCTTAACCTGATGAAGTTTTTCAACCACACCCTTAGAGTGACCATGAGCAGTATCGATAACCAAAGCATCAACACCAGCCTCAACCAAAGCCTTTGCACGCTCCAAAGTATCGACAGTAACGCCTACACCTGCAGCTACACGCAAACGTCCCTTAGCATCCTTACAAGCCATTGGCTTATCCTTAGCCTTAGTGATGTCCTTGTAAGTAATCAAACCTACCAAGTGGTTTTCGCTATCTACAACAGGAAGCTTCTCAATCTTGTTCTCCTGCAAAATCTGAGCAGCAGCAACAAGGTCGGTCTGCTGATGAGTGGTAACAAGGTTTTCGCTTGTCATAACCTCGTCAATCTTTTTGTCCAAATGGCGTTCGAAACGAAGGTCACGATTGGTTACGATACCTACCAAGTAGTTTTCTTCGTCGACAACAGGAATACCACCGATGTGGTAATCATGCATCATATCAAGAGCATCCTTTACTGTGCTACCTCTACGGATAGTCACAGGATCGTAAATCATACCATTTTCGGCACGCTTTACGATAGCTACCTGATGAGCCTGTTCCTCAATCGACATGTTCTTGTGGATGACACCGATACCACCTTCGCGTGCGATAGCTATCGCCATAGAAGCCTCAGTAACAGTATCCATCGCAGCTGTGACGAATGGGATATTCAGCTCGATGTTACGAGAGAACTTGGTTTTCAACTCTACCTCTTTAGGCAGTACCTCTGAATAAGCAGGGATAAGGAGGACGTCGTCGTAAGTAAGACCGTCCATTACAATTTTATCTGCAACAAATGATGACATAATTACCTAAAAAATTTATTGCGTGCAAATTTAGCAATAATTTTCCACTTATCACACCTAAACTTGTTTTTTTCCTATCTTCTTTAAGTCAATTTAACAGCGATAGCACCTATATATATACACGTATATACGCATGTGCGCACACGTATATACGTATAGGCTTTCACCTATAGTCGTAAAAGCAAACACCTATAGTCGTGTAAGCCGCCACGTCTATAGGTGTTTTTTCAAGCATACTAAAAGCTGATAATTCTATCATTTCGTAAGTTTCTTCTTTTGACTAAATTTGTATGTCAGGCTCAGCATAGCATATCGGTGAAGCAAATTAGTATAGGTTTCTTGCTGCATCTGCGCATTAATAGTATAGCTATAGCCAGACATCTTATTGAATAAGTCGAATACTTCAAAATCTACTCTCATCTTTCCATTCAGGATATTTCTTCCCAACTTTATGTTTGCTATTAGCTGGTCGGTATTAAACTGTGAGTCAGCGTATCCTCGACGACTATACATCTTCAAGTTAGCAAACAGTTCCAACTTCATTGGCAATGGCATCTGACCGCTTATGCCATATTGATAGTCAACGGCATTAGATGTACTAAAGTTCTGACTCTTAGTATGATTCAGCACCACCTTGCCTGACAAATTCAACGAATAGAAGTTGCGACTATAGCCTAAAGAGAGTTGCTCTGAGACATACCAATTCTTTATTGTATTCAGAGTTGGCACAATGGCATCTGCTGTTGCCAGATAGTCTTTATCATTTCTCAGATATACAGATGTTTGGGTGGTAAATCGCCACAGCTTTTTCTTATCTATAGGTGTTGCATATCGCGCATACCAATGGATTACCCATACTCCGCTTATCGTCGTAGGTCTATATGTACGCACTCCAGTCATAGAATTGTATGTCATAGACTGGCGAATAGTGTTATCGTATAAAGTATACGACATGTTAGCATCCAAGAATCGTTGTTTCTTAAACCACGAGCATCTATAGCTAAGCATAAACCAATGAAGACGAGAATTAGGGAGATTAAATCCGCTTTCTCTCACCACGAGTGGTGTAGCATCATCGCGATAGTTGACTGAATAAATCAGCGAAGGGGCAGCCTGCGTCAGACTATAATTAAACCTCCAATGATATTCTAAGCTGTCTTTATTGACATCAAAACGCGCATCAAACGAAGGCTCTACCGATGTTCGTGTACGGCGAATGATTGTATCTGTAAGTGCTCGTTCATAGGCTATCTTATCATACACTCTTCTAACATTAATGCTTGGTGAGAATGTAAGGTCTGATTTCTGATTAAAATATTTGCTGATGTCTATGCCGAGTGTAAAATCATTTGTCTTATTCCATTGTCTGGAAGTATAGCTATTATAGTTGTCGATATACTGGTTTATAGCATTTCCATTCAGATGTAGTCGGTCAATATTCCATTGTGCTTCGTCGGAACCGTCAAGGATATAATGTTCATTGTTTGCCGAATTGTATGATTGACTATAGCCATAGCCTGGAACAATAGCTATACGCCCAGAAGAGAAACGCAGAACATAATCATACGACAGCTTAGCATTATATCTATAGCTGCTTTGTGGCATATCTTTGTATCTCGTCATAGGATTATCATTTTCCACTCGCTCGTAATCTTGCAGACTACGTGCCGTTTTATTATTATATGTTCCATACAACGAGAATCGCAACATATCCTGTCTTAGTCGTACGTTTCCAACCAGATTACCTTGCGAACTAAATTCATCACCCTTTGCATAATAGTTATTTCGTAGCGAACTAATCATGATATTGCGATATTCTGTAGCAGCACCATTGCCAAACAAACTATCGAGTGCTTCACCAAGGTATCGCTCTGAAAGTTGATGATTAAAGTCGGCACTCATTCCTACGGAGCGATTGTTGTAATGGGTGTAGCTGACTCTTGGCGTAAACTCCAACGAGAAGTTTCTTGATGGTTTATAGCTATTGCTGCCAGAAAATCCTATATTCAAATTCTTGTTACGACTACTGCTCACGGCTCTACTATATACATTATCTGCAAAGAAGGTTGTAGTCGACGATTTCGTCACGTCATTTCGCTTCTGGGTTTTGAAGGATATGTTGTCTGAAAGCTTCCATGTCTTCTTCTCGTTTTTCAACAGTCCATCAATCTTCACCTCTTGCGTAGTGATATCTCCATGATTGCCCTGAGGTCCTTGCCATTGCCCGTTCGAACTATAATAGCTATCACCACGAACGTCATTGGTGTTTCCTATTACTGCAACATGAGAATTAGGGGTAAATCGCATAACAAACATACGAGCCTCATGATGGTTGTCGGTACCCACACCAGCAACCATATTTCCCACCCACGAGGTGCTATACTCTTTCTTCAGTCCCACATCCACTACGAGTGGCAACTTCACCTTCTGCATTCTGTCCACTTCTGCATCTGACAACACTCGCTCAGGAGTCTTTCTATATGCCTTCACCTTATCTACCATATAGTATGGCAGATTGTCTAATGCCACTTTTGGGTCGCCATGAAAGAAGTTTTCTCCATTCACGAGCAAAGCTTCCACCTTTTCTCCATTCACAAAGATTTGTCCACTTGTATCGAGTGTCACGCCAGGCAACATCATTATCAACTTATCGAGCATAGAGCCTGAGCTAAGCTGAAAGGCGTCGGCATTATATACTATGGTATCGCCACGCATCACCATCTTCACCTTGCTGGCAGTAACCTTAACCTCGCCAAGTATCACTTCCTTTTTCATCTTCATCTTGTGCATCAACACTTCACCAAAGGAGTCGCCAGTATGTCTATATTTAACATATTTGAAGTTCACGTTCCTGTAGGCAGTATAATATCCGTCATGTTCAAACTTCATGATGTATTTTCCTGGAGCTTTTATGTCGCGATAAACTTGCCACCATCCAAAAGGCTCGCCATAGAAAGTTTCCACCTCTACGCTATCCATCGTCATCAACGTAATCTTGGCAGAATCTATACCCTCTTTAGTAAAAGAGTCTTTGATAAAGCCTTCTATATGATACTTCTGTCCCAAGGCTGGCACGGCAAGTATCAACAATAGGTTAAGAAGTATAGTTTTCATATTAGGGATGTTTTTATCAGGTTCAATTAATCAACTTTTTCATACCATTCGGCAACCTTTCCACCGTGCATAGGGTCTACCCATAACAAATGCATCAGATTTCCATTATCGCCCAACATCAGTTTGATGGTTATGGTCTTGCCATCAAAGAATTCGTTGTTGTAGCCCTTTTCGTATTTCTGCACTATGCAGCCATCTTTTAGTTTCCATGTTCCAGCTCCTTTATACATTATCTGTCCATTTCCTGATTGCGAGAATTGCAAGTTTTGGAATGTTCCATCTGCATTCAGAAACTTTAATGCAACATGATATTTACGTTTGCCATTAGCATCAAAGGAGATATATTGCCACACACCTGCAAGATCTTGAACTGTAGGATTATCTATCATCGTCTTATTCAACTTCTGCTTGTGTGGAGTTACCTCTGCAACAACGTCTTCTGTCAAATCCCAGGTCTTCGCCTTCACCATCTTCTTTATATTGTCTTTTGTGGCATCCATAGCCAACCTAAAGCCCAAAGTATATCTTTTCTTTGAAGGATACAGTCTGTCGCGATAGCACACTTCGTTACTCTCGGCATTATTATGAAATGCTCCGCCACGGGCTTGATGCCAACTCTGCCATGTAGGTCCTGTAGGATTCTTTTGTGGTTCTGAGGTATATGCTCCATTATAGTCGCTACACCATTCCCATACGTTGCCAGTCATATCATATATTCCAAGCTCGTTTGGTGCCTTATTGGCTACATTATGTGTAGCATTTATCCCATTATTATATACTGTCCAGCCCACCTCGTCAAGGTCGTTGCTTCCACTATATATATATCCCTTACTCTTATTGCCTCCACGTGCAGCATATTCCCATTCTGCCTCTGTAAGCAATCTGAAATTTATACCCGTAAGTTTGTTTAGCTTTATGATGAAAGCTTGCACTTCATCATAGTCTATAGTCTCCACCGGACGATATTTGCCCTTGAAATAACTATTATTATATCCCATCACGGCTGTCCATAGTTGCTGTGTCACCTCTGTTCTACCAACATAATAGGTATCGAGCGTAACCTCGTGGAGTGGCAAAGCATCTGCTCTCTGCTCCATATGGTCGCCCATCATAAAGGTACCACCTTCAACCTCTATCATTTCTATTGGCGCGCCATTGACTGTAGTCTTCAAATTTTGCGCTCTAACGCCTATGCTCATTAGTGCTAAGGCTGATATTATTAATAATGTTCGTTTCATAATATTATTAGTTTAGATTAGTATATGCTTTTATTCTTTTCGGAGAGAATACAGGCGACTCTTCCGACCATACGCGCGGTAGAATGATATTATATCCTTTTGTTCCTTCCAGCCTCAACACCTTTAGTGTGTCACCTTTCATGGCTGCTGCAAAAACCACAGGAATAGTATTTTCTCTATCCACCCATATCTCCACAGATTCATATTCTCGGTATACATCATTCCATGCCACTCTCACATTTTCCTTTATTGCATAACCCTTCATCTTGTTAAAGAACTGTAGCCAATCTGAGTGTTTGGCATTAGGGATATTATATACCACTCCTTCTGCATGCTGCATCATCTGCTGAAAATTAGTAAAGGTCACGAGTTGGTATTTATATGATGGTCCATCAAAGACGATGCTATATTTTGTTACTCCCGACCTCATCATAAATGTTTTCAACATATTGTCTATATCGGCAACAATATTGTCGTTGGCTTCATGATAGTTTGCCGATTTATCGTTTAGCGAAGAACCATAATAGAAATGTACTTTTTCTCGATTATAGACAATCTCCATATAGTTGCTTTGCACAGAATCATGATAACTCGGGCGACAAGCAAACACCAAACTATCATCACTATTCGTGCTCTCTACCACTATGTTGTCGTTTCCATATATAGCCTTTATCTTCTTTATAGCAGATTGCATTTTCTTCAAACCTTGAGCAAAGTCTTCCGTCTGTTTCATATTGTTGTTCACCCAATAAGAGACTTCCGTCTGTGTAAGATTCACATAGTCGCTATACGGAAACATACTTTCCAACTGCTCATATAGGTCAACGATTTCTGGAATCTGCGCCACCCTACTCTCATTTTGTGCTTTCATACTTGTCAATGAAAACACGCAGAAAAGGAGTGATATGCTTTTGATTATCTTATTCATGTTCATTACGACATTTCTATTTCTACTATCTTTTATTTCTGCTACAAACTTATAGAAGGCATTGCCTCTCCCATTTCTTCAGAGTTTAAGCATGCAGAAAAGGTGTTCTCAGCCTCTTGTCTTCGCATTTTTTCCTCTATCGTGATGAAGTTGTCGTCAATATATCGTGCCATCAATTCATCTTCCGAAAGCTCTCGCCCAAGTTCTGTCTTTGGTGTGTCATTTGTTCCATTCATCATTTCATCTTCAATGACAGCCTTCTTTTCTTTTTTATGAGATCTATATGCCACTACATGTTTTTCACTCTTTGATGCCGAATATACTTCATCGCCAGCTGAAGATGATTCAGAATCGCTAACAACAGGCACCGATGAAGCTTTCGTTATATTATCAGCAACATTTACTGTCTGATCTTTATTTGCGCGCTTATCATCTATACTCGGCATAACCAAAATAGCAATAAGCACAGAAGCCGCAACTGCTGCTATCCAAAATCCAACTCGCTTAACAGACCGCTTTTTAGCTCCAAGACCACTTTCTGTATCTAAACCCATCTTTCCTGCAAAGCCATTGAATAATATGCTGAATGCTTTCCATTCGTTAGGAATATCCTGATGCGACTGAAAATAATCCTTCAGCAGGCGCTCCTCTTCAAGGGTCGTCTTGCTCTGCATATATTTATCCAACAGATATTGTATATAATTGTGATTCTTCATTATAAGTCGTGGTTAAGATATTGCATTATTTTCTTTTTTGCTTTACATAGCGTGGCTCTAACAGAAGAGTCTGAGGTTCCAAGAATTTCAGCAATCTCAGCGTAGCTTTTCTCTTCTTCTCCTCTCATCAGCAATATTCGTTGCCATGTGTATGGAAGTTTGTTAAGAGCCTGCAAATAGAGGTTTGCCGTTTCCGACAGTTCCATTCTCCTATGCGGAGTATCAAAAGTTAGGGTGTCGCATTCTTTTTCTTCATCATTATTTTTTCCATACCATAGCAACCGTAGTATCGGATGTCGTCGTTTCTTCTTTTCTTTATCAAGACAGATATTCCTCACCAAAGTTGCAGTATATGAATACAGCATCTTCTTTTCTGGTATTATGCCTTCACGTCGCTCCCAAATTCGCAACATCACCTCTTGAGCAACATCTTCCACATCCTCAGCATCTTGCAGATACCGTCTTGCTTCTGCCACAGCAATGTGGCGAAGTTCTTTTGCCAAAGATATGTAAGTTTCGTTGTTCATACTTATATATACGACAAAGATTAAGAAACGCTACCGAGAAAACAAACTTTTTATCGTTATCTCCTAAAAATATAATGACGACAACATAAACTTCAAAACAAACTATACATTAAGCTGTTTCTATTGTTTATGTTGCCGTCATGGCTTTAAACAAATTCTACAAATCAAAATTCATTTAATGATATTCCTGTTATCTTAAAAATATCATCATTACTTAAACCCATAGCTTTCATTTTCTGAGCAATAGCAAGGGCTTGTTGCTGTTTACCTTGAGCTAATCCTTGTTCAAGTCCTTCTGCACGACCTTCTGCACGACCTTCTTCTTGTCCTGCTGCATAGCCTTTAGCCTGACCTTCTGCATAACCTTTTGCTTGACCTTCAGCATATCCATCCTCGCGTGCACCTTGAAGCACAGAGATAGTATCGCGATACTTTCTCAGTCCCTCGTCGTATTTCATGCGCTCTTGTCTTGAAAGCGCAGCTACATCGGCTATGTCTTCCAGCTTCTTGAATACTGCATTCTGTGCAGCCCAAGGTAGTCTTGTCAATGTTTCCATATTCTTCAATACAAAAATCCAACGTTCAAATTCATTCTCACACTCATCAGCCTCCTTATTAAACAAAGGTAGCTGCATATATGTCATGCGTATCTTGTCAGAAAACTCATCATTTGTTTCTTTATCCTTCAACACTACGTCTGTTCTGAACTTATGGTTAAAATCCTTATGACAGAAGTTGAGAAAGGCAACAAGATACACAGCATTTATGGCATAGTTCCATCCCGACCCTCTTTCGCCTTGGCGAGCTATAGCTTCAGAGACATAGTAGATACTGCGGTTCTTGAAATAAGGTTGCGACTTATTTTGCATCTCTACAATAATCTTCTTACCCTCATCTGTCTCGCAATAGATATCATATATAAGCGAACGGTCATCCTCATACAGAGCAGGTTGCTCCTTATCAAGGAAACTGAGATTCACGATATGCTCTTCGCCAGCCAACAAGTTGTTGAGGAAGTCGAGCAACAGAGGTTTTGATATCTCCTGACCGAAGATTCGCTTGAAACCAATGTCGGTAAAAGGATTTATGAATTGTGCCATAGCTATGTGGATAAGTTATTCTTTTTGCAAAAATAAGCAATTCACGCAACACATCCAAATTCTTTAGATTATTTTTACTAATTGACAGGGGTTTATTTTTAAAAGATCTTTTAGGCAAGTCTTAGCAATCCCCCTGATTTGTCGGAAGCCCACTAATCCCCTATGTTTGTTGGATGATAGTTATAAAAACAAAGCCACCGAAGACAAAATATCTTCGGTGGCTTTTATAATTATGCTCTTAGATTATGGAAACTACTAATCTTCCCAAAACAAAGAACTTTTTGAGTCAGCTTCTATTATTGTTTCAGTTCCTGTTTCTGTAGCGTCACCTCCTGTTATGCCTTCGAGAAAGTTGTTCTTCTCGTCAGTTGCACTTATAGAACCAGCCAACAACGAACCATCAGCTTCTGTTGTTATAACATTTATGATAGGCTTAATATATGTCTTTTTCATTGTTTCTTTTGTTGTTATAATTATTATAGTTTGCAATCGTAACTTACTTTACGATAACCTTTTTAACCATTCCGTTTGCCATCTTTACGATGTTCACACCCTTTGTCATGCTATTCAAGCGATTACCTTGTATATCGTAGATGGCAGTAGCAGCAGAAGAAGTATTTATGTTATCAATAGCTGTAGGCACATCACTAATGTCGTAGGTTATAGCCTTAGCTTGGCCTCCCTCTGGCAATTGCAAATATGCACGCATACCCTTGATAATATTTTGTCCGCCTGTTGCGTGATAGAACTGATTATTTGATATAAAGAAAGCACCTGTAGGGATATTGCCAGCAGTATATACACCCACAAAATTGATTCCGTTGCCAATCTGTGTAGGAGTCTTTGTGTCAACATCTACATTCTCTACCTCTATCTTATTAACTGCTTCATTCACTCTTATCATATATGGTTTTCCAGCCTCTATACTATTAGCCGTAGCGAAGCGTAAATGTATGTTTCCATTAGCGTCTACTTCAGTATCATCGGTAAGTTCTTTTACCTCCCATCCAGCAGGTATCTCCATATTGAAAGGCAATACCAATGTGTTCCATTTCTTATCAGCCTTGATGGTGCGGTTTACAGTTACAGATGTATAATAGTCTGTCTGTGCAGTCAACGCATTATCGGTTTCGTTCATGGTGAGTTCGTTGCCGATGAATGTCATATGGAAATCGTCTGCCTTAAACCATTTGCCATTGTCGCCACACAAGGAAATTTCTGCCTTATGGTCTGTTACATTATATTCTCCACTTACCAAAGCCATAGTTCCAGGACCCACAGCAGCAGTCGTTGCTGTTTGTCCGTTTACTGTTAAAGCAATATTGTTTCCTTCCTCCATAGCTACAAGAGCCGAAACCATATACTTACCATTAGGAATATCAGTAACGTTTTGTGTCAATGGTTTTACAGCGTTATCTCCATCCCATGTATTAAAGAGATGAGAACCTTCGGCTCCTAAAGTAGTATAACGATCATTATCCTGTAATGTCACCTTTGTTTCCCAGCCCGATGTTGCACAAGT
>ERZ869991.554-NODE-554-length-13092-cov-4.147983_pt1 | contig 13092 bp, 8 predicted proteins | sample MGYA00520862_ERZ869991 | MGnify/ENA primary metagenome ERZ869991 (study PRJEB32232, sample SAMN07284978) | human gut metagenome | biome: human-associated habitat; material: feces | host: Homo sapiens | place: Tanzania | collected 2014-08-11 ...
ACCAGAACATTGTATTACAGTGAGGTGTATTTCGTCCAAAATTGACGCCATTCATCCCACGGTCTAAAGACCGTGGGTTTTCTGGCTGAGTATCTTATAAAAAATGTTTTGAAAGGGCACAACTATCCAGCCGAACAAATTGCCAGTGTGGCTGACAAAATTGTGGAACAGTGTCGCGGCTACTGGAATGGATAAAAAAAGCCCCGCTCAGCCTAAAACGGCTGGCGGGTGCTTCTTAGAAGCGTTGGAGCGCTGCTTCTCTTAATAGCCGTATTTGGGGCGATTGACTTTTAAGAAAATCAAAGTGGTAATTAAAGCGCCAATTTCGGCTACAATTACGGAAGCCCAGATCCATTCTACGCCGAAAAGCAAGGGCAAAACCATAACGCTTATCGATTGGAAAACCAAAGTGCGCGTAAAAGCTATAATGGCAGAAACTAAGCCGTCATTTAAAGCTGTAAAGAAAGACGAGCTAAAAATTTCAAAGCCGAAGAAAGCGAAAGCCACTGAATAGATGCGCAAACCGTGTTTGGTAATAGCTAGCAACTCTTGATCGTAGCCTACAAACAGGCGCACGATAGGATCGGCAAATACTGTGCTGATTAAAGCCATCAAAATGCCTACACTGACTGTAAAAACAGTGCTCTTTTTGAGCATGTTTTTGACTTCGGCCGGATTTTTCGCTCCAAAGTGGTAGCTGGTAATAGGGGAAGCGCCGATAGAGTAGCCTACAAAAATAGAGGAGAAGATAAAGCAAAGATAGCCAATTACTCCATAAGCGGCCACGCCATTTTCGCCAATAAAACGCAAAAGCTGATAATTGTACAAAATTACCAAAATGGAAGACGAGATGCCATTCATAAGCTCGGAAGAGCCGTTAGTGCAAGACTTCCAAAGCACGTTTCCGTAAAATTGGGTAGAGCCTAAGTGGAGCGGGCTATCATTTTTACGGGCAAAATAAACTAAAGCGGTTAAGCCGCCCACTACTTGGCTTAAAGCTGTAGCTATAGCCGCGCCAGCTAAGCCCCAGTGAAAAACGATAATAAAAAGCGCGTCTAGAGCCATATTGGTAAAGCCGGCCAGCAAAGTAACGGCAAAACCAAGCTTCGGTTTTTCGGCAGCTATAAAAAAGCTCTGAAAGACATTTTGTAGCATAAAAAAAGGCATGGCCATCATATTGATACGGCCATAAGTAATGCTACAAGCCAAGAGATCGCCTTCAGCTCCCAGAGCGTGGGCAATATAAGGTACAGCTACATAGCCTAACACAGCGGCTATAGTGCCAAAAATGGCTGTCGAGTAAACGATCATGGAAAAATATCGATTGGCCAGTTTATTGTCGCCTTCACCTAAAGTTTTAGCTACAATAGCTGTGCCGCCGGTGCCTAACATAAAGCCTAGAGCACCCACAATCATCATGACCGGAAAGATAAAGTTGGTAGCTGCAAAAGCCACTTTGCCCACATAATTGGAGACAAAAAGGCCGTCTATAACGCTGTAAGTGGAAATAAACAACATCATAGCCATAGAAGGCAGCACAAAACGCAACAGCCTGGAATAGGTAAAATGATCCGAAAGTTTGATTTCCATTAAAACACCTAAAATTAAACGAAAAGTAAAGTCAAAGTTTTGAATAACAGCTACAACTTCGAACTACCATTGTACAATATATAACCTTTAAATCAAGTTGTAGCCCAAGCTGTTTTCTTAGTGTCTGTTTAAGTTTTTCTATATATAAAAATAAGAATAAAAATAATATTTTTTATCAATTTTATAAAAAATTCGAAGGAGCAGGTTTTGTCTAGTGGAAAGGCACCCGCGACGATGGCATTTTTTAGACAAAGTACATTGGGGGAAAGGTTGTCTAATAAGATTTGCTGTCCAATACTATTTTTTTTATTAAAAAAGGAACTTTTTGCAGGAACAGATTAATATGGATAATGGAAGTACGTTTAAATTTACTTTTGTTGCTGCGGTTGCTTTGGGGGTAGGCTTAATGATTGTAGGTTGCGGTGACGGCGGCTCTACTGCACCTAATCCCTTAAATGGCTCGACACATACTCCCACTCCTCCGGAGCCTATCCCTCCTACGCCTCCTAGTCCGTCTGTCAATCAAGTAATTTTTGACTACAATATTTTGCCTTCAGGTACAATGGAGGGGAGCGGCATTTCTGCTGATATTGCTAAAGTAAGGTATGCTTTTAGTTATACCGATGAGCAAGAGAATGTTTTAGTCGACATTAAAGATGCTTACACTTGTACTTTTGAGCATAAAAGCCAAGATTACCAACAGCAAGTTTATGTTAAAGATGTTACTACCGAACCTACTAAAGTGACGGCTGCTTATTATGATGTTGAAGGTGAATTGGTGGCTCTGGGAATTAACGAACTTGAGTGGGATCGAACTACTAAAAATGCTTACGTAACGAATCCTCAAATTTGGCATCTTGGTGTTGATCCTAACGTGGCTTTAAAGGTAAGCCCTTACGTGGTGCCTAAAAATGGGCAAACAAGTTTAACTTTTGAGGTAGCTCCCGAAGGCAAAGAAGCTGTCGATATGACTGCTTTTGCTGTTGTTGATAATATTGACGAAAATGTGTTGGCTGCTGTAGATAAGCAACCGGGGAAATATAATGGTATCAACTATAGCGGCTCTGCTGGCGAATGGCCAGTTCTCTCTATTGGCACAAAGCTTAAACGCGTCGTTGAGCGGGCAATTTTTGTTACCGATCAGGAAATTGCTTCTATTAAGATGCGGCCTGCCGATATAGAAGGTAAGCAAATTACCGTAGATAACAATTCTTTTCAGATGCATTACACCGACAATAAAGATGATTTTGCGACCCAAAATGTTCTTCATATGACCAATACGCTAGGAGCAGAGGTCGGAGAGTATACTGCTGCTGTCAATGATCAGCCTATGCAAGTTTGGGCTGCTTACGGTGCAGTGCCTGAGAAAGGCCCAACTCCTCCGGATATTGATATAACTGATGATGACCAAGTAACGATTAGTCACAAATTTGAATCTATAGGCACCGATTATATGGAGGTTAAGGATAAAACGCTCCATCTCAAGGGCAAAAATCCCACCGGTTCCAATTCCTATTCAGTTTCTGCTCAATGGGACAAATTTACGAGCGATGCTCTTACCGTCACTGTAGTTGATGTTTTTGATGAAGCTTATTTATATTTTGTCAATAAAGATACGGGCGCTCTTATTCCTGAAAAGATAAAATACAGCGGTTCTGGGGAAAATATCTACAATATGTACCTTGGTACTGCAGTTATGAGTATGGATTCTAATTGGAATTTCTATAGAAGTGATATTGTGGATATTCCTGCTTCTTGGATTAGTCAAGGAAAATACCCTAATGTACTATCCGTATCTCTCAGTCCAAGTGGAGTTTCCGAATATAAGCAAGAAAGCCCTGGGGCTAACAGCTATATTTTGAAAGTTTCCGGAGCTCCAGTTGCTAATATAAATTTGGCAATAGAACGTTCCGGTGACGCACCTTATCCCAAATTGCAAGATACATATGTTGTTCCTTAGCTAGGCTCTGACTGCCCTCTCAACCGGATAAACATCGGTTAAGAGGGTATTTTTATGGGCGATTTTTTTCTGTGGCAGGTAAAACCAGTTGTATATAAGGAAAGGCGCCTTAAGTTTAGGCTGGAGGAGACAAATAACTTAATGGCTATTGTAAAAGTTGATCATATTAATATTGCTTGCGCAGATTTAGCAGAAACGGCCAAATTTTATACTGAAGTTTTAGGCTTTAGTCGCGGTCAAATTAAACAAAGCGGCGCTAAAAAAATGCTCAATTTAACTAAGCAAGATGCTGTCGTGGAATTGGCTCAGCCTACCGACGGAGAAGGGCTTGATGGCGATGCTTATAATCACATAGCTTTTACTTCCGACGATATTCAAGCCGATTTCGAACGTATACGAGCGCTTGGTTTTACTTTACTTAACGATTCGGTGCAAGAGAGCGCTGGTGCTTTTTATTTCTTTATGGAAGCTCCCGGCGGCGCTTTAGTAGAGATTATTACACACAAATAGGGCCGCGTTGCCGGTATTGATGTTGTTGGACAAATTGGCGAAAAGGTAAAAATCGACATGCATAAGCGTCGTTTGGGGCGTACCGAACTTATGGTTTCAGAAGTTGGCATTGGCGGCTTGGGCATTATTTCCAAGCTTTTGCCCGATCGTCAGGCCGGCATAGAGACAGTACGCCACGCTTTAGACTGTGGCATGAATTACATAGACACAGCCCGAGGCTACTTCGATGCGGAAGAAACGATAGGCCAAGCTATTCAAGATAGGCGCGATCAGGTTATTTTGGCTTCCAAAACATATTTGCGCTCTGGCTTTTTAGCTTATAAAGATCTAGAAACCAGCTTGGCCACCTTAAAAGTGAACCATCTCGATATGTATCAAGTTCATCACGTGCAATACAAAAGCGAACTTGAGCAAGTGATGGCTCCCAAGGGAGCTTTGGAAGCTCTGGAAAGTGCCAAACGCGAAGGCTTAATCGATCATATAGGCATAACTTCCCACCATACACGAGTGTTGGCCCAAGCCTTGGAAACGGGCCGCTTTGATACGGTTATGCTGCCTTTTTCGCCTATAGAACGCGATGGCTTAGCTGAAGTATATACGGCAGCCAAACGCTTCGACGTGGGCATTATCGCTATGAAAGTGCTTTCTTCCGGGCGTTTAACTTCGGTAGAAGAAGCTATTCAGTTTGTGTTGGCCCACGATATTTCTATGTGCGTTTTGGGCTGCACTACTAAAGAACACGTCGATCGTGATATTGCTGCTGCCGAAGCTTTCCATCAGCTAAGCGAGGCTCAGCGCCAAGGCTTACTTTCAGGTAGCGCCGACTTAAAAGACGGTTTTTGCCGCCGCTGTCGTATTTGCGAAGGGCTTTGCCCGATGAAAATTCCTATTGCTGACGTTTTCCGTTGCGAAGACTATTTGATTTTGAACGCTACCTATGCTCGCAACGAATATAAAGCTCTCTCCCGCCATGTGCCCAATTGCATAAAATGTGGCCAATGTGAGCTCGTTTGTCCTTTCCATCTTAAAGTTACAGAATCTTTGGAGAGAGCTCATAGCCGTTTAAGTCGCGGCAAATTTGAAGACTGTGCCGTCAATATTTTACACAAAATCAAATTGTATGATTTAGCTCGCAAAGCCTATTTCTCTTTAGGCGGCGGTTTACCCGAGCGCTAAAGTCGGCGCAAGCTGGTTAGTCTGGCGTAGGGCCGCACAATTGTATCTATAAAAGGCAAAAAAGGCCGAAAAAAAGGAAAAAGCGCCAACACATTAAACAAAGGGGCCCGCGGAGGTTGGCAAGGTGGAAAATACGGAGAGTTTGTGCCCCTGGTTAGGCGAGGGCCAAAGCAAAAGAGCAATCAGTAAACCGCAGCAGCGTTGGAAAATGGGCTTTATTTCCCTTTACGATATTGAAAACAACGCGGCCCGCCTTTTGGGAGCTTGTGCCCGCCAAGCTGGCTATCAATTTACAGAAATTTACTTCAAAGATTGGATCAACAATAAATTCGATCCGCCCAAAGATTGTGAAATTGAGCGTCTGTTAGAATTGATAGCTGCCAAACAATGCAATATTGTCGGCTTGTCGGTACGCGCTTCAGCTTATCACAAAGTGGCTGCTCAACTTACTTCCGCTATTAGGCAGCGCTTTCCTCAAATAGTTATCTTGTGGGGCGGCACCCACACAGTGTTAGCTCCAGAAAAATGTATTCTTGAAGCTGATATTGTTTGTCGCGGTGAAGCGGAAATAACTTTGGTAGAACTATTGGATCGCCTTTCCGCTGGGTTAGACATTACATCGCTGCCTAATATATGGGTTAAACAGCGGCCCGAATATAAATCTATGCAAGGGCCAGGCTCGGAAAGTTCGGAAGTTTGTACGCCAATAGTATTTAAAAATGAAGTGGGGCCCAACGTACAAAATTTAGATTTATTGCCTTTCCGCGATTTTTATTCAGCCGACAAATATTTCATTATGGGACGCAGCCTCGAACAAGGCGATCCTATGGTTGGCGACTCTTGCTTCCAAATGATGAATTCGCGCGGTTGCGTCTTCCATTGCGCTTATTGTTATAATTCCGAACTTTCCGAACTTTATAAGTCGCAGGGCCGCTATTATCGCACTCGCAGCGTTAGTTCCGTATTGGCCGAGATAAAGAAGGCGCGTACTGTCTTTAAAAACATGAAGCGCATTCGTTTTGACGATGAAGTTTTTCTCTTTTCCGACGCTTGGTACGCTGAATTTGCTTCTCGCTATCCCGTGGAAGTAGGGCTGCCTTTCGAAGTATTTACCGAGCCGAAATTGGTCAAAAGGCCGCTTTTTGAATTGTTGCGTCGCGCCGGCTTGGATGTAGTTTATATGGGCATCCAGAGCAGTTGCCGCGTCAACAGCGAATTATATGATCGCAGCGGCAACGACGAGCAATTGCAAGCTTGCGCCCATATTTTCGCCGACTTGGGCTTAGATGCTCGCTACCATGTAATGATGGACGACAAAGAGTCGACTTGGGAAGATAAGCGCCATTTATTCGATTTGCTTATGAGCTTTCCGCGCGGCAGCTATCAGCTTTATTTATTTAGTGTAGTCATTTTCCCCAACACTATGTTGGCCAGAAAATTGCTTGCGGAGGGAAAAATTACTGAAAACGACTTAGAAGGCGAGCGCAACAAAACTTTCCAGCAAATTAGAGTGAGTTTAAATTATCCGCGCCCGCCGGAGGAGCTTTTCTGGGCTTCTATGTTTGTGCTGGTCAGCAAACGCTTTTTAAGTGATAAATTTTTGTATTTTCTGGCCGACAATAAATTTTTGCGCCGCTATCCTAAAGTGTTGGCCTATTTTGCCCAATTGTGCAATTTAATTAAAATGGCCGGCGTAGCTTTGCGTATGACCTTAAAGGGGGAAATGACCTTTACACTTATGCACCGCTGGCTCAATTGGAATTCGCTCATAAGCCAATAAAGCGCCGCTCTGAAATATATTATGCTTAGTCATTCCTCCAAATTGCAAAAAGTGTTTTCCCAAGTCGGCGAAGCGGCGACAGTCGTCGGCCTTTATACTTTGCTAGCTGTAATTTTTACTTATCCACTAGTCTTAAATTACAGCGATTATATTATTGGCCACATGGAAAGCGATGTTTGGAAACATTTGTGGGGCTTGTGGTGGGTGCGTCGCCGCTTAATTCAAGATTGCGTCTTGCCTTTGCATACTTTTTTGCTCAACTATCCTTACGGCGGCGCTCTTTATTTTATCGATTCTCTCAACGGCGTACTTTCTGTGCCGTTGCAAAGCTTTCTTTCTATAGTGCAAACTTTTAACACGATAGTTCTTTTTAACCTCGTGTTGGCTTCTTCTGGCGCTTATGTTTTAGCTAAAGGCTTAACTGGTCACAAAGCCGCCTCTTTTGTAGCTGGAGCTATCTATGCTTTTTCTGCCTACATGGGATCGAGCATAGCTTCAGGTATTACTGAATCAATAAATATCGGCTATTTGCCCTTTTTTTGCCACTATTTTATGCGCCAATTTAGATCGCGCAGCTTTAAAGATGCTTTCTTGGCGGCTTTGTTTTTTTCTCTAAATACGCTGGGCAGTTGGTATTTTGGCACTTTTGCTGTACTTTTTGCTGTCTTTTATTACGTTTGGCTGCTTTATAAGCGCCTTAAAGGAAGCGGCTGCGGCTCTATTGGTTCTAAGCTCAAAACCTTTTTATCCTATAGCGGCGGCCCTCTTTTATATAGCGTTTTTCTGCTGATCGTTTTTGTGTCTCTGATGCAAAATTTGTGGCAAATTTCCGAGCATTTGCGGGTAGGTTTTGTTCTTTTTGCCGATTTGCATAATGCCATTTTCTTGCCTCTTATGTTGGCCGCCGCTTTGTATGCTTGGGCCCAGGCTCAGAGTGAGCCCTCTTGGTGGCAGCGCCATCTTTATTTATGCATATTTATTGTCCAAATGATATTTAGCCAAACCTTTGGCTCGCAACTTTGGGGCTGGAGCGGTTGGGGCTGGCGCTGCAATTTCTTTACCTTTGCCGCAGCCGTGAGCGTCGGTTGGTTAAGCGCTGCTTTTTTGGCTAGGGCTATAATTGCTTATTGTAACTATAAAAAACAAGCCGCCGCTTTTGACGTTGCGCTCCAAGCCGAGCCCCAAAGCCGCTTAGTCTTTTTAATTGATATTTGTCCAGGTCGGCAGTTTTATCTTTGGCTTTGTCAGGCGTTTTATGTAGCAGCTTTCGGAATAGCCGGTTTAGCTTTTTATTACGGATCGGCTTTGGGGCAGGGGATAAGTGGCCGCTATTTGATAGGTTGCGTCTGGTTGGCTCTAAGTCTTTTTTTATACCGCCATTTATTGGCTCTGGCGCTAGAGCAAGCGGCCAGCTTGTCTTTCTTGGAGCGCTTTTGCCGCAACCGCTTGGCTCTATTTAATATCCTTGTCGGCAGCCATATCGTTTTGTTGTTGGGCTTATACGGCAGCTTGGCTAAAAATTATCCTTGTTGGCAAATATTGATTTATTGGCTGTGGGGAGCTGCCGTAATTGAAAGTTTGCCTTTTATCAGCAATAAGTGGAGCCAAGCTCTGGAGCAAAGCTTGCAAAGCATTTGGCATATTTCTTTTAATGAGGCGGCGGCTTTTTATTGGCACAACTTTTTTAAAGTGCCCTTTTTTATGGTTTGCCTTTGTTTAGCCTTTATCTTGGGCCCTATGCTGGCTTTCCAAAGCACTATCAATAGCGGCGACTCTATTGTTTTTCGTGGTCGCAGCGAAATGAATGTCGATTTGCATTTGTCACGCCAATTCTACAATGTTATGACTATCAAAGATTTTTTGGTTGGCGGCAAAGAGCGAGCTGTAGAAAGTTACACTGTAGATCGACTTATTCGCGCTTGTTATATCGGCTGGGCCGCTTTGTTGCTGGCTTTGAGTGGTTGTTTTTGGGGCCAAAAACGCTACGATCGCTCTTTCTGGATATTTATCGGCTTAATTTTTATGTTTTTTGCTACCGGCCCTTTTATGTATATTAGCGACGAAATTTATTCTACTATAAAGTCGCCGCTTTATATGCTCTTTTTTCGCTATTTTCCTACTTTCGCTGCTGTTAGCATACCTTTTCGCTTCAGCATTTTGGTTATGCTCAGCATATCTGTATTAAGCGCTTATACGCTGGCCGATTTGGCTCACTTGCTTGATAAAAAGGAACACGCTCTAATGTGCGCTTCTTGTTGTGCGGCTATACTTTTTGAGGTGGCCGTCTTTTCGCCTTCACCTTTTCCTTTGCCGCTTTCGGAAGCGCGTATGCCATCATATTGTCTTGATATTGCTCAAAAAGGCGGCGATTATGGCTTAATCGATTTTCCTATTCAGCGCACACGCGGCGAGCTTTTGCCCGGTGAATATTTTTTCTACCAAATCGGCCATTTGCAAGCTATTCCCAACCGCGTAGAAGGTACAATCCCTCTTTTTGTTTACCAAAATGCTTTAACCAGCTATTTATTCATTTTGGAACATTCTCAAGGTGATATACCTTATCGCAGTCAAAAAGAGCTGGACTTGGGCTTTTCTGATTTACAGCGCTTTCGTTTTCGTTATTTGGTAGTGCACGACAATTATTTGCGCCGCCGTGCCAAAGAAAAAGTACATAATATGTTGCGTTTCTATTGCGGAGCGCCTAAATGTTATCCTAGGGGAGTATATGTCTATACTATTCCCGCTATTTCCGAAACTAAAGCTCAGTGAGGTAGGATAAGTTGAACTACAAAAAACTTTCTTTGGCAAGCAAAAAGAAAATTCCACTTAGCGACAATTGGGAGATCGTTTGGGTAGCTTTGCTTTCTCTGGCTATTTTACAACTTTTTTTCGGCTTTTCGTTATCTTCCAATTCTGATTCTTATGGCGCAACCGAGCAGGGAGTTTCATCTTGGGCCGACGATTCTTTTACCGATAGTAATACAGAAGTGCCAGTAGGGCCGGAAAGCAGACAATTTACACAAGAAAGGGTTGAGGAGTAGCTTTGGAAGTCGATCAGGGTAGGCAACCGCCGTATTTTGCTTGGTCAAAATTAAGCTGGGGAAAAATATTTACCGGTTTGGGTATATGCTGTTGCTTAATACCTTTTTTTAATGCTTCTCAAATGTGGGATAGTTTAAAACAGCTTAGCTGGGGATATTTTTTATTGTCTCTGGCCTTATTTATGCTAGCTTCGGCTCCTACTGCTTTGGTGTGGTATGGCGTAACTATTCGTTTGGGAGCGTCTTTAAATTTTTGGCAAGCTTGGCGCATTGCTTTAATCAGTTTCTTTTGGAATAATTTAATTCCCGGCGGTGTAGCTGGCGACGTTGTGCGCGTCTGGGAAATAGGCAAATATAATTTAAATTATGCTAAAGGAGCAGCTTCAGTTTTTATTGAGCTTTGGAGCGCTTTAGCTGCACTAATTGTCACTTCTTTGCTGGCTTGGTTTATGGCCGATCCGATTTTTGTTTTAATTGAGCAACACGAAAGAACGCTACCTATGCTTCAAGGGCTGGAAGTTTTTAGTGTAAAGTGGAGTTTACTGGCAGTTATTGCTCTAATGGTAGCAGTTTTTATTTTTGGTAGCGTCGTGCTCTTTTCTCAGCATCTTTGGCAAAACTTGCGCTTGCGTTTGCTCAGCCGATTTAGTTTAGGCTCTTCTTTAGAGGAATTTACGCAAGCTTGCGCTTTAATAAAAAACAATTTGGGCTTTTTCGCCATTGCTGTACTTATAAATTTACTGGCTCCTCTTTTAGAGGCGGCGGCAGTTTACGTTATTTTTCAAAAAATCTGTCCGCAAAATTTACCTTTTATTTATTTTTTAATTTTTATTCCCATTTTTAGAATTATGCTCCATCTACCAGTGTCCACTAATGGTATAGGTACTCAAGAAGCAGCTTTTGCTTTATATTGGGGAAGTGTAGGTACAGCCTTAGAACCTGTCCTAGCTTCGTCCCTTTTGATTCATGCAGTGAAGTTGGTTATGTGCGTCTTAGGGGCATTGTTGTATTATCAAAAGCCCCAAAAATCGGGCTTTTTGGCCTAGATCGAAGCCAAATTAAAAGAGGTTTAATCAGCATCTTCTGGAAAGTTCCTCCGGGGATCGGCGGTAGCCGTGCCCTCTCAACTTGGGAAAAAGGACTTCTTGTAAAGAATAGATGTTTATAAATAAGAACGCGTTCGGACTCGCTTTAGCCGTGGCTGCTACCTTGGGCTTAGGCTTTATGGTTTATGGTTGCGGCGACAGCGGCTCTACTACACCTAATCCTTTGGAACCAGCCAAAGTTAATCCCAAAGTAATCTTTGACTACCATGTTTTAGCCCAAGAACTGGGCGCCAAAACAGAAATTCCCGCTAATATTGCTAGCGTAAAATATGCTTTTAGCGGTACCAATGACGCCCAAGAACTGTTTACCGACCTCGACGAAACTTATGGCTACGATTTTGATCATCAAGACAAAGCGTACGACCAAGAAGTTATTATCGAAAACGTAGATATTAACTCTACTAAAGTTACTGCTGCCTACTATGATGACCAGGATCAATTAGTGGCTATTGGTGTAAACGATCTCGAGTGGGACAAAGCTACCAGTATTGCCAAAGTAGAAAAGCCCGATGTGCAATTGCTCGGCCAAGATGCTACTGCTTCTTTAAGTGCCGACAGCTTAATTATTCCTAAAAATGGCCAAGTTTACTTTACTTTTGAAATTACTCCTACTGAAGGCGCCGAAGAAGTCGATATGACCGATTTGGCCACCTTTAGCGGCTTAGATGAAAAAGTTTTCGCCCACGCTGAAAAGGCCTCTGGCGGAGTTTATACCGGTATCGATTATGGCAAGGCTACCGAAGTTTCTGCCAGCCTTGGCCAATTCAAAGCCGATTTAGGTAAAACCGTTTTAGTTACCGACCAAAAGCCTGCCAAGATTGCCCTCGTTCCACAGCCCATTGATGGTAAAGAAATTATCAATCAAGAGACTCCTGACGGACGTCGCATGATGATGCTCTTTGCTGATAATGGTGTGAAATATAACACTTTCGGTCAAAAAGTTGTTTCTTATAAGACAAGCAGTGGCGACATTGAAAATTTCCCCGTCAACGAAGTGTCCTTTAAGGTAGTAGTTTACGAATATACCAATATTGAAGGCAAAGGTGACGCTCCCGCATTGCCTTTAGATATAACCTTTGATAGCAAAACTAGCGTCGAAGCTATCTACGATCTGGAAAATTACGCTTCTCCTTCAGCCTACGATGTCAATCATATGACCATTAAAGAGCGCTCTACAATAGTTGTCGAGGAGCTCAATCCCAATTGGAACGACTATAAAGTTGTAGCTAAATATGATGATGGTAGCCAAAATGGTATAACTGAAACTACCAAAATCTATGTTGGAGGCGCTGAAGCTAATCTTGTACTTTGGGATAATAAGAAGAACCAAAAGCTTGAAAAACTCTTTAAGGCTGGTGGTAGTATACAGACTTATGACAAATTGCGCTTAGTTGGTCAAATTGAAGTTTTTGGTAACTGTGTCTATACAGACATTCCCGAAGATATGATTCCTGCTGGCCAGTATCCTGATGTCGTTTATCCGCCTCATTTTACTAATACTGGCGAAGTTGCTGAGAGATACGTCCCTCAGTGGAGACAATGGCCAGAGCATTCCGGCGCCAATGCTTATGCTATTACTGTACAATATGACGATCAACACTCTCCGTGGCCTGGCAATGTAAAGCTTGATTTACAACGCCCTGAAGGCGCTACTTATCCCGAATTTAGTGGCGTTTTTTGCTATAACTACTAAAACTAACTTTTAGTTCTTGCATTTACTGAGGCTCCTCGATACCCAATTAAATAAAATTAGGCTAGAGGAGCTTTTTTTATATAAAATTTATAAAGGATTGCTTTCTACATTCATGATTAAAAATTCTTTCGGTTTGGCTATTTTTGCAACTACTGCCAGTTTAGGTTTAGGCCTAATGCTTTCCGGTTGCGGTGACAGTGGCTCTACTGCGCCCAACCCTTTGGAAGGCGATACTT
>ERZ869991.556-NODE-556-length-13065-cov-9.878426_pt1 | contig 13065 bp, 11 predicted proteins | sample MGYA00520862_ERZ869991 | MGnify/ENA primary metagenome ERZ869991 (study PRJEB32232, sample SAMN07284978) | human gut metagenome | biome: human-associated habitat; material: feces | host: Homo sapiens | place: Tanzania | collected 2014-08-11 ...
CTTACCCTATACCCAAGCCCTAAATCCCTACCATAGGGATTAGGGATGTAACCGCCCTCTGGTGCTCGGAACCGCTACGCTATAAGGTTGGCGGACCATCAAAGGTCTTCGCCATAGTATGCGGGATGGAACCGCCTTGAATCAGGAATAAACTAACAACAATGCATCAAACGTACTATTATATAATCGTCATCGTTGCTAATATTTGTTGGAGGGATATCACAGACACGATTACTACTAGCAGCTTTATTCGCATGACCCTCTAAGATTTTATGGCTGATCCTCATTGACTATCCATTGTTCAACAATAGAATATTTATCACCCAGATAAGATTTTAGATGAAAGCCATCGACATAATAAAATAGCATAAGCAAATATTTAGCTGTCTTGCGTATTTCATCTTCATCAAACATTGGTGAAAAGTCATTCAATTCATATACTCTTTCTTCCATGTGACTTTCAGTATTCAAAATTAAACGACTCATAAAATTCTGATAGAAAACTTTTTTAGAAGATGGTACATTCCTCAAAAACTCTTTATTATGTAACAAAGTTTCAAATTTTCCATTACAAATAAAAGAAGAATATGCCTCTTCTATTCTTCGCATTTTATTTCCTGCTGTTAATGTATTAGAAGTTGCTGTATACGCTACATCAAAGACATCCAACATCAGTTTTTTATATTCATTTCGCTCATTACGAAAGCAATTTAAGTCAGTAATATGCCTATTCTTCAGTTCATAGACTCGAAACTGATTCCTATCAATGTCACTATACACTTTCTGGAGATTAAATATAGTCATCAATTCATGAGACATGATTAATACTTTAGTTTTAGGATTCCCTTCATATAATGCATTAATCTGCCATCGCAAGAAACTCATTATACCAACTTTATTATCTTTATCAAAACTTGTTATTGGATCATCAAGCACAATCAATGCCTCCTCTGAATAGCGACTTTCTTTCTCATGATTCTCAAACATCTTTGCAAAGAAATAGCTTAAAGCTATAGCATTGCGTTCACCTGTGGAAACATCTTTAGGTTTTACATCCTTACCATTAACCTTCAAAACATAAATTCCATCAGAATTCTCTAAGACCATCCTCTTCTTATCAAAAAATATGTAAGAAAGAGCATCGTTAATAAAATCCAATGCAATGGATACTTGCGCCTTTTGAGAACGTACTTGTGATATTTCATATCTTACCTTGAGCAAAGCTTTATTTGAACTATTCAAGTTTTCAGAATTATTTTTTTGTTCATTAAGACGTTCGCTATAGAGTTTAAAGTTCTCTACTAATTGCAATGAAGAAATCTGCTTATTCAATGCTATCAATTCGCGTTTCAATCTAGATTTCTGTTCTATCTCTTTATTATAATAGAGGATAGCGGAATTAATCTTGTTCAATAAGAGAGAATACTTATCTTGTTCATCCTTTATCCCATACCAACTAAAATAAGGTTGCATGCCATATACATTTTGCAATCTTTCGGTAAAGACATCACAGAGCTTAAAATAATTCTGCCGCAGTTCGTTTCCACAGCTGATGAACATATCAGTAGTATCCTTGCCTATTATTTCTTTAACCAAATCACTAAGTTGAATAGGTTGCCAACCGGACAACGACTTTATCATTTCTTGTAGTTGCTGTTTATACACTTCTGATTCTTTGTTAAAAAACTGCTGAATCTTAAGAAACAAGTCTTTTTTGTCATAAGCTGATATAGGTCGAAGACAAAGTGGACATACGGTCATATCTTGATTATCAAAAACAGGATGAATTTGATTAAGATAATTTCCATGTTCAGACCGAACCAATTCTATGATTTTCTTATCTCGATTACTAAGATGTGGTTCTTCCAAATGGATTTCAAGTATTTTCTTATATTGATCAATATGATTTGAAATAACATTATTAGAAAGCAATTCTATTTTAATACCGCCTTTCTTTACTTTTTGAAAGATTTCCATCTTTTCGTCATACTCACGACGCAATCTTGCATACGATATATGAGCTTTAGACAATTCCATTAATTCTTGAAAAATGTCAACTGTTACTGCCGATTTGATAGAATTGTCCTTGATTATTCTATCCCGCTCAGCCCATCCATCATTAGCACTTAGTTTTTTCTTAATCAGATTAAAATGCCATAATGGTGATTTATCATTAGAAGAATCCTCAAATTGTCTTTCTCTTTCCGAAAATCCATTGTATGCTTCAAGAAGTACACTTTGTTCCTTCTCTAATTTATTTAGTTTCTCATCTAATCCAACCTGATGACCCAACATCACTATCGAAGTCAAACCAACTTGATTTATTTTAAAATTGTCAGAAACAAAATTCTCATCATAGACATATACATTTGAGTCTAATTCTTTATTTTTATCATCAGGAAAGCATGCTGTATAATTGCAATCACTAGCAGTTTGAGATAGAGTCTTTAAACATTTTGCAATTGTAGACTTACCACTTCCGTTTCGACCATACAGAAGATTCAATCGCTTGCACAATATTGGTAAGGATGTTTCTTCAGCAAAGGCTCCACCTTTAACTATAATATTACTTATCAACTCTAACATAAGGATAAAAAGTTTAAAATTATTCTACACAGATCTATCTCTATATCACCTATACAGCGTCCCCACTATATTACAAGCAGTAACACGTATCTGTTTTTGAAAAAAGTTATATTTTGTTCCTCATTGCAGTATCGCTCTGCACTTGTCGCCACTCGAATGAGGAATATTCAGGATTGTGACAGCATTGGTCTATGGGATGACAGCAGGGATCAGCGCTTACGACCTTTCCCAAAAAGCTCAGAATGAGAACCTAAACGAACTAATTCTATTGCGTTATTGTTCTTATCAAACCAAATCAAAAGCGTATCATTCTCTATATGGCATTCCATATAGTTCTTCCAGTTACCTTTCGTAAGCGTCCAAAAATGTCACAACGCCCCTATTTGCGGGCCTTTTGCAAAGCCCACAAATCTCATTTTTAAATTTCTTTCACTAAAAATTTCATTAATCCAAGCAGATTGTCATTGGAAGCAGGTTCTCGTAGTCCGTTCTACCAGATTTCACGGCTTTGAGCAAAGCCTTGAAATATTGCCTGAACGAGACTCCGACTTGCTTGCAAGTCTGGATAAAGGTATTGTACATTGCCGATCTCAATGCACCCTGAACACTACCAAAGAATAACGAGCCCTTGCGCTGTATGGTCTGGGGACGTATCGCTCGTTCCGCTGCCAAGTTATCTATGGAATATTCACCATCGTTTCGATAGGCAAAGACTTGCTTCCAAAACTTATGGAGATAGTTAAGTGCTTGCTGCATCAATTTAGGTAACTCATCCATCTTGTTCGCCATCAAGTTGTACATCTCATTCTGAAGTTTGTCTACGATACCTCGGGTATACTCGTCATTGCGCATCTCCTTGATTTTTTCTGCATCATAACCTTTCTCTATATACAAGTCCTCACGCTTATAAAGTTTGCGAACCAGGTTCATTGGAGAAGAAGCTTCTTTGCAACCCATACGTTCCGCACGTTCTAGCTTGGCACGAACGTGGGCAAGACAACATAGATGCTCTATGTCTATCAAGTCATCGTCGAGATACATGTAGCAGATATAACCATCACTCTGAAGAGACTTCAACTTGGCATCACCCAAGAAGTCCTTCAAAACAGCACGGTTACGGCCACCACTCTTCTGATTGCCATACTTGTCTACCGTATCCTCATAGAAGAATATCACGATGTTGGCCTTGCGGTTTACCAAACACCACATATAGGTCTTACGATGACCGAAGTGGGTCTGGAATCGCTCCCATGTCTCATCTACGTTTACGTTGGAACCAGGAGCCAAGGCGCGGTCTTTCAATGCCGGAAGCACTAGCTTCAATATCTCATAGCCCTTATCCGCATAGTTAGCCAGATTCTGGCGATGAGTCTTCAACCCCATCTCGGACAATCTGTTTTTCACCTCACGATAAGCAGGACAAGCCATATCATACATATTTGAAGTTTCTTCCGTCAAGAAGTCTGAAGTTACATGAGTACCAGGCACAATCTCGTCATAGAGGTAGCCATCCTTATCATTTTCATGAGGCATAAAATACGTTTCTTTATGACCATCAGGATAAGTCAAGACAACTTCCTCGAACCAATGTTCCTCTACTTTTGTTATTGTATGAAGTACCTTCTTCGGATTCTTCTTGATATGATAAGTTACGCCTTCTGGCAAGTGACTCAAATCGCACTTATGGATAATCGGCGTGCCAACTGTATGCTTATTATAAGTACGACCCTTACGAGAAGGACCATGATATATTGTCTTAGGAGTTGGAGTTTCTGGAGTACCTTTATCAGAATCCCTGTCTTCCGAAGAGTTATCAGGCTCTTCGGATTGAGATTTCTCAGATTTCTCGCCATCAGAGTTTGCCTCAGAGGATACATCATCCTTACGATTTGCCTCTGGTAAAGATGCATCCGTACCATCGAAGTCATCCCTGCCATCATTAGCTCCTAACTCTTCTGCAGAACGACCAGACTGCTGGCTCTTTGTTCCACTGTAAAGATCAGAACGAAGGAGAGCGATATCATTCTCCAAGTCCTTACGCTCCTTGGCATCCTTCTCTCGTTCAGCTTCCAACTGACGGTTCTTCTCTTTGGCATCTGCCAACAGGGTCTCAGCAGTTTTCAGCTTTCTCTTTGTATCAGTAAGCTCTTGCCTGGTTTCCTGTAATTGCTGAAGCACAACATCCAACTTTTGAGAATGGGTGGCACTTGCCGCCTTGTTCTCATCATTGTATGTTTGCTGTTGAAGACGTGACAAACGTACCTCATCCGTCAACTCTTTAATATTGGCAGTAAGGCGGCTTATCTCCTCATCCTTGGACTGAATCTGCGAATACAAGAATTTACAAAAGTTATGTAGTTCTTCTCCTGTCATACCTTGGGACGGGTCATAGTCAGCAGAAGTCCGAGACTCCTGCTGAATTTGATCGAGACAGTTTTGTGCCTCTATATCTATGCCTAATTCGTCTAATTCCATAACCTTTGTATTTTAGTGCAAAGATACAAAAATTATTTGAATTACGCAAATTTATATAACACATAACTATTTGATTATTAGTTAATTATACTTAATATAGCACTACACTCTAATCTGCTTTATAACAGGCGATTCCAATACTATCATCACGGTCTTCCAATCCATCTTATAGGTAGGAACTCCATCTCGAAGTACAACTTTCTTAAATCGATATTCATTGCTGAAAGTACGTTCGTGAAGGTCATAGACATGATGCTTATATTGAAACAACCTTATCGTTCGTCGGTCACGAGACATATAGATATAGATGTCACCATTGAGAGGGTCACGATGATATATATTACGAATGATCTCTGAGAGGCGAGGCCCCTTATACCTCATATCATGAAGCATGGGTAAGTAGTAGAAGTTGTCAAGACCTGAGAGCCTTAGCATAATCCCTCCAATCTAGACACCAAGTCCTTCATACCGGCATAGTCAAGCCCACCCTTCTTGACAAACAAACCATCCGTCGTTTGGATGGTAATGAGTATGCCACCCTTCGACTTCTTTGCTTTTGGCTTGGATGCTGGCTGAGGTGGGGCTTCAACATCATCTGTCTCTTCATCTGTAGGTGCTCCTTCTATCTCAACAGGGATAACTGTATCCTTGGCATGCTTCTTGAACCACGCATAGAATTGCTTGTATGGAACACCTTGTTTAATACAAAAGGAATTAATTGAAATTCCATGTGGCTCCCCTTCCGTCTTGTAGCGGAACCAGAATGTCTGAAAGTCTTTGTCGCTGTACATTTTACTTACGTTTAAAATTACTGGCGACAAAGTTACATCTTCTTTATCAAATCACCAAATCCGTTTTTGGACGCTTACTCTACGGTTCTGATTAAAGTCCTGCATCAACTTTTCGAAGTATTCCTTTGTTTCCATAATTCTGTTTTTTAAGAATTCGGATGCAAAGGTAAATACTTAATGTGTTAAAACCTTACGCTGTAATGGTGATATACATCTCTTGGAGTTTTTCCATCATTCGATTAAATATATCCATAGACCTTTTGCCCTGACCATTAGGTCTAAGATGGAAATCCGAAAAATGAAGTATTCTCATTGTAATATTTTTTACTATTCAAACAATTTCTTTACTGCATTTCTGAACTTATCCAAAATGACAAGAAACATTTTTTTATTAGTTTCCTGTTCTCTATTTGAATCTGTTTCAGTTTTTAAAGGTACATTTTGTTTACTCTCCACAAAATGATAATACGCCACTATCACTTCCCTTATCTGTGTATTGGCACATCTTCTGGCTTCTCTTGCCAAGAGTTTCACGATAATATATGCTATAGAGGTCATTATGACCACTCCAAGAAGACCTACTATGGCGTTCTTCCCCCACGAGGGAATCACTACGTCACTCCAGCCATCCAACCATTGACAGAATGTTTCACACCAACCTTTCCACACAGAGAAATACTTGACCAATATCGTTGCTGCAAGAACGAAGACTGGTGGAATTAGTCCTTCATATATAGCTCTCAGCACCCATGAACGAGAAGCAAATACAAATCTGCTTCGGCAGTCTTCATCCTGCGATTTGTCCAACCTTATCCACATATAGGAATAGGCAATATTTTTATCATCTTCCATCAGTTTCTTAATAGTTTCATCTTGGAAGTTAAAGCACTGGGCCGTTTCTTGAAATTTGGATTTAAAATCCTCATCATTCGTTTTCTTATCCCCAAAGTGCTTCATCATCCAATATCGGAACTGCTTACCTGCTATCCAACTAATCATTCCTAACACGTATGCTATAACAATACATATTATTATAGATACCGTTACCTGATCTTTATGAAATACAAAACCTTTCAAGCCTGGAAACGCATATACCAACACCCCCAACATGGTTGCACCAGATACCAAGTACGACATATCGAAGATATTCAACGCCCCAGTCACTGTGTCAAATTGTTTTTGAAAATCCATAGCCTTAATTCTATTCTCCTTTCACCAGTTCAAAATCGTAAGCCTTCTTTTCCTTGTAATCCACGATTCGGTAATTCTCTCCATCTTTCTTTACATTAGCAAATTCCCTCTCTGTAACATTCATAATATCAAAAGAATTTCTTGAAATACCAACTATATGATATTGCTGATGATCGGCATAATCATAGAAGATTGTATGTCGCCCAGCCACATAGTTTTTCTTATCATACCGAAAAAAGAACAAGCGAGAATTAGTCATTGATTCAGACAAAAAAACAAAATGTTCTTTAGTCTGCTGACAATACAAGGTAAATATGCCATGCAAATCCCTTACATTCAGATATATTGCATAGCCAGCAACTATAACGCTCAGATTCGCTACCGTCATATCTCAACCTCCAAATTTAAAGTATTCGCCATTCTTGATCAAATCCTCAAGGATATGCATACGTTCTGTATAACCATATCCTTTCTGCTCCAGATAGGCTGCAATACGGGCATACTCAATATAGATGTTCGTCATAAAAATGCCAGGATCGTCACTTCCCACAACTATCGGTGGAGTCAACATTCCTTCCTCATCAAGATCATCACCAAGCCATTTTTCCAAATGATGCTCTTTGCTTTCACGATAAAAACTGATAGCCGTATTGCTCGTCAACAGGACTTCCAAGGCGACACCTTTCATGGCAATCTTGTTGAGCACCAGCTTTTGAATATGATACAGATTTTCTGCCGTAAAAAGACCTTTCTCAATATCCACGTCGCAAAGCTTGTTGTATTCCTCCTTCACTATCGTATCAAAATGATACTTCCGGTAAAGTCTCTTTGCAGCCGTATCGTCCTCGAACATTCTCGTCACTTTTTCCATCTCCGCAAAGTCAAACTTATCTATATGGGTGTAGCCACGAAGGATGTCACCATCATATTTCCTGAAAGCCCAGGCATCCGTCATTTCCTTGATGCTGTTGAATGTGCCATAGATTTCCTTATGTAAATCCATAATCCGATTATGAAGTTTGGGCAGCAACTGTATCAAGTCGTTATATTTGTTTTCATTGCCGGAAATCAAATGGTAGGCAACAATCAAATCGTCCAACCATTCACCCTTTCTCATTTTCACCATCTTTCCCATACGGTTCATCCAGAGCGAAGGTTCTATTCCTGCCGCCGTACCATGACCGATGCGGTCGCCTTGTTCCATATCCAAGAAATCTACGGCTTCCACCATCATTCGAAGACCGCTCAACAAGTGAACAAAGTCCTCACCTGCATGAAAAGTTATCTGAATGTCTTTCTTCCTTTCTCTCCATTTCTTGCGGAGCCAAAGAAAAGTCGGCGCAAACACCTCAGGTCCGGCATCCATCTCATTGGCTGCGGCATCAATGCCCACAACCTCACACTCTTTGATTTTCTTGTATGAAGCATATAGCATCATCAAATAAAGTGCATGACCTTTTCTGCGAATACCTTTACGTACCTCCCAGTGCCTTAGCTGCCTATCAGTTGGTTTGGTATCTTTCTGCTTGATAAAGTGAGCCACCAGTTGAAATTTGGGAACAAAGCCTTTGTCGAACTTATCCACCAAACGCTTCTTGTAACTCTCGTATCCATTTATGATACCCTGCACTAAAGCAAGGTTATCATAGAGTGTATCCTTTGGTGAAAACCGCCCCTCGATATGCTTCAGAAACAGAAAGTCATTGTCGTAGCTCAGTTGTCTTAGACGGCTTTCTATATTCTTTTCCTCATGTCGCCACCTGAATCCATTTTCAGTCACCATTTGGAACTGCTTGAATCCCTTTTGCCATTCCTGCTGTACCATCATCTTGTGGATACTGCCAAGAATCAAGATAAGATGATGAAAGTTCTTCACGGTTTTCCCATCCAATTCTCCAGCGTCCATCAGTTTGAGAACTTTCAAATAGAAATATGCCCCGACAGCCAACTGCGGATTGTCAATTTTCCCGTATGAAGGATGCCAATATTCGTATGGAAAAGAAAGAGGAATTTTTCCCTTGGAATATTTGGGAATCGTATGAATGATAGTATTCAACAGTTTCTTTCCTGTTCGTATCCTGTTTACAAAGTCATTCAGAGGCACTGTTGTCAACTGCTCCCTCTGCATCCTCACGAAATACTTGTTCCAGGCAGACTTGAATGAAAATAACCATTTCTCCACATTGCCTATTTGCGTCCACCAGATATAATCAGTCTCAGCGGTACCATTGATATGGATATGCAGGTCTATCAAGCCTTGTTCATCCGCCACCATTTTTTCCAGGTTGCGGTTGTATGGACGTTTGGTAGCAGTGGAAGCAAAGTTACTCTTCAGTACTTCACGGAAAAACTTACACTCATCCTTTTCAAACTCCCTATCATCCAAAAAGAAAGCAGCCTCTATCAACAAAGGTGGAAATACTCTAACCACCTCCATCCATTCGTCAAGCATATCTTTCTTTACGTACAGATTACCTTTCAAGTACATCAAGTAACGCTTCGCCAAGTATTTCAACGATTTGACGATGAGTTGCGACAGGCTACACTTGTCGTCACAGCCCAACTCTCGCATTTCCTCCTCAAATGAACCTTCAAAGCAATAATCAGGTTGGTACACATCCTTAGCCTTGACAAGCATATAGAGCCGTCGGTGTATATCAGCCATCGATGTTTGCTCACCATGCTCGTAGGCTACTAATGTCCACTCATCACTAAGGAGATATGCAGTAAATGGGAGTCTCATGATATACTTATTTTGAAAATTCTAAAAACACATAGTAAGGATAGTCCTCAGTTTGATTGACATCTTGGAATAATTTTGACGAGTTGCTTTTTAACGCATCAATTTGTTTAGAAATTTCCAAATCCTTACGATTCAGTCTTGACAACTCTCTAAGAATAAAACGCTGTGAGAATTTCAAAGAACGTAGTTTTTCTGCGATTGTATCCTCGTCTTCAAGAGCCAAATCCTCAAAACTTCTCTTTTCCTTGCGCAAATCACTTAATTGCTTTGCCAATTGCCCTCTTTTTGTTAAAGGAACAGATTTCTTTGCCAGTTCATTGGTTATATTCTGAATTTCCACCTCTTTATCAAAAAGATTATCTAAATTATCACGTTCTGCCTTTAAAACAATCTGATTTTTAAGGTCTTCCGTTTTCTTCGTCTCAAGAGTATCCTTTTGCTCAGCTAAGGCAATTTGTTGACTCAACAAAAAGTCAAGTTGGTTACTCTCAACATATTCTTTGACCACTGCTTCTGGCACATCTTCTTTTTCTTCAATTTTATCTACAAATTTAAGAACACGACCTGCTACATAACTTTGCAGTAGAGGACAAGAAATCATCCATTTGGCAAAAGAATTCTTTTCTTGATGTTTTTCCAAGAATCTTTTCCAATAGTTGTACATGAATATATCTACAATTTTACCATCATGTCCCAGTTCTATACCCTTAACCTCTCCATTTACAATGCAATCTTCTACAATACAAGCATTCCAGAATGCAAGAATATAGTTGGAAATATACTCTCTCATTTCAGCACTCTCATTGACAGTACCATTTGGTGTAATGTCATTGAGCGTATAATACATTCTCGTAAAGATTCGATCCAAGTTATAAGGTGTTAACTTATCCACTTGACTATATTTCGAAATCCATTTCCAAAGCACTTCCACATAATCATCTATTACAGTAGAAGCATCTTCGATATTAAACTTCATCTGAGTTCCAACTTTGTCTCTCAATTTATTGCCAGGCTTCAAGTCATTTGGTTCAATATACGTATGTACCTGGGCCAAATGCTGCAACTTGGCTTTTATAACTGCCTTACGCTTCTCCCCATTCTCATCTTCTTCTACATTGATATTTTCTGTCACTCTCAATATCTCTGCGATAGCTGCAAACAAACGATAAATCGAACAAAATTTCGTTTCAGACATATCTGAAGAAATGGTTCTCAACTGAATCAATCTTACCAATAATCCCTTAACACCATTTTGGGGAACTAGGTCTTTATTAATAGCAAATACACCCGCCATTGTATTCTGCAAATTGCTCTCAGGACGGATGCTTGGTATCATATTCATTTCTGCATTGACGTATGCCAACACATTACCCAATAGTTTGCTGATACCAGAATCATAGTATATGTGGGCAAAGTCATTCAACTTTGTACCATCTTCTCCCAAAGAAAGGAGTACCTGACGGATAAAAGACACACGGACCAGAAAATCAAAGGCTATGGATGGATTTGTATGAATCTGGCGAGTACATGAAGTACACAAGGCCAATATGGCATTGTTCAAGCTGTCATCCTCCATATTGGGCATCATGTGACTGCCTGTAGCCACAATCTTATTGTCTATCAAGAATTTCATAATCCATCCTGCATACATGGATGTCTTTGCCATCAAATGCTTGTTGTCTGCAGCATATTGATTGATATACACCTCAAATACTTTCAGCAGCTTATCCGTCAAAGCTATCTTTTTCTCTTCATCCGATAGCTGTGGGTTGTCACGCAAAAAGTCATCATATACAGAAAGCAGTCTATATTGGTTTCTGAAAGGCTGTCTCAGCACATGGTTCACAAATGTAGCCTTGTCCGTCTCATCCATGCTGATGACATCCAAATATGAGAAAATCTCCTCATAGATCATCCTCAAGTCTTGGGTCATACCATTGGAGAAACATATTGTCACAGAGTATGGTTCAGCCTTATTCTTATCTTTTCCTTGGTTGGTAATGATTCTGTTATAACGATACTTTTCATACACATTATCCAAAAGTATGCGATATTCAGGCTTTATCATCTTTTGGAGATACTGAGTTTCCAAGCGGTTTACCATCTTACGATAGGCTGCCCGTTTACGGTCGGCGGAAGCAGAGTTATCACATTCCTTCTCCAGGAAGTCTTTTTCGAAAAACTTCCAATAATTCTGCCTGATAGTCATACCATAGAGATTGGCATCACCAGTCATCACGACAATAACCTGTGGCGAGGTGAAATAAAGACGGATGGTCTCCAATATCTCAAAAGTCTTTTCTATGTTCACATCGCAGTCGTCAAGGATAAACAACAGAGACTTCTTGTTAAGAATACTCAGAGCCACATTGATATACTCATGGAATCGGCGTTCCAAGTCCTTTGCCTTCATGGCAAGGTTCACAAAGTTATCCGCCACATAGTCTGCATCCGTCCAATCTGCATACATGCCCAACTTTCCAACGCCGTCAATGATTGGCAAAGCCTCATACAAGGCTGTTGTTGCTTCATCAAAACGTCTTTTATCATTCTCTTTATAGTCTTCCATCAAATATAAAAACTTGCCGTGAATGGAAGCAAGGAAGCGAATCATAAAGTTCTCCTTTTTCTGAATCTGGTTAGGCTCAATCACGTCTATGACAACGAGCTTACTACAGTCGATTCCATGATACTCGCCTTGGTTTACATGCTCGCGAATCAACTTCTTCAAAGACTTTACGAAAGTTGTCTTACCAGCACCTCGTCTTGCAAAGATGGAGATGACATCATTTTCCGACTTTATCTTTTGGGATGGATTATATTCTCCATATTCCATCCTCTCTTTAATGATTCTGCAAATCTCGTCAATCTGCCTTTGGTGTATCAATGCTTTCTCATCGCATATCAAACCATTTTCCTTCATCTTCTTCATGTCGATGAAGGTAGAATATCTTCCGTCATTCATAAGCTTGTAAGTTTTTGATTGTTATTATTTCAAAGGGCTACTAGGCTCCATCCCCAAAAGTAGTTCTTTATAAAGAGAGGAGAGGGAATCATTACCCATTTTATTTTATATTATCGGCATATCAGCAATCCCACAAGTATCCTCATCACATAATAAAGCCCATCCCAGGCGGTCCCATCCCGCACAAAAAGGCGCAGGGCGATGCCCCGCCAACCATAGAGCGAAGCGGTTCCGAGCACCGAGATCGGAAGAGCACACGTCTGAACTCCAGTCACGAATTCGTATCTCGTATGCCGTCTTCTGCTTGAAAAAAA
>ERZ869991.560-NODE-560-length-13023-cov-7.813147_pt1 | contig 13023 bp, 6 predicted proteins | sample MGYA00520862_ERZ869991 | MGnify/ENA primary metagenome ERZ869991 (study PRJEB32232, sample SAMN07284978) | human gut metagenome | biome: human-associated habitat; material: feces | host: Homo sapiens | place: Tanzania | collected 2014-08-11 ...
CCCCCCCCCGAATTGTGCTCCCACACACTTTACGCAGCAATGCAAACGTTTGCATTTCATTTTCCTTGATTTTCATCACTTTTTTGAAGCTACTTTGAACAATTCGTAATATCTTTGCAACCGAAAAGGAAACCCGGTGACATTCATCTTGTTACAAGGGTAAGCCTGTGATAATAAGTAAATGACGATAATAAGAATAGGCAACTAGCATTATCCTTAAGAAAGAAAACAATAGAGTATAATTATGATGATGAAGCAGAGAATGTTCAAACGAACACCGATGTTATTGCTGCTGATTCTCTCAACAGTAGTAACACGAGCGCAGGAGGTTGCGCTGAAGACCAACCTGCTTGGTTTGGCAACCACCTCGCTCAATGCTGGTCTAGAAATAGGCACGGGCAGGAAGAGCACTTTTCAGCTTTTCGGCGCCCTGAATCCCTGGAAGTTCTCAGGCGACAAGAAATTGCGCTACTGGAACGTAATGCCAGAATACCGCTGGTACACCTGCCAGAAATTTGGAGGCCACTTCTTCGGCATCCATGCCCTTGGAGGTGAATACAACGTAAAAAATGTGGACCTGCCTTTCGGTATCTTGCCAAAGACAGAGAAAGGAAGACATTACGAAGGCTGGTATGTGGGTGGTGGCCTCACCTACGGATACCAATGGCTGCTGTCAGAGCATCTCAACCTCGAAGGATCCATCGGAGTGGGATACATCTACAGTCCATACAAGCTTTACGGAAGATGTGAGAAATGTCTTGACAAGGACCACCGCAACTATGTAGGTCCTACTAAAGCCGCCCTCTCCCTGATATACGCATTCTAGGAACAATATCACCGAGATAGCGAAAAACCAAAATCAAATCCTCTTTATTTAAGATTAAGAATATGAAGAAAATGAAGCTTTATGCGGTCATTTCGCCCCTTTGCATTCTTTTTGCACAGAGCGCTTTGACTGTCCAAGCCCAGAAGATAGATGATTCGCAGCTATGGTTGGCTGGAGGAAAGATCCTGATAGACAGCGTCTTGACACAGAAGAAGAGCGACAGTCTCAAGGTTGCTTTCCGCCTCCATCTCGATAGTCTGCAGCTCAAATCAGAGCAACAGCTGGTTTTCACTCCGCTTATTGCCGGAGAAGATACCATCGCCCTGAATCCCATTATCATCAATGGCAAAAACCAGAACATCAGATACCTGCGCAAAAGCAGCAAACTGAAGAACAGCCAGGCAGTGGTAGTGAGACGCAAGAATGATACCGAGCAGCAGGTGCTCTTCTCACAGACCCTTCCCTACAGGAAGTGGATGAAGGCTTTCAACCTCTCCATGACGGAAGACCTCTGCGGATGCGGCAACCTGCAGGATCAGGATACCACCCAGATGGCTAACATCCAGCCGACACCGAGAATCTGTCGCGACCATTACGTGAAGCCAAAGGCTGAAGCCATCAAGGTGAGAGCCGAAAAGGGTGAAGCTTACCTGAGCTTCAAGCTCAACAAGAGCGATATCCTTGCCGACTTCCGTGAGAATGCTGCTGAGCTGAGAAAGATTACATCCACCATCGACCTCGTAAAGAACGACAAGGATGTGAGCATCACCAATATCGATATTCATGGCTATGCATCGCCGGATGGTCCTTACGACAACAACAAGCGACTCGCCAACAATCGTGCGGCTGCCCTGCGCAATTATGTTAGCAATCTCTACACCATCGATAACAAGCTCTTCACCTATCACGCCACCCCGGAAGACTGGGAGGGATTCAAGAAGAAGGTGGAAGCCAGCAACTTAGCCGACAAGGCTGCGATACTTGCCGTTGCCAACTCATCATTGGCACCCGATGCAAAGGATCAGAAAATCAAGAAGCTTTATCCGGCTAGCTATCGCTACATCATGAATGAGATTTATCCCCGTTTGCGCCACAGCGACTATACGGTAACCTATACCGTTCGTCCTTTCGACATTGAGGAGGCAAAGGTAATTTTGAAGACCAAGCCTCAGCAGTTGTCATTACAGGAGATGTACCTGGTGGCACAGACCTATGAGCCTGGTTCTCCAGAGTTCAACGAGGTATTTGATATTGCCGTCCGTCTCTTCCCAAATGATGAGACAGCCAATCTCAATGCCGCCTGCACAGATTTGCAGAAGGGCGACCTCGTAACTGCCGAGAAGCATCTTGCCAAGGCAGGAAACTCGAAGGAAGCAGAACGCATCAGAAAGATTTATGGGGAAATGAAAGCGGAGCTATAATAGTAAAAGAGAAGATATAAAATAAACAATTAACAATAAAATCACATCAATCATGAGAATTAAACATTTCTTTGGATTAGCAGTAATAGCTGCTATGACAGCAAGTTGCTCTAGCAACAACGATTTAGTAAATGGTGGTAATGGTTCTGGTGAGAATGAATCTGGTGCAAGCTATGCATCTATCACAATCAACTTGCCTACAACAAGTGGTACACGTGCCGCAAACGACCAGTTTAACGAAGGTACAGCTTCAGAGTATGCTGTAAATGATGCAACTCTCGTTATTTTTAAGAAGGGAACAGCAACTTCTGAAAACGACTACCAGTATGTAGAAACAGCATCACTCGGAAACTTGGAGCCTTGGAAAAAGGACAACACAACAGATAATGGTATCACAACTGAGGCTACTATCACAGCAGAGCTTAAGCAAGCTACCGTTGGTGAGAATGGCGATTACTACGCATTGGTTATCCTTAACAACGAGAAAGGAACAGACAAAAAAGTTACCCTTCCTACAGGTACCACCACATACGGAGAGTGGAATATTGCAAATAACACAACTGCGGCAAACCTTGTAGATAATACAAAAGGTTTCTATATGGCTAATGCTCCAGAATTTACCAAGAATGGTACAGAGCCAACAACCCTCGTGCCAATAAAGGGTATCTATAGAACAAAGGAAGAGGCTCACAGTAAACCTGGTACAACGGTTCACGTAGAACGCGGTTTGGCAAAGGTTACTGTAGGTTCAAGCAGTACAAGCGATTATTTTGCAGCAGCTGGTGCCAACGCTACAGGAAACAAATATAAAAGTGATAACGTAAAAATCACAAGCTGGGCTTTGGATGTTATCAACAAAAGTTCATTTCCTGTACATGTCACAACAGGTTTAAAGAATGGTGCAACATTGACAGGTCAAACTGTTCCATCTTATGCAACTATTTGGAATAATGTGGCAAAGACAACAGATCGCTTTGTAAGTCAACTTACAGCAGAAGGTGCTTTCAAGCGTGTATATTGGGGTATCGACCCTAACTACAGCATGGAATTATCTGACTTAACAAAGTGTAAGGCACAATTCACTCTAGCTGAAGCCAATGGAACAGGAGTTACATGGAACAACGGTTCTGGTTCTGATAAGCCATTGTATTGCTTAGAGAACACCTTCGACATCAATAATATGCTTCAAGGTCAGACCACCCGTGTTCTTCTTAAGGCTACTTATACTCCAAGTGTTTTAGCATCAGAGACTGACAAGACATTCTTCATGATCGGTAATAGTTCTGACATTTGGACAAAGGACAACCTTATTAAACAGATTACAAGTAAAGCTAATGAGGCTCTGAATACAACAAATACCCTAACAGTAGAACTTAAGGGAGATTTGTTAAAAGCAGGTACACATTTCTTAACTATAGAAAATGTATCAATTAAGGACGGAGAAACAGAAAAGGTTACAGAAGAATTAGTAGGTAAGCTCAACACAAAGCTCGGTCTTGACAAGACTAACAAGGTTGGTATCAAGACTTATGAAAAGGGTGAAAGCTATTATATTGCTCGTATCAAGCACTTCGGTGACGATTTAACTCCTTGGAAAGAAGGCAATAAAACATATGATGGAAATAATGATAGTTGGCTCGGCCGTTACGGTGTACTCCGCAACAACTGGTACGACCTCACTATCAACAGCATCAGCGGTCCTGGTTATCCAGACGTTCCAGAAGTTAAGCCTACAGACCCAGACGATGAGGACACCAAGTACATCAACGTCAGCGTGAAGATCCTCGACTGGGCTAAGCGTTCACAGAGCTGGGATTTGTAACCGAGTTATAACAACGAAAGGCGGAGCTTGGGCTCCCGCCTTCGTTCAACCATACGAGTTTGTGTTTTCTGCTTCACTATAGCGGAAGCCAGAAACACAACTCGACATTTTGAAACATTATATAGACAATAACCAAACAGCATCATGGCAAACAATAAGTTACATAGTTGGATCAAGAATATACGCATGGAATGGGGATTCGACAGCTTGGCAGCTATCAGCCGCACGGCAGCATTCAGCAGCATCGTCGCTCTCGGCAGTATGCTCAGCAGCTGCAACGACTTGATGCACGATGACCTGCCCTCTTGCGATATGGGAGTTGACTTGCAGTTCAAGTACGACTACAACGTGCAGCGTGCCGACATGTTCAATGATCATGTAGGCGGAGTAAGCGTATTCGTATATGATCAGCAGGGTAAATACATCACTCGCCAAGATGCCTACAACAGTGCAACATCGCAGCCGCTGAAAGACCATAACTATACCATGCGCCTGAATCTGGAACCGGGCAAATATCACTTCGCCACCTTCGCCTTCCAGAAGAAATACGAAGAAACCCGTTCGCATAATGGAGCCAAATTCCAAATCGCCCTTCCCCAGGAAGGCAGCGACATCAAGGATTTGAACGTAAGGCTCGACCGCACCTCTCCTAATCGCAGAGATGCCCAAAGCCCTGACGGCAACGCCCCGGAGGATTATCCAGCAATCGTAGAGAACCAATCTCTCCCACTCGATACACTCTGGCAGGGACTCAGCGACCACCTCGTAGAAGTAAAAGACTTACAGGTAACAAAACATACCATCAGCCTCGTCAGAGACACCAAGCAGCTCACCATCCGACTGCACCAGCTCAACGAGCCAACAAACATCAATGCCGACGACTTCAGTTATCAGATAACCGATGCCAACGGCTACATCAACTACGACAATTCCCTCCTCCCCGACGAGGAGTTAAGATACACTCCATACAAGACATGGACCACCGAATTCAAGGATCAAGATGGCAAGGTAACAGAACGAACAGCCATCGCAGCCCTGATGTTCAGTAGAGTCGTACTTCATCCCGTAACCGAGAACGACAAGAATGCAATTCTCAGCATCTGGAACAAGAAGACGGGCGAAGAGGTGGTCCGCATCAATCTTGCCGATTGTCTCGCCCAAGGCAGAGGAGCCTTCGAGAACATGAACTATTCTGCCCAGGAGTTCCTGGATAGAGAATACGACTACAAGCTCGACTTCTTCCTCAAAGGCGACCTGTGGCAGTATATGCAACTCGGCATCTCCATCCTCGACTGGAGCAAGCGCATACAGCGTGCCGACTTATAATCGTAAATCATTCATCGAGATGGAAGCATCGAGATGGAATAAGTAAAAGGTAAAGTTATCATGAGAAGATTTCATATCTATATAGGTTTCATAGTTTGGTTGTTGACTAGTTTATTTGCAGTTAGTTGTACCGACGAGTTGGAGGGTAACGGATATACCCCCAACTCGTCAAGCAACCTGCACGTACTGGTACCAACCGTGCTCAGTGCGAACGGCAATGCTTTCAGCGGCAGTTCCTCTGAGGTTCCTACCTATAATGCCACGGTAGATGAATGCCAGATCAATGATCTTCGCCTCTATGCCTTTCCTGTAGATGGTAAAGGTAAGCTCGTAGCAGAGAATCTTCCTGCGCCATTGGCAAGCATGATGGTAGAGCAGCATATTGCTAACTATCAACTCAATATCGAACCGGGTACTTACCATATCTATGTAGTTGCCAATATGAGTGATGTCTTGAGTAGCGATATCCAAACGGAAAACCAGCTCAAGGATATCGTGCTGAATTACGGAATCGGAACAGAGCCAGGAATGCCAGTTTGTACGAACATCCCGATGATTTATGAGCCAAAGGATATCAATGGCAACATCAAGGAAACGAAAATAGAAAAAGGCGGTGATAAATATACAGAGATAGCAGCTAACCTGAAGTTTACATGCGTAAAGGTTAAGCTCAACCTCATTATGGATCCATCTGCGAGCGATAATCTTTATGACAAGAGCTATCGCATAACAGAAATTGCTGCACAGAAACTTACTCCTTCTACCCATTTATTATGGGATGGTAAGTTTACCCAGTCTGGAGTTACACCTGAATATGCTACAGGTATGGATAACACCATTTACAGCAGCTCACCTACTGGCGAAGCTAGCACAGGACGTTATTATCAGAACGGAGAATATACCATCGAAGAAACCAATGCTAACGAAAGCAACAAGGATGTGGTATCTATTACAGATAAAACCAACAAGGGTACAGTTGACCCAACGAACGCTAAGCAGTGGCTTTTTCAAGGTACCTATTATCTGCCAGAGCGTTATATCTCTAAGGTAGAGGAACAGTCGGTATTGAAGATTTCCGGTATAGTTAACAACAGCAACAAGAATCAATATACCATTAAGCTGGGACATAAGCAGAATGCTTCAGATGCTCTGCCAACATTCCCTCGCGGCACCTATTATGAAATTACAGGTAAGCTGAAGAGCTATGGTGATATGGATCTTGACTGTAATGTAAAGGTGGGCGACTGGTCTACAGTAGATATCAATGCCGATTTCTACCATACCACCTTATGGGTTAACAAGACCAAAGCTGAAGTAACTTCTACAGAGGGAGATACTATTTCTTTCCAATCCAGCGAAGCTACAGTTAATGTAAAATTTGGCTGTATAGACACCAAGACTGTTGATGGAAAAGAAGAGAAGGTTATCATCGAAACAAAGAGAGATGGCAACAATATCATCTTTGGTATCAACCCAAATATACCAATAGAAAAGTTTCCAAAGAACTCTTCAACAGGAAAAAGAGATGGAACAGCTAGAGTTTATTTGATGGCAAACAACATCAAGAAGTATATTGAAGTACACTATGATGTTACCCCTTATTTTAAGGTGAGCCCTAAAGACGTAGTTATCTATTGGGGTAAGGATCCTGACGAACAGCAGGTCTTAGAGAAGCACTTTGTGGTAGAAACCAACTTGGGTGGCTTGAAGGCATATCAGAACATCAATGGTACGCTAATTGAAAAAACTTCCGGTTCTACAACACAAGTTGGTGAGGCACCTTCTCGTCTGCAGATAAGTTATGATAATACTCCTGTAACAGAGAATGGAATAACAGTATATGGAAAGTACGTGATGAAGGTAAAGGAAACAGTAGATCCTAAGACGACTACCGTTTATAACTTCACACTATCTCCGCTGAACAACATTTCTGGTGACGAGGTTGCTTCGCAAGATGTTACTGTTACCGTAAAACCGGAGTTCGGTCCTTATCGTATCTACATGCGAGCTATCAATGATGTGTATAGTTGGAGTGGAGAACAAAACACGACAAAAAATCTTGTTGTTGCCATGGAAGGTCAATTACCAGAATACACAGGTCCAGACGGAACTTATAATGGTAGCAATAATTTCAATTGGGATGATGGTTGGTTTTGGTCTGGTACAGACTGGGCAGGAAATGAAAAAACTCATTCAGAGAAACATTATGCATATATTTATACTCAAATTGGAGAAAATTCATCAACAACATCTCCTGATATGCCAGTCTGGATTTTTACAAATTACTTTCCTGGAGATCAAATGATAGGAGACGAAAATAATGCAGGATGGTATTATAAAACCATGCAAGCTGATGCAACAAATCTTCACACTGATCATGGAGCAAATGGCACAAAGACTATCAAGCCAGGTCAAACCCTCGTTATGTTCGGCAATGGAAATAATTCTGGAAATAATGAAGGAGGCTGTACTCCACACCGTTTTCCACATCATATGGATCCTGGTATTCCTTTGTTCAATTACGAAGATCATGAAGGCTGGTATCTCTATGACCCAACCTGTATTCCATATTATCGAGTATATGATGACAAACCAACTATAATAAACGTTGACTATGTAATATATACTAGAGCTGAGATAACACGATGGTACATCAACTTTGGAAAGAAGAATGGTTCGCTAGAAAAATATACTTTGGAGTGTAATCCAGATAAATTCAAGAAAAAGAGCGAAAAAGTTGATGATTGGTATCGTACTGTTCTCCAATTCAAAGCTCCTAAGGGCGAATATGAAAGAGCAATAATGGTTAGCATTGGTAACGATAACTACCACATGCTCTTCAATGGTGACAGCTACAAGTGCACATACGATGCAACCAACGGATACCAGATATTCGGCTATTACGATGGTAGCAGCTGGCATGAAGGCAAACCTTCAGGAGTTTCTAAATAGTAAAGAATGAAAATATAATGATGACAAGAATAAAGACTTTAATGTTATGGATAGGATTGCTCTTAAGCCTTGCATCATGTAAGGACTCTTTAGATGCAATTACTCTCGGTGGGGACGAACTCCCTACCGAGGGCATTACGCTGAGCATACAATTACCCAAATTCACTCCTCAGGAAATCTCCACCCGAGCAGGAGGCGAAACTACAGAGAGCATCAAATCTCTTTGGGTATTATGCTATGACGCAAAGGGTACTTTTCTGGGAAAGCAGGATTGTACTTCCGCTTATACGAATGCCACAGCCGATGCTGACGGATATCGAAAAATCACTATGAATCTTCCTAAAGGTACAGAAACGGTACATTTGGTTGCCAACGTTCGTGGCTTGACAGAGGCACAGGCTGCAAAGCTTGACGCAATGGAAGATATCACTCCTGATTTATCCGAGCCAATCTGCTGGGGCAAAGCTATACTTAGCGACCTGATGAACGACAGCAAGATTTCACTAACCCGTCAATGCGCAAAGATTACATGCACAGTAGATGCAGCCGTAAGTGATTTCGAAATCACAGACCTTCATGTATGGCATTCTGCCAGCAAAGGCTCTATTGCACCAGCTAACTACGTAGAATCTACCAATGAAAAGTTGGCAGAAACTACAGATTTGATGGATGACACCCAACATATTGTTGGAGGTTCTGCTGCTGTAGTTGCTGTAAATGAAACCTCTGCAGGCAAGGCAGACATCATTATCAAGGCAAAATATAAGGGCACAGAAGGTTTCTATAAAGTAGCTCTCTATACAGATAAGACAAAAACAAAGCAGCATGCTCTGTTACGTAACCACAACTATATCGTGAAGGTTATATCAGTAAACGATGCGGGCTACGCGACTGAAGCTGAAGCATTAAAGGCTGAGCCAGAAAATCGTCTGAAGGTAACCGTGGTAGATGACAACCCGGAGATTGTTGATATGATTGCCTGCAAAGACTACGAACTGGGTGTTTGTGGCACACAAACTGTTGATGCTTCAAGTACAACTGCTCCTATCACTTTGGTTACAAATCTCAAAGCAGAGAATACTGCAGATGGCAATCTCTATAAGGTGGAAATCAGCAGCGATACAAAATCGTGGATAACTAGTTATTCACAAGCCAGCCAATCCACTACAATGCCAACAAGTCTAGACGAATCGGCACTACAAGGAACCAAGTTTGTTCTCAACCTCACATTGGTTGCAAACAACAAATCGGAGAATCCTCGTGAAGGTACGATTACTATAACTTCCGGTGACTTGAAAAGAACCATCAAGATTCGCCAGGAAGGTTACGACTTTAAACGTGCTGATGATCGAAAGGCGTTCATAAGGTTAAAAGATGGAGAAACTCCTTTTGCCTACTTTGATTGGCTAGATCATACAATGCAAGGTGTAAAACCTAGCGAGAATCAGGGAATGAGCAGAAACCAGGGTTTGCACTTCAGCGTAGGAGATAATACTATCTCTTATTTGATACCAAAGAAACTGAACGACCAATTCGTGAAGAAATCCAATTACATCAATTATTCGGAGGAAACTTACAATGGCAACAACTATTATAAAGTGACATTGAACAACAGCTATAACAACTTCGATTTGTGGACAGACGAAGAAGGTTTTGTAATCAAGAATGCTGAAGATCCTGCTCATCCGATTACCATCACGTATCCAGTCTATCATACAGGTATATTTGGTGAAATAACAGAGACAACAGCAAAGGAACACCAGTTAGGTGAACCCAAGAAGGGTTGGTTCTACTACGAAGTAGTGAAGGTTAATGTAAAAGAACCATCTGAAGATGGTACTTCTAGTACGGACAAGACATACTACATGTTAGACCGCAACCTGGGAGCATCCAACAGCGATTTCTATTCGCCTGGTTCAGCTAAGATTGCTAATGACAAGGGATCTATAGGTGGATATTTCAAGATATCAAATGCAAAAAGTAATGAAGACTATATCAAAAGTTATTCAATTGGTAAATTTGGTGTTCCAAAGGGCAACGAGCTAGAAGCAATTGCGAATAAAGCCTCAGTAGATCTGTTGGAAACATCTACAGGTGAACCGTATAATTGCATTCGTATCCAGACAGAGAATCTTTCAGTGAAGGATCCTTCACTGAAGGATTACATCTATATCCCAATCAGCGGATATTACGAGAGCAATAGCTTCAAGGATGAATATCACGCTAATTTGTGGAGCAAGACTTTATTGTCAGGCTACCAAGGCTTCAGTACAAGTAGTAGCGAATATGGCTTCTGGTATCTTTATCTGGATATATATAATAAGGTAAAGAATATCACAAACGCTCGCTTTGTACAGGGATATGATGGCAGTAGCACCGGCCGCTTCAAGGCGATGCCTATCCGGTTGATATACGTTCCATAACCGTAAGATAAGTGATAAATAAAATAACATCTTTTACTTATATATAAATAAAGTATAAAAAACAGCTGTTTTAAAAAGAAGGGTTGGGTTTTCGGGAGAAAGTCCAGCCCTTCGTCTTTTTAAAGAGGCTTCCATCGCTTATTGCCTCACTACGGCATTATATTGCCCTTTACCAGGGCAATATCGTGCCATCGCCAGGCACAAAACGATACGTCGGGAGAGAAAATCCCCACTCTCCTTTTTACTCTTCACCCTTCACCAAATCGCCTGAAACCCCGATAAACACTGGGGTTCCGAGAGGTGAAGAGTTGGCTCAACCCTTCACCACCCTTCACCCACCCTTCACCTGGATTTTTTATTCATCGGATTACGCAGAGTTAACAGAGCATTCTTGCTCCACGGATTACGCACGGATTTTGAAACGGAAGCTCGACCTGTTCGGTCTTTGAAGAAGGTCACGCAGATTTCGCAGATGACGCAGATTTTTGACCTATTCGGTCTTTAATATGACGCAGATTTTCGACCTGTTCGGTCTATGAGATAACGCAGATTTTCCGGGTGAAGAGTGGTGAAGGGTCAAACGCACTCTTCACCCTACCAAAGCAACTCATACACAAACACTTACACCTCTTTGGTGAAGGGTGAAGGGTATTTTTGAAATTGGCGGATAATCGTTACATGTTACAGCGGATTACAAATCCGCAAAGAAAAGGTCGAACATTTTTTAACGGCGGATTGCAAATCCGCCGGGACACCTAACGGTAGTACTTACAGGGTACTACAATATCTGCGTCATCTCATAGACCGAACAGGTCGAAAATCTGCGAAATCTGCGTGACCTTCTTCAAAGACCGAACAGGTCGAAAATCTGCGTAAATCTGCGATATCTGCGTGACCTTTCTTCAAGGACCGAACAGGTCGAAAATCTGTGTAATCCGTGAAATCTGTGGGACATAAAAAAAGAATTCTGCGTGACATAAAAAGTAAACTCAGCGAAATCCGAAGAATAAAATATCCGGGGAAAGCGAATTATGACATTAGCGTGCTAATCAACCTATAGAGGATAAAAAGGTGGATTTTCAGCAGAAAATCCAGCTTTTACACTATATTCTCCGTTTTGTCCACCTCTTTTCCGTGTATTTTGTGTACTTTTGCGGCTGTGTATTAATAACGGCATGGAGTAACAGCCTTAGGTTGCGGCTCCATGCTTACAGCACATAACAAGCAACAAAATAAAAACAAGCCTAAAAATAAGCAAATGAACAAGAAAAGACAGTTTTTACTTTCGGCGGCTCTCGCCTCTTTCATGGCAGCCAACGCCCAAGTAACCATCAACGTAGATGCCTCTAACCCAGGCGTCAAGGTTTCACCTAATTTATATGGTATCTTCTTCGAGGATATCAACCATGCTGCTGACGGCGGACTCTATGCCGAACTCATCAGCAACCGCTCCTTCGAAGATGATGACAAGAACATCCCTACCTGGAAAACTTCCGCACAGGAAGGTGCAAAAATCCAGACACAACTCATCAACAAGGGTCTGCTCAACAAAGCACAGGGCAAGGCGCTCCAGCTTACCATCGCGGCAAAGCCTGCTGCCACTGCCTCTCTCATCAACGAGGGCTTCTGGGGCATCAACGCCGTTCAGGGCAGAACCTACAAGCTCTCTTTCTGGGCGAAAGGTAGCTACAAGGGCGGATTGAAGGCTCGCCTCACCAACGCCCAGGGCGATAAGGTGTATGCAGAAACATCCCTCAATGCCAAGGTAGGCAAGAAGTGGACTAAATATACGGCTGAACTCACAGCCAATGCCAACGATGCCAAGGCGCAGTTTGAACTCGTAGCCGACGGCAAGGGTACCATCGTTCTCGACGTGGTTAGCCTCTTCCCTCCTACTTTCAAGAATCGCGAGAACGGCTTGCGCCCTGATCTGGCTCAGCTTCTCTATAACATCCATCCTAAGTTCGTACGCTTCCCAGGCGGTTGCTACGTAGAGGGACAGGAGTCTCCTGAGAATGCATTCCACTGGGAGAAGACCATCGGTCCTATCGAGGAGCGTCCGGGCCACAAGAACGTAAACTGGCGCTACCGCACCAGCGACGGTATGGGATTTGATGAGTATCTGCAGCTTGCCGAGGATCTGAATGCCAAGCCGCTCTATGTTGTGAATGTAGGTTTGTGGCACGGCGGTATGACTCCTGTGGATAGCATCCAGCCTTGGATTGACGAGTGTATGAATGCGCTGGAATATGC
>ERZ869991.561-NODE-561-length-13019-cov-5.672616_pt1 | contig 13019 bp, 5 predicted proteins | sample MGYA00520862_ERZ869991 | MGnify/ENA primary metagenome ERZ869991 (study PRJEB32232, sample SAMN07284978) | human gut metagenome | biome: human-associated habitat; material: feces | host: Homo sapiens | place: Tanzania | collected 2014-08-11 ...
AAGTAATCCGCATTCTTCATTTCGCTGAGCGTCAGCGAAGCAATTCTTCATTCTTCATTTAAATAAGTTTTTCATTTAAAACAATGAAACTCCTTTTTTCACAATATCGCTCGTTTCATTTATTATCTGGAAATATTCATCCATATCCCACAGGTCACGGGCAATGAGAGCCTTGAGCTGGTTCCGGAGATAAGGCAGAGTTTTTGAGCGCTCCTCTTCATCCTTGGGTTTCACCTCTTTCTTCTCGGCAGCCTTACGGATATCGGCGATTACATTCTCTGGAACAACAAACGAAGCATTGTATTTTTCGAACGAAGGATACAGTTTGCTTAACTTCTTGCGATTGTTGTCGATATACCGCAATACGGTCTCATTTACAATACCCTTTGCCACGAGCTGACGGTGATACTTCGTGTATGTCAACGTGTCGAGCGGTACGAAGTAGTCTGGCATTATTCCACCGCCACCATATACCACACGATGCTTTTGCAAAGTATAGAACTTCAGCGAGTCGGCAAAATGAATACTGTCGGCATTCATCAGTTCGCCATGCTTCAACCGATTCTCGAAGTCCTTGTAGTAATCCTTGGCATCCCCCTTCTTATACGGTTTCTGTATGCAGCGCCCTGAAGGAGTATAATAATGAGCTATTGTAAGACGAATCATCGAACCGTCAGGCATATCAAACGGGCGCTGTACGAGTCCCTTACCGAATGTGCGGCGACCGACCACCGTACCGCGGTCGTTGTCTTGCAACGCTCCCGAAACGATTTCTGCAGCCGAAGCCGTAAACTCGTTTACGAGAACTACGACCTTACCGTCGAGCAGTCGTCCGGAGCCATTAGCCTTATAGTCCATACGTGGCGAACGCAGTCCGCTGGCATAAACGATAAGTTCATCTTTCGGCAGAAACTCATTGGCAATCTTCACGGCAGCCTGTAGATATCCGCCACCATTCTCCTGAAGGTCGAGCAATAGATTTTTCATTCCCTGCTTCTTCAGCTTTTCCACGGCAGCCATAAACTCATCGTATGTTGTTGCCCCGAAACTTCCGATACGAATATATCCCACATTCGGACGAATCATATATGAGGCATCAAGACTCTTCACCGGTATCTTGTCGCGTGTAACATTAAAAACAAGAGTATCCTTGACATCACGACGTACGACAGAGAGTTTCACCATTGTACCCTTCGGTCCGCGCAGCCGCATCATTATCTTGTCTCGCGGCATTTTCACTCCTGCGATAGCCGTATCGTTAACCGCCACGATGCGGTCGCCGGCAACGATGCCAACTTTCTCCGACGGTCCCTTTGCTATCGGCTGGATAACAACGAGCGTATCCTCAACCATATTAAACTGCACTCCGATACCGTCGAAATTGCCTTGCAGCGACTCATTCATTTCTTTTGTCTCCTTGGCATTGGTATACGACGAATGCGGATCGAGCTTGTCAAGCATTCCACGTATGGCATCCTCCACGAGTTTGTTCTCGTCAACAGAGTCCACATAAAAGTTGTTCACCAACATCTCGGCGAGCTGCAACTTGCGTAGCGGACTGTCTTCGCCCATACGAACACGCATCTGGGCGGAAACTGTAAGCGACGCCATAAATAGTATTGCAAAAAATAATTTTCTTATATTATTCATAAATTATATTTTTTTGAAAAAGAAGACTTATCAGAGAAATAGGAGATATAAGACTGATAGGAGATATAAGACTAATAAGACTAATAAGACCAATAAGACTAATAATCCAAACTCCCAACTCAACGCTCTTAGCTAAACACTCCTAACTCGATACTTTACAACGTTTCCTCCTCCGGTCTATCCTCTTCAATCACCAGGTTGTTGATAATAAAGTTCTGGCGTTCCGGAGTATTCTTTCCCATATAATACTGCAAGAGCTTCTGCACTTGGTCAGTCTTGTGGAGCGTAACCTGCTCAAGACGCATGTCCGGTCCGATAAAGTTCTTGAACTCATCAGGACTTATCTCTCCAAGACCTTTAAAACGAGTAATTTCCGGTTCAGGTCCCAATTCCTCGATAGCAGCAATACGTTCCTCCTCGGAATAGCAGTAGCGGGTGATAAAATCGCCCTTTCCTGTGGCTGCCGCCTTTACTTCCTTCGACTTAATCTTAGTTTTCTTGTTTCTAACTCGGAACAATGGAGTCTGCAACACATAGACATGACCTTTCTTAATAAGGTCGGGGAAGAACTGCAGGAAGAACGTAATGATAAGCAATCGAATGTGCATGCCGTCGACATCGGCATCCGTAGCCACAATAACCTTGTTGTAGCGTAGCGTGTCGAGTCCGTCCTCGATATCAAGGGCTGCCTGAAGAAGATTGAATTCCTCATTCTCGTATACCACCTTTTTCGTAAGTCCGAAAGAGTTCAGCGGTTTTCCCCTCAGCGAGAACACCGCCTGCGTATTAACATCGCGGCTTTTTGTGATACTTCCGCTCGCCGAATCTCCCTCTGTGATGAATATTGCACTCTCCTCCTTGCGGTCGTTCTTCACGTCGCTGTAGTGAATACGGCAGTCGCGTAGCTTTCTGTTGTGCAGATTGGCCTTCTTAGCCCTTTCCCTTGCAATTTTAGCCACGCCCGACATAGCTTTGCGTTCACGCTCATTGGTTTGGATTTTCTGAAGCATCACCTCAGCAACCTCATTATCGCGATGCAGATAGTTGTCGACCTCAGTCTTTATGAAGTCACCCACATATTTGTTTACGCTCACTCCGTCTGGACTCATCGTCAGCGAACCGAGTTTTATCTTTGTCTGACTTTCAAACATCGGTTCCTCCACGTTTATTGCTATTGCTCCAACGAGTCCGTTGCGGATATCGGTATATTCAAAGTTCTTGCCGTAGAATTCCTTTATTGTTTTTGCAAGATGCTCCTTGAAAGCACTCTGGTGCGTACCTCCCTGGGTAGTGTGCTGTCCGTTTACGAAAGAGTGATACTCCTCGCCATACTGATTAGTATGAGTGAATGCGATTTCTATATCCTCTCCTTTCAGATGCACGATAGGATACAGTCCGTCGGCTGTCATCGTATCCTTCAGCAAGTCGGCAAGACCGTTTCGGCTCAGGATGCGTCTCTCGTTGTACATAATGGCGAGCCCCGTATTCAGATAGGTATAGTTACGGAGCATCTCCTCCACGATATCATCGTGGAAAGAGAAATTCTTGAACAGCGTATCGTCGGGTACGAAATAAATAAACGTACCGTTCTCGTCCTGTGTATCCTCCGTAACGTCAGTCTTTAGCTCTCCCCGTTCAAAGGTAAGCCATCTCACCTTTCCGTCGCGGTATGACTTAACCTCGAAGTATTGGCTAAGTGCATTTACAGCCTTAATACCTACACCGTTCAGTCCTACACTTTTTTTAAAAGCCTTCGAGTCATACTTACCTCCGGTATTGAGCATACTTACAGCCTCAACGAGTTTTCCCTGCGGAATACCGCGTCCATAGTCGCGCACGCTAACTTTGTGCTGTTCTTCGATGTCCACTTCGATACGCTTTCCCTGGTTCATTCGGAACTCGTCGATAGAGTTGTCCACTACCTCTTTAAGTAGCACATAGATACCGTCTTCCGGCATTGAGCCGTCGCCGAGTCGACCGATATACATTCCCGGACGGGTACGGATATGCTCCATGTCCGATAGATGCCTGATACTGTCGTCGGTGTATGCCACTTGTTGTTCCTCTTGCGGGTTTTCCGTATTAATATCGCTCATTATGTTTATTTTTCCTTCCTCTTTATCTATTTTATCTCTTTTATATAGCAGCGGCGGCGTTTGTGGTTCTCGCAGTCGAGATACTGCCATTGGCTCTGCACCTTTTCGTTTGTCTCCATCTCCACATGCGTCTCTCCCCACTCAAATCCGTATTCCACGTAGCGCGGAATAAGGTCGGCAAAGAGCAGCGAGTTGGCTCCCTTTGTACGATATTCCGGCAGGATGCCGATTAGCAGCAGATCTACAATCTTTGTATGGCGGAACTTCAAGGCCCTTATCAGATGCCACCATCCGAACGGTGCGAGTCTTCCGCGATGGCATTTCTGCAGTGCACGGGTGAGTGACGGAATGGTGATGCCCACTCCCACGACCTTTTTGTTGTCGTTCCAGTCTTCTATGAGAGTGATGAGATTGAGGTCGGCAAGCGGGAAATACATATCGATATATTGCTCAATCTGCTTGTCGGAGAGCTCGGAGTATCCGTAGAGATGCGAGAAAGTCTCGTTTATAATTTCAAAGATTCGTCTGCCGTATCCCTCTTTGAATATCTCGTGTTTCGTCAGTTTCTTTACGTGCAGATTGTAGCGCGTCTCAATGAGTTTTGCCACCTTGGCATATTTTGCCGGCACTTCTTTTGGCACATATAGCTTATACTCCACATAGTCGTTGTCTTTCTCGAAACCGCCGAGTCTCTCCATGTGTTCCGGATAATAGGCATAGTTGTAGAGAGTTGCCATGGTGCCGAGCTGGTCGAAGCCTTTGGTGAGCATTCCCTCCGGATCCATGTCGGTAAATCCGAGCGGACCGACGATGTGTGTCATGCCTTTGCTCTTGCCGTATTTCTCTACGGCATCGAAGAGTGCACGCGAAACATTGATGTCGTCGACGAAGTCTACCCATCCGAAGCGCACGTCATCTCTGCCCCACTTCTTGTTTGCCTTATAGTTGATGATTGCCGCTATGCGACCTACCATCTTTCCGGTTTCTTTGTCGAACGCCATATAGTATTCTGCCTCGCAGAATTCGAAAGCGGCGTTTTTGTCCTTACTCAGCGTCTTGAAGTCGTCGCTGAAAAGGTTGGGGGCATCGTATTCGCAGCCCTCATACAGGTCGTAACGGAAATCGATGAATTTCTTCAGATCCTTTTTCGTTTCGACCTTTCTTATTTCTATTGATGACATATTCAAAATATTTCTGTTTTCCGAAATAGAATTTCGTGAAAAAGACGACATGCCTGCAGTATGCATGCTTTAAGCATCCCGCAAGTTCCCGTCATACAAATAAATAATAGTTTTCGTTTTAAAACGCAGCAAAATTACAACTAAAATAACGAATCTCCAAATTTCGCCGCGTCTTTTAATCTAATTTGTGATTTTCTGTTACACTTGTAAGGCTTATACCGGAAGAAACGCTAAATGTGAAAAAAAATATAAGTATAAAAAGCCGAGTCACATAATTGCACATCTCTTTTAACTGAATTTTAACAAAAATTACTTTTTTGCCTAACACATAAAAAGCAAATTCAAGCAATAGCTAGAATTACGTCATACAATCATATAGTTTTCTTGATATTATTTCTTACTTTTGCATAATAAAACAACGAAAAGACAACTTAGCAATGAAAATAATAACATACTGTCTATACTTATTGTCGGTTTTCACTTTCTTGTTCAGTTCCTGTTCTGATGGAGCAGACAAAAAAACTAAAAAAACGGAACTAAGCGCAATGCTCGACAGTTGCAACAACGCCCTGCAGCGCTGGGAATATGATCGTCTTGACTCTATATTACCTATATATTATAGCAAAGCACTCTCTGAGGGTAGCAGTCACCATATGGCATACGCATACTATCTGATGGGGTCATATAGACAGGGTGTAAACTCAAAAGAAGTATCTCGCCGCGAGACATATCTCGAAAAAGCACAGGAACTCGCCTCGCAAGAAGGCAACAAGATTCTGCTCTCATCAATATACAATAGTAAAGGGCTATGGGAAATGGCATACCACCGCCACTATCACAAAGCACAATATTGGCTTACGAAAGCTATGCAAGCCGGACGCGAAGGTGGCAACAAGATGATGGAGATTTCAGCAGAAGCAAATCTTTCTGAACTATGCCGGGTACTTGGCGACACACTTGGGTATGAATATGACACAAAGCTCTTTGAATATGCGCAACAGACGAGCAACACTTCCCTACTATTGGTATCCGGTTTCCACTGTGCGCTCTATCATGTAAATACAGCACGAAGAATTGAGGACCTTGCAAAATATACAAACGCCATGAAGCAAAGCAAGGGATATCAAAAACTTGTGCCGCTGGTTTATGCTACATTTTATTATCAACACGGAAATTTCGACAAGGCTCTTCAATATATTAACATGAAAGGATGGGAGCAGGACGCTTCGGCAGTTTCGCTCTACGCCAAGATTCTGACAGCTGCAGGAAAGCCAGAGGAAGCCAACCGCTGGATAAAGCAGGCCTTGTCTGCTTATACCCCAGCCGACTATGATCGCTTTGCCATAGAAATGATGCATACGCTCGCATCCAACCTTGCCAGCAGAGGGAAACCTCAAGATGCCTACCACTGGCTAACACGCTGCATGAATGCACAGGACAGCATCACCAACGAACGACAAATGGACCAAACGGAGAAATTCAAAATAGAATATGATGTATACAAGAAAGACAACGAACTGCTGATGCAACGCCGCCATACGGTTGTAATAACGTGGTCGGCGGTGATTATAATAATTCTTCTCACGCTAATCATCATTGTTCTTGCAGTTTACTATGTCAAGCGGAAAAGATTGTATCGCGCCATTGTTGGAAGTCATCTTGATGCCATGCATATACAACTCAACACAAAAGATTCCGAACCTCAACAAATGTTGAACAATCAAAAGGCTGAAGAACTATATGCAAAAATAAAAGAACAGATGGACTGCCATGAAGTGTGGCGCGATACAACAATCACAAGGGAGAAATTTGCCGAACTTATCGGTTGTAACCGCACTTACTTCTCTGCCACACTAAAACAGCAAACAGGTATGTCTTATGCTCAGTTTATGAACAAACGGCGAATTGACGAGGCAATCCGAATACTTTCTGATTCAAACGACGATACGCCCATGAAACAGATTTCCACAGATCTCGGCTTTGTCACTCCAAACTCTTTTTATGTGGCGTTTAAGAAAGCAACGGGACTTACTCCTACCGCATACAGAGCCACTGCAAGTGAACTGAAAAGAGAAAAAGACGAAAATAAATCACGCTAAAAGCTACAAAAAGCAATAATAAAAAAGCAAATTGCCAAATTACAACACAACATTTACAACAATAACAGATCTTTTTGTCTACTTTTGCCGTCAGAATAAGATATTCGTTGAATAACAAAAAAAATTCTGTTATGGTAAAAAAACTATTAATCCACTTGATGCAGCTTCTCATATTGGTATGCTGTGTCAATCAAGCACTGGCACAGAGCACGCCTGCCAGTGTAGTGAGACCGGCAAAAAGCCATCAAAAAGTGAAACTTTCTGCGCAACAAGTGCGTACGATTGAGGCTGTACAGGGAAAAAGGCTGTACGGCACGTTCCCTATGCGCTCCAATAGCTTTGGACGTTTTACTGCTAACACAATGGGAATACTCAAGTCTGGAATCCTGAAATCTAACAAATCGGGGTCTACCCTTCAGGGCTTGCGTCTCTCGTCTGACGGCAATGACAACGGATGGTTCGAAGTGAAGACTGACGGAACACAGGATTTGCTATGGAAATACAAAGACGGCGAGGTTGACGAGTATGGAGACCCTATACAGTTTCCTTTTAATGCAGGCTTTCTGCGCAAGGGGAAGGTGTATGCCTCTGCATCATATCTGATATTCAATTGGGTGGTAAACGCCCACGGTGTATTCACCACCGACGGCGAGATAACGGAATATACAGAAGACGAAAACCTGAGTGACGACCTGTCGCAGTATATTTTGTCATGCGCTTATGATGAAACAAACGATGTGGCATATACCTATACACTCAACACTGCCGGCAGCGGTTACATGCTCCGCTCATTCAATCCTGAAACTTGGCAATTTAGCACTATCAATGACAACGTGCCACTGGAAGACGTATGCATAGCATTGACATGGGTTCCTGTAACCGACAAGCTACTCGGCATCACCATGGACCAGCGTCTCGTAGAGATTGACAAGACTACCGGAAGCTATACCCAAAAGAAGAAGTTCGACCTCCCTATAACTTACGACATTGCTGCATTTACCTATAGTCCGCTCGACAAGAAAATAGCTCTTGTTTACCCGCCGGAAAATTCTTCACAACCTGACCCGGCGGAAATTTCTTCACAACTTTATTTCCTCGATCCCTTTACTTATGATCTTGAGTATCTGGCAGATCTGAAAAACACAAAACAGTATAAGATTCTTGTATGCGCCGACAAGGCTGTAGCCGACAATGCCCCGGCTGCACCTTATATAAATAATATCTCATTCGAAGATGCCTCTCTCTCGGGCACAATCAACGTTACATTGCCTTCTAAAACATTTTCCGGAGCTGATATCAACGACAAGATTTTGCTTACGGTTTATGTAGACGGGAAGGAAAATACTCATATCGAAGGACAAGCCGGCGAGACTGTTGATGTGGCTGTATCAGGCCTGACCAATGGCATGCACAAGCTATCATGTGCAGCAACTATAAACGGCGAACAGGGACCAAGCGTTGACAAGAACATCTTCACAGGCTATGACACGCCTGTTACTCCAACAAACGTTAAGCTTCAAAGTGGCAAGGTTACTTGGGATGCTGTAACAAAGGGAGTGAACGGCGGATTCATCGACTGCGCCAATATTACTTACAATGTATATCTAAACGGCAAAAAAATCAACACGACACCTGTTTCGGGCGAAAGTTTTGATTTCAACATGCCCGACGGCAAATATTCACTATATATGGCAGCCGTAGAGGCTGTTAACCATGGCTACGCATCAACATTGGGCTATTCTGGTAATATTAAAGACGGTGCGGCTTTTCCATTGCCTTATACCATAACACCTACTGAAAGCGAAGCTGCCCTGACAAGCGTACAGACAAGTTATCTTCCGGAAACCTACTCTTGGCGTTTCAGTTCCGACGAGTCTGCATTCACAAGCTACATATCCACATGGACAAAAATGAACAACTGGCTTTTCCTGCCACCGGTATCTGTAGATGATACGGAAAAATTGGTGGAAGTAAGCTTCAAAATCAAAAGCAGCTACGACGACGCTTTTGAAAATATCGACGTGGCATACGGAACTGATGCCGACAGTCTTGCAATGAATACAATCAAACGGATTGAAAACTTCAACAACACTGAATACACGACCTATAAAGTATGGTTCGCAGCTTCTAACCCCGGAACCTACTACATCGGATTCAACAATTATACTAATCCTGATGGAAGTTTGCTTTACCTTAAAGACATAAGTATAAAGATGAGCGACCGCCCGGTAACTACACCAAAAGAATGTAGTGTTGTCAGCACCGAGCCTCTTCCAAAAGGAGAACTGAAAGCAAGAGTAAGAGTGAAGCTGCCGGAACTTACGGTAGGCGGAAATATTATGGATGCAAACACCACGCTAACAGCTACTATTAAGAGTTCTGTCGCAACGGCAACCGCCACCGGGCATCCCGGCGAGACTGTAGAAGCAGATGTAGCCACAGTACAGGGCGACAATACAATCTCCTTGTCTGCCTCTGTAAACGGTATTGAAGGACTGGAAGCCACAACTCATGTATATACAGGTATTGACATTCCTGAGCCTATCAGCAAAATGACCGTAACAACAAGTGAGGATTACAAAAAGATGCATATTGAATGGGACGCTCCAACTAAGGGTATCAATGGCGGTTATGTTGACCCACAGAAAGTGACCTACTCTCTTGCCGTTAAGGATGAGAACGGCGAATGGACCCTCGGCAAGTCGCTCGGTACAAACCGCACATACGACTACACTACATCTGTTACTGACGGCATGGCATACGAGAGCATCGGCATTGTAGCTGAAAGCAGTCTGGGGAATTGTGGAACTTTCCACACGGCAAATGCTGTATTAGGCACACCATACTCTCTGCCTATGGACGAGTTTATGAATTCTGAATATGGGAAATATGTGGAATACTCAAGTCTACGCTACGATCCTGTCAGACTGGAAGCGCCAACGGATGAATACGGAAACTCTGCCGGATATATAGGAAATCCGTCTTCAATGCTAATTGATGCACCAACAGATAACGGCGCCTTAGTGGGATTTGGCGAAAAAGGAAGTAAAGAGCGCATGGCTTTGCCGGCATTCAGCACTGAAGGATGCACAAACGTTGGCATTGAAATGGAAATATATTGCGGAAAGAATGCCGCCGAAACAAATATTTACGCTCTCGCCTACGGTAAGGAATTGCTGAAGATTGCCTCTATCCACGACACTGAAAACAAGGGATGGAAAAGGTTGCGCTTTATGTTGCCAAAAGAGTATAATAATAAAAAGTGGGTGGAATTGAAATTCGACTTCATTCACTCCGAAGACGAACAGTATGCTGCAATAAAGTACTACCGCATCCACGACTTCAAGGAGAACGATATGGAGCTGGCTGGTGCCGGCACACAGGAATACGGTATTGTAGGAAAGAAGCAGACTATCACGGCAACAATAGAGAATATTGGCACTGAAACCCAAAACATACCAGAAGTTGTATGTGATATCACTACCAAATCCGGCAAGAAGTTGGCATCTCTGCCTATGAAGCCTGAAACGGAAAATGCACAGGTGGCTGCTACCGGGGAGATGACATACACGGCAGACTGGTGTCCTACTGCTGATGCTATAGGCGAGGTTGACTTGACGATGCGCATTGCCACTCCTGACATGAACAGCGACAACGACCAATATGCCATAACAACGGAGATTGGAAAAGGACGCGACTTTATAGTTAGCGACTTGCGCGCACAGAGTGGCAAGACATCTGGCGTGAACCTTACATGGACGGAGCCGCAGATACAAAACGGAGTTGAGGACTTTGAAGACTATTCTGCGTTCAGCTACGATGACACAATCGGCGAATTCCGCAACATTGACCGCGACAAGGCAGAGCTTACATACTTTGGCTACTATAATTTTCCACATCAGGGCACACCTAAAGCATGGCAAGTGATAAGTGCAGAACGCATGAAGGAAATTATTGCAAACGCTGGCTACGACACAGAAATGCCGGCAAAGAGCGGCGACAAGTATCTTATGGCAATGAATGCTGCCGGGGATATATCTACCGACGACTGGCTCGTCTCTCCAGAGCTGCAGCCTGGTTCCAAGATATCGTTCTATCTCGCAGGATGCAACACATATAACGCATATGTAGAGTTCCTTACTTCTGCCACGCCAGAGCTGGACGACTTTACGTTGCTCGACAAGGCAACTCTGTTCACAGAAGACTGGAAGCCATTCAGCTACACATTGCCTGAGGGAGCTAAGTATTTCGCAATACGCTATGTTGGAAAGAATGACAGTTTCTACTGCCTGCTCGACGATATAAACTATGTTCCGGTAAACTCTATCGGCACTTTGGCCGGTTACGACATTTACCGCAACGGCAGTCTCATAGCAAAGAAGCAACCAGTGGGTGGCTGTTACACCGATACCCATACAGGAGTGGAAGGCGACGAATACTACATTATTCCTGTTATCTTGCGCAATGGCACTGAAGCAACTGGCACAATGTCGAATACCGCACGTCTCAACGAACTGTCTGGCATCATTGATGTTAAGGCGACAGGCGACAATGCCAACGGAACATATTACACACTGCAGGGAATACGTGCCGTTCGTCCGCATCATGGCGTGTATATACACGGAAACAAGAAAATTGCAATAAGGTAGACACTGGTGATATAATTCCAAGATTACAGTCTGAAAAAACATGACTGTATGAATATTCTATCCGCAACGCTCGTTATTGGGCGTTGCGGATTTTTTCTATCAAACGCTCCTGGTGTTTCGCCTAAACGCTCCAAGTGTTTCGCCCAAACGCTTCGGGTGTTTCGCCTAAACGCTTCGGGCGTTTCATCGGAACGCTGAATCAGTATCATTTTTTAGTCTCAATTTAATTTTATACCTTTGCAGACTGAAATAAAAAGAAATGGATTTATATGGCATACAGCTTCAGTAACTACAGATATCATTATAAGAACCTTCTCTCACTCGGATTTCCGCTCATCGTTGGACAGGTGGGGACTATCGTACTTGGCTTCGCCGATACGCTAATGGTGGGACATCACAGCGTGAGGGAACTTGCGGCGGCAAGCTTCGTAAATACCGTTATGGCTATCGTGCTCGTATTTGCCATGGGGTTCAGCTACGGACTGACTCCCGTTATCGGACAGCTCTTCGGAAAGGGTAACACGCAAGAAATTGGAAGCGTGGTGAAAAACGGACTCCTCGCGGCATCGACTACGGCTGCCGTTCTGTTGCTGGTGCTCTTTGCCGTTTTCTTTAATATCCGCAACATGGGGCAACCGGAAGAACTCATCCCACTGATGCGCCCGTATCTGATAGTGAATATGGTGTCGCTGCCGTTCGTATGCTGGTTCAACACCTTCAAACAGTTTTTCGATGCCATCGGACACACCAAGACCTCTATGTATATTATGGTGGCGGGCAACGTGGTGAACATCCTTGGCAACTATCTGCTTATCTACGGACCGGGCTTTATGCCCGAACTGGGACTGCTCGGTGCCGGACTGTCCACGATGCTGAGCCGCATCCTGATGTGTGTCGCCACGGCATACATCTATCTCTTTGCCAAAAAATACCATACCTACAGCAAATCACTTCACGCTGCCTCTCTCTCCATGGCTGAATATAAGCACATCAACAAGCTGAGCTGGCCCGTGGCGCTGCAGATGGGAATGGAATCGTCGGCTTTCGCACTTACGGGAATCATGGCGGGATGGCTCGGCACTATTGCCCTCGCCACACACCAGATCATGATTACCATCTCGCAGCTCTTCTTCATGGTCTACTATGGCATTACGGCTGCCGTCTCTGTCAGAGTAAGTTTTTACATCGGACAGGGCGAAATCCAGAAGCTGCGCCAGGTGGCTGCCGCCGGGTTCCATATCATCCTTGTCATAGGCTGCCTGGTGAGCATCCCCGTATTGCTGTTGCGCCACGACATGGGATACTGGTTTGCCGACAACGACGAGGTGGCACGCATGTGCTCAC
>ERZ869991.562-NODE-562-length-13017-cov-8.584003_pt1 | contig 13017 bp, 12 predicted proteins | sample MGYA00520862_ERZ869991 | MGnify/ENA primary metagenome ERZ869991 (study PRJEB32232, sample SAMN07284978) | human gut metagenome | biome: human-associated habitat; material: feces | host: Homo sapiens | place: Tanzania | collected 2014-08-11 ...
CATTCCTTGAAACATTCGATTACATACTCCAAGTCCTCATCCGTCATCTTGGTGTTCAGAGGCAGAGTAATCTCATTCTCAAACATGTGGAAAGCATTTGGAAAATCCTTGATGTCGAAGCCCAACTTCTTGTAGGCAGTCATCATAGGCAGCGGCTTGTAATGTACATTGGTAGCCACACCACGCTCAGCCATCATCTCAATCACCTTGTTTGTCTCCTCACGGGTCTTACCCAGGAGGCGAACGATATAGAGGTGACCGGAAGAAGTATGCTCCTCGTTATAGTGAGGCAATACAGCCACATTCATATCCTTGAACGCCTCGTTGTAGCGCTCAATCATCTGACGACGACGCTCCAACATACCCTTGTAACGGTTCATCTGAACCAGACCGATGGCAGCCACCACGTCAGTCATATTGCACTTATACCAGGTACCGATGATATCATACTCCCAGGCACCCAGCTTCGTCTTAGCCAAGGCATCCTTGTTCTGACCATGCAAGCTCAACAGCTGAGCCTTGCGATACAAGTTCTCGTTCCAGGTCTCCCCATCAATTTCAGGTACACCGCTGAAGGTATTCTCAGGATTCTTATCCAAATCCTTCACCACCTTCTCATTGCCGAAAGGAAGATTCCACGACAAGGCACCGCCCTCAGCTGTAGTGAAGTTCTTGACAGCATGGAAACTGAATGAAGAGAAGTCAGCGATGCTACCCACCATCTTTCCATGACGTGAAGCACCGAAGGCATGGGCAGCATCACAGCAAACTGCGATACGGCCTATCATCTTCTGAAGATCAGTCTTAGGAGTAAACATCTCCTTCTTGCTTTCCACGATAGCGAAGATGCGGTCATAATCGCAAGGGATACCACCGAGATCCACAGGAATCACCGCCTTGGTTTTAGGAGTGATAGCCTTCTCCAAAGCCTCGTAATCCATTTCGAGGCAATCCTTCTGTACATCTACGAAGACGATGGTTGCCCCCACGTGGTAAACAACAGATGCACTTGCCGTATAAGTATAAGCAGGAACGATAACCTCATCCCCTTCACCTACGCCAAGCAATCTCAGCGCCATTTCTGCACAGGCTGTCTGCGAGTTCAGGCAAACCGCCTTCTCTACGCCAACAAACTCAGCCACTTCCTTTTCCAATTTCTTAGTACGTGGACCAGTTGTAATCCAACCGCTCATAATAGCATCACGTACCTCACTAGCCTCAGCCTCCGTCATATCAGGTGGAGAGAAAGGCACATTTCTTCTTTTCAAATCTGTACTCATAATATTTGATTTTAAAATTTTCTAGAGAAATAAAAATGTTTCTAAGCTATTTCTTGCATACTTCTTTGATAACATCCACATATTTCTGAGTTCCAACTTCACGAGTCAAGTTATCCATCACAAACTGACGTCCATTTGTTCCGTATTTCTTGCAGAGTTCACGATTATCATAAAGTTTGATGATAGATTTCTTGAATGCCTCCTTATCACCAGCCTTGGTAAAGATACCACACTCGTTGCCAGCCAGGATATCCTTCAACTCATTCTCATCAAAGTTGGCAAGCACAGGTCGGGAAGCCGACATGATACTCCATGTCTTTGAAGGAACAGAATTTGCCCCGACACCAGGTTTAGAAATAACAAGACCGGCATCACCCAAGGAGAACACATAACTTATATCCTCGTATGGCTGGAATGGAATCATCGTTACATTGATGAGATTATCACGCTTAACGATTTCTTCCACCTGTGCCTTATATGCACCCTCACCCACAAGTACCAATCCTATATCAGGATGCGTTGTCTTCAATTCCTTCATCACTTCAAGCAGCATGTCCATGTTCTGTGTAAGACCAATATTACCGCTATACTCGATATAGAACTTAGAGCGATCAAGCTGATACTTATCAAAAAGCTTGTTCTTGTCACGAGGAATATCAACTACGGCATTCTGATCCACCCAATTATAGACAACTACAATCTTATCCTCAGGTACACCCTTAGCCAAAAGAAGTTTTTTGAAATCTTCAGAAATAACAATAATTTTGTCACAGCACCGATAGGTTATGTTCATAACCCAACTTCCAATCCTCCATAGTAATCCACCTTTTCTGGCTAAGCCAGTTCCTACCAAAGAATCCGGAAACAAATCTTGTGCATTATATACAACAGGCTTTCTTCTGAAGAATTTAACCATTGGGAGTTTTAACCCCTGAATTGGCGGAGTACTATCAATGAATAACACATCATATTTTTTGAAGAGACAATAAAAGAGTTGAATACTCTCGCAAAGTAAATATCTAAAAGCTCGCCCTACTGGATTTTTTCCTTCTCCATACATATGAAATCGGTGGATTCTAAACTTACCACCATATAACTTTTCTGTACGCCTCCAGGACATTCCAGTATCCACATCTCTTGTTGGTGTAGGAACTGTCATAAGAGATTCTATTCCAGAAGCAGCAGAAGCCTCTATAACATTATCTATCAAGTAAGTACCCGCACAAGTCTCTGGGTAAAAATAAGCATATGGATAAAATACCTTCATTTATTTATCGTTTATTTGTTTTGCCATAAAATCTTCTGCTATCCATTTCTTGCAAACTTCTCTAATACCATTCTCATCTTCTACATAAATAGAAGGAAGGAATTTGATAAACTGAGAAGCAGAAGTATATGTATAGGCACCAATTTTATGATAGATGATCTTATCTCCTTCTTTCAATTCGGGCTGTTCGATTAATGTAAACAAGCGATCACCTTCTACACAGGTAAAACCAGAAACTACCTGTTTTGGATGAGTGTTTCTATCCTTGTAATTTTCTGCAGATATTTCATAAAAATGAGAGGTTTTACGAAACATCGGATCTATCTGAGTACGTCCTCCATCAGTTACAACAAAACGATTGTATATCGTATCCTTAACGTCAACAACACTAGTTACATAAGAAATAGCTGTTGCAAGAATTGATTGACCAGGTTCTACTATCAATGTAGTTTTTTCTTTATCAAACTGTTCTGATAGTGTATCTGCAATAATAGCAAAGTAGTTTAAATAATTAGGACGGTTTTCAAGTCCGCCAAAATAACCACCTCCAATATCAACATAGTCAAGAGTCAAATCTAATACACGTGCTATTTCACATGCCTTCTTTGAAATTGCACAATATGCATCTAAAGATCTTGTAGGTATACTATTATGTAAGTGTAAGCCTACGATTCTACAATTAGGTAAAGCAGATAATTCTTCCGCAACTTTTCTTAAATCACCATTTTCATAACTGAGTCCAAAGCGACTACCTTCCTTGCCACCAGCAGTTTGACCAGGGCACATTTTCTCCAGATCAAAATTTACACGGAGACCTATTCTTTTGTCAATATGATCAGGGAGCTCTTTAATCCATCTAACCTCTCTCCATGAATCAACATTAACAATTGCTCCTCCTATGATAGCCTCTTTAAAGGAAGCTTCTTCTTTAGCTATACCATTATAAATAATTCTATTAATAGGATAGCCACATGCCTTGGCTAATGAATATTCATCATCTGAAACAACTTCAGCATAGAATCCCTGTTCTTTCATATATTTCAAGACCCAAGGCATTCCATTTGATTTAACAGAATAGCCTACTATTGTTTTTTTCCAATGGCGATTAATTGCCTTTTTCAAAAGAGCGACATTGTTGTCAAACTCTTTTCTACTTATTAAAAAATATGGAGTCTTCATAATTTTATTATTTACGTTCTTCTGAAACATTTATGTTCTCGCGACAAATCACAGTTTTTATTGTACGTAGGAATATCTTAACGTCAAGTAAGAAAGAAATGTTTTTGGCATAATAAACATCATTATCTATCTTTTCTTGAGCATCAGCACTATTTCTAAAATAGGCTTGACTATAACCAGTAATACCCGGCTTTACATTCAAGAAGACCTTTTCTTCTTCTTTATATTTATCAATCCAATCTAGAGGATCTGGGCGAGGACCTATCAAACTCATGTCTCCCTTCAGCACATTCAATATTTGAGGAATCTCATCCAAGCTTGTTTTTCGCAAAAACTTACCAAGTTTTGTTACACGAGGGTCATCATCACCATTATATGTGCTACCATCCGACAAACGAATATCAGGAGCATTTACCTTCATCGAACGAAATTTATGCATAGGAAACGGTTTTCCAAATTGCCCTAATCTCTTGCCAGAATAAAACATAGGCCCTCTATCCATAAAAAAATAAAAAGGAGCAAGGATAACATATACAATTAAGAAGAATGGCAATGCACAAAGAGCAGCCATTAAATCAAACAAACGCTTAATATAATGTGAATACATATTTATTCCCTTTCTATAGATTTATCGATCAAACTTTTAACTTCAGCAGCTTGCGCAATGCTAAGACAAACATCAAGTTCACTCGCAATCACATAACCACAACCATCCAAATTAGTACGATATGGAGTAATTGTGTCACCTACATGTAGATGATGTTCTATCAGAACATTACATTCAGCCGCCATTTGATCAAAATTAGGCAACTTCTTAATTTTGCCAGGCGTAAGAGCCAGTAACTTAGTTGCAACAGGTTTTGGTTGCCATTCAGGCTTCCAATTGGTTGCATCTCCAACAGCTGCTCTAATCATATTTCCCATATAATCAATGCCTGTACCCATAGGAATAATATGAGAACCGATTAGATTGCCTCCCATACGAGCACCAACATCTACAATATGAACATTTCCCTCATTTGTAATAAGCAAATCCATATTCACAGAGCCATGATTAACACCCAAAGCAAATATGGCACGATATACACACGACTTGACCTTAGTTTCCAATTCAGGGGTAAGACCAGAAGGAATAGCATGACCTAATTCTGCATAATAAGGAGGTTCTGTCATATCTTTCTGCATCACTCCAAGCACATGAATAACTCCATTATCTACAAACGATTCGACACCATACTCCTTTCCTTCAATAAAAGGCTCAGCAACTGCACGATGCGTTATACTGCCATTCATTGCAAATTCTGCTGCTTTAACAAAATCTTCTGCTTTTTCGACTTTAGATGCTCCACGACTACCACTACCATCAACAGGCTTCATCATAACCGGAAACTTTATCTTAGGCAATATATCAGCAATATCTTCAACCGAATCTATTTCATAAGAAATACCGGTATCGTCAGCATTCGCCTCAAATAGTCTCTTACGAACCAAAGCCTTATTTTTAATAACTTTAGCAGATTGGTAATTGATTCCTGGCAGATGCAATTCTTCTGCTATACGGCTCATTGTCAAAACACTAAAATCTGTAGCAGCTGTCAAGACACCATCTACTTGTTTGTCACGGGCATAAGCCAAACAAGCTTCTTCATCAACAATGTTAATAACAGCATGTTCATCAGCAATAGCAAATCCCACAGCATTTGGATCAGCATCAAGACATAAGACATAATAGCCCATTGTCTTTGCTTTGCGTATTACATATTTTTGGAGGAATCCACCTCCAAGCATAAGAAGTTTTTTCATATTTTTACATTTGTGTTCATTTATAAGTGAACAAGATAATTAATTAAACAGTCCATTAAAAGGGGATAATCAATTCTATAGACATCTTTAATGAAAGTCTTATTTTAGAATGTATCCGTAACGAAATGCCTAGAAAAAAGCATATGATAGCGATTTTAGTTGCTATATTATAAATAACAACCAAAAATCAACGAAAGAATATGCAATAGATATTTAACATATCAGTATCAACACGCACAAAATCAAGCACTTTAATTTATCGGAGCCCAAGCTATAAGATTTTCACATAAGCAGATTGCGCTAAAAAATCAATCTTACAAAGTCAGACTCACAATTTATATATTTGGATACATACATAGTTTTTATCAAAGACACCTAACATTTTGAATATTCCATTTATAACTACCTTATATATGACAAAAAGTTTCTAAAACATGCCACTATTCTCGAGAGGAAAAAAGGCAAATTATAAGAAAAAGGATTCTTCATATAAATAATTATATATATATATTCAATTTTTAAAAACTGTAGAAGTTCATTTAATCTTGAATTTTTAGATCTCATTGCTGAACCATCACGGATTCTTTGATAATAAATTGCATTATTTGATGTCAATGCCATTTCTTTTACATTACGAGTTAATTGAAAACAAAAAACAGAATCTTCACTTTTTTTTAATGTAACAGGAAAACGAGTTTTGCCTATAATATTGCGATGAATCATTTTAGCCCAAGGAGGCGACAAAAACTGCCGATAATTAAATAGAGAATAAGGCAAATCTTTACATTTTCTAAATGCTCCAGATATAAAATTATCACTTATCTCAAAAACATTCTCAATAAATGCATAAGAATTAGCGCAACCTACACAAATTGGAGAACTAACAGAAAATAATTCTTCTAAATAAATTTGAGATACAATGTCATCATCATCAATAAATGTTATATATTCACCTTGTGAAATACTAATACCAATATTCCGAGCATTTGACACACCAGAAGTGTCTGTATGAATTAATCTCCATGTCATCAACTTGTTATATTGTATATACTCCGTTATTTGATTAAAATAAGGTTCAAAACAACCATTCAAAATTATTATAACTTCATAGTCATCCATAGAAAAAGTCTGATTCTTAATAGAATCCAAACAATCAAATAAATATCTTCCGGGATTACAAGAAGGAATAACAACTGAAATTTTATAATTATATTCCATTTTTATGCATATTTACAATATTATGAACCTTAGCAATGACCTTATATATATACAAGATATAACCTGGAAATAAATCAAACAATACTCCCTCTATCTTATATTTCATTATTGTAGATTTTCTCAAATGCAACAATAATTTCTTTTTATTTTTTATCAAATTATTAAATTCATTCTGAGATTGAACATCACAATTACAAATAAAGCTGCATGCATTATTTAAATACATTGATATCATATTATCAAATATATATCTATCACAATAAGGGATTTTATTAGCAAAACAACTTAAACTAGGGCAAACAACATTAATTAAATCATAAGATTTTTTAGGGTTTGGTTTTCCCATTATAGAGTTCATATTTACATAATAATAATATGTAATCCCATTCAAAAAAGATATCTTAGATGCAGAATAATGCATTCGAGGTGTTAACTCCGAATCTTCATGAAAAATACCTTCACAAAAAAAGAACGAATTATCCTTAACGAAACCACTTCTTACAATCGAAAACGGAGCACAAGGATTCAATCCAGCTGCAAGAGCTTGAGGTCCTGTTAATGGCTTTTCTGATTCAAAGGATTCTGGAGCAAATTCTTTTTCGCCATCTGTTCTAGTAGAACATATGCATAATATATCCGGCTTCTCTAAATTGAGTTTTTCAATTATTCGAACTAAACTACCATTTGCAATCCAATCATCAGAGTCTACAAACATATAGTATTCACCAATAGCCGTACTCATACCAATATTACGGGCAGCAGACAATCCTCTATTTTTTTGACTTACGATTTTAATATTAGGATATTCTTTGGCCAATTTCTCTAAAATACAGAGACTATTATCTGTTGATCCATCATTAACGCAGATTATTTCAAAATCGTTAAAAGGAACACCTTGATTAGCACACGAACGAATACATTTTTCAACATACTGTTCTACATTATATACGGGTATAATTATTGATAATTTCATAAGTAAATATTTTAAAAATAGACATATAAGTATTATTTACACACCATATACTATACAATTTTTCAATTCACAATATTGTTATAAATCATGTAAACATAGTTTAACAGCTGAGAGAATATACAAAACAATATCAATTTCCGAGCGACTTTCACAGGCATAATATTTTTTTGAATCAAATATACAAAAAAAGCAACAGATGGTATTATTGCCATAAACAACATTCGATAGAAGAATGTATTTATCTCCATATCTAAAAAAGATACTGCAGAAGTCACCAATAAAAGACAAAACGTAAAGACAAACAGTCTATAAATTGTTTTATCTACAACTTTTCTACTATAAGATTTCAACATATATAAAAAACCCGAAATAAATGGAAGATAAACGGTCAAATACTTTACAAGATTCATCAAAACCAAACGAATTGTTACTTCTTCTGTACGAACAGAATAAGTATCTACTCTCTCTTGCAAAGTATCGTTATCCAAAATGGAAGCATCATTCAATACATTAGAGAAAAAATATCGAACTAACACTATAAGTATTGGTAATGAGCTTAAAGCAAAATATATAGCTTTTTTACTTAAACGAACAAAAGCAAGAGGTGTCAACAATATCAATATAGCCATACTATGATGGAATTCATACGACAGAAATAATAGCGCAACACCTAATACTCGAATAATTATATTATTTCCTTGTTTTACCAAAAGTACGAATCCAAAATAATATATTGCCATTGCAGCAGAAGCTCGTGCATAAGCAAAAATAAGCGAATAGCATGCCAGAAATGTCCATATAGCAAAATAACAATTTATTTTTAACATTTTATACGTTTTAAATATTGCATAGAAAGCACTACACCATACAATCAAACGAAATAACAGATAATTTTTATTGATTATCTGAGCTAAATTAACATAGACTGGTTCCTGAGCATGATAAGCACCAGGCGTAAAATCATAGTTATGAACAGCATCCAGCATATGGAAAAAGTCACCATTTATTGTATGAATAGCCATAAGCACAGCTAATGTAAACAAGGCACCGCTACCAAGTGTAAGACATTGCACTCCTCTATTCATTCTTTTCAAAAAACCTATTTTTAATACTAGGAGATATGAAAGAAAAGCAAAAACGGCAGTTCCAACAGTTGGCTCTTGGACCGGGAAATCAATCATTGACATTTATATTAAATTAAAGAAAATCATTTTAAAGCTTTCTTTTGCATCCAATCATAAACTGATTGTCTTGCATAACCTTTCTCATAACTACCAATTTTTTCATCTAGAAAAATTGTAAGTTTCTTACAATATTCTCTCATATCAAAACCTTCCACATTTGCTTCAAGTCCATCTTGAGTCTTAGAAAAAGGAAAAGGAAGTTTTTCTAATTCAAAATACGTATCTCTATCATATGTTGCTGCATCCACAGCATATAAGAAAACAGGTTTGTTGATATAAGCAAAATCAAACATTGACGAAGAATAATCAGTAATTAACACATCAGAAGCAACAAGTAATTCTTGCATTTCATTATATTTTGTAGCATCAAACGTGTGCTCATATGACACCAATTCGGATGTATCAAGACCATTCTTAATAAGATTTGGATGTAACCTTACTAAAACATAACATTCGCGATGCAAAATTCTTTCAAAAGTCGTAATCATTTTGCTCCAATTTATCTTATAAAAATCCAAACTATTTGAATTTCTAAAAGTAGGAGCATAAAGAATTATGGAAGCATTCTCCGGTATATTAAAATAATCTCTAACCATACAACATGAACGCTCTTTAGCAATTGTATCAAAGAAAATGTCATTTCTTGGTGTTCCTTTCTCTAAAATTTCACCATCATACCAAAAAGCCCTTCTAATAACTTCTGATCTTGCCCTACTACCAGATAAAATTAGATCACATTGTTTAGAATCAAATTTTGCGGCTCTTATATAAGAATTTCCTAAAGACTTTGCATCAGCATCACCTTCAATACACTTTAATCCCATACTTGAATGCCATGTCATTATATATTTTTGCCCTTTTCTCTTTATCCAAGAAGTAGACAATAAAAACATACGAGAATTAGTACATAAAAATTCTGAGGTATTAATAATGTATAAGTATTTCAATGTACCGAAAACAAGTGGAGTTATTTGCTTAGGCAAATCTGTCGGTACTTTACCCGGTAGAAAAGCCCAAAAAATCTGATATCGTGAATCTTTTGATATTAGATATTCCGTTATAGCTTTAGGGTTACAAGAATAGTTCTTTCCATAATAAGACCACATTATAACCCTTCCTTTTTTTACATTTGTAAAGGTGCGAAATACAACAGAGATAGCCAATAAAAAGATTCTATAAAGACGCTGAGTATATAAATTAGCCTTTACCATTTATTATTTCTCTTAAAATTGTTGAACTTATACCATCAGTATGATCAAGATAAACAATCTCAACTCCTAATGGTTTGAATTCTTCCTCAAATCGATTCCATGCTTCCGTACCTTTCCAGTCTGATCCAACAAACATTTTGTTAAAGTGATATTTTTCCCAAGCAGCCATTTTATTTTTATCAAACTGAGGAACCACTTTATCTACATATTTTATCGCTCCAACTATTTCACAACGATCTGCAAATGGAATTATAGGTGTTTTATTTTTAACTTTTTGTACAAGTTCGTCTGTACTAACACCAACAACCAAGTAATCACACTGTTCTTTTGCACGTCGAAGAATGTTTAGGTGTCCTATATGAAACATATCATACACACCTGTTGTATAACCTATAACCATAATGCTTAATATTTTTTTATAAATGATTTAATTAAATTCTTTTCAGTTTTCGACAATCCTATCATATATATTACAACAAAACAAACAATTATATTTAAGCCTATTTTCATTAAGACTCCCCAAAAATCTAAATTATCAAGTGAAAGTCTATTAACTAATAATGCAACTATACAAGATATCAAAAATACGATTATTGTAGGAACAAAAACCTTAACGCTATATGATTTTATAGAAAATTCTACAATCTTTTTCACAAGAAAGAGACGAACAATTTGTGCTAATATAGTTGTAAAAAGACCTACCGAAATTACTATTGCGGTATCATTCCATATTTTTGCAACAACATAAGACAATGGAACTACAGAAATAACAACAAAACTACATACAATTTGAAATGTGCGCATCTTTCCTGAAGCATGAACAATTATTGATAGTGGAGTAGCTAAACTGTCAAACAAGACTGTCAGTATAGTTAATTTACAAAACACTATCGTCATATTAGGATATTTTCCTACCCCAAGCCAAAAATCAAGTATTGAACTTATTTCTTCAAAAATAGGAACCGCAATTATTAGAATCAAGAAAAATGTCAACTTTGATGCAGAATATAACAATCTCATTGTATAGCCAATATCACCTGCAGCAAAACTTTTTATCATTTGAGGACGAAGTGCTGTCACAAAGCCTGCGGTTAAAGAACTTACAGCATTGCTTATCTGTGCAGATATACCAAATGCGGTATTTATAACTGTTCCCCAAAAAGCATTTAATACAAGATTAACACCTTGTATCTTACCCATATGAGCTAATGAACCAAAAACATTCCATCCAGAGAAAGAAATCATAGATGGTAATAAATCTCGATCTACATCCCTAACAAATTTAATTTCCGAAAAATTTCTCTTACAATAAATAAAGTTAAAAAGAAAGTCTAATATACTTATAACAGATATCATTAATCCATAAAAAATAAGTTTGTCTATACCACAATATGGCAATATAAAAACAACTACCATCTTTAATATGGCATCTATAATACTCACTATAGCATAAAAATTCATTTTTTCATACGCCATAACCGCACCATTATATGGTACTGTTAATATGACAAAAAACAAGCTCAATAAAGCATTTTGAAGAACCCAAAAAGCAGCAAATACACGATTTGCAGATATGTTCATCTTATTATACAAATACCATATACCTACAGTTTCAACAATAACAATAATTATAACCGCTATTATCAATTGAATTATCACCGCAAGAGTAAATATTTTACTAATACTTTTGGTATCATTTTTACCTATAGCAAAACTATAGAAACGCTGAACTCCATTTGCCATTGATGTATTCAAAAAGCTGAACATGGTAACAAAACCACATACAACATTATAAATACCAAAATCCTCTATACCAAGAGTCGACAAAAGAATTCTAGTAGTAAAAAATGTTATAAACATTACTACAATCATTCTTATATAAAGAAAAACTGTATTCTTTGCTAATTTCTGATTATTTGCTTGCTGCATATCAATTTCTAATTTAAACTTTTGCCACATGAACGCAGTGTCCAAAGATAGGGAATCCTCCTCTTCAAATACTCGCTCGCTGAAGCTATTTAAGAATCATTAGTTTATAGTAGAGGCGTAGCGCTATAAAGCGGACGCCAATAATTTCTGATTAAATTATATTTATAGTTTAACTTATATTTTTAAATAAAAGAATACGGAAACATCCCATAATTTTTACAATCAAAGAAGACGCCTCTTTTTTCACCATTCCTCTTTTTCTTAGGAATGAGAGAATGTAAAACCGCCCTCTGGTGTTCGGAGCCGCTATGCTATAAGGTTGACAGGGCGTCAAAGCCCTCGCCAAATTGTGTGTGATGGTCCCGAATTATTCATCGTAAAGAACAAACTTTATCATAACTAAGCCCCCTCCTTTTAAATTAGGAATTCTGTGATAAGCATCACGTTGAAGTTCATCCTTTGTTCTTGCAATCAAAGTCTTGAAACTATCTTTATCAGCAACACCAAACATAACCTTAGCCTTTTCTTTAAGCATTCGTTGTTCTTGTGCCAGTACTTAGCAAAACTGGTACATCTGCTTCTAAATAAGAAGGCATTTTTCCTAATGCAGACTTTCGAAGAAGAGGTTTACTATAGATATCTCTGAGCAACTGATCGTAGCCTAACTCATAGGTTTCATTGCTGCTCATATCGATATACATACGAGATTTTAAGAACGTTGGCAAACACGCTTTACCATTCTTCTTCTCCACTAAAATCATCCCGTCCTTCTTTACCATTAAAGAAGTGGTGTTCGAAAACCTACCCGTCCTTCCTTACCGTTAAAGAAGGAGTTTTTCTACCTCTCCGTCTCTCCTGCAAGGAGAGCTCCACTTTTCTCACCAAGCCTCTCTTTCCTCAGGAACGAGAGGATGTAACCGCCCTTAGTGCTATTTTTGCCCCACCTGTCCCTCCCCAGCGGGAGGGTCCTTAC
>ERZ869991.572-NODE-572-length-12895-cov-3.026213_pt1 | contig 12895 bp, 9 predicted proteins | sample MGYA00520862_ERZ869991 | MGnify/ENA primary metagenome ERZ869991 (study PRJEB32232, sample SAMN07284978) | human gut metagenome | biome: human-associated habitat; material: feces | host: Homo sapiens | place: Tanzania | collected 2014-08-11 ...
ATGAGAGTGGTGCTACCATAACGGTAGGCGGTTGGCCCTCTCCGGAGGGACTGTTACCCTCCGATTATATAGAAACCGGCTTGCCGGAATACATATAGGAGGGCAGTGATACGATGTCGTTTGAACTAGTAGCTTTATTTATTGGGCTTATCAGCCTAGTAATAGCCTGTATAGGTCTAGGCTACCAATTCGGCAAAGATATTTCTAACAGAAAAGACCGCCCCTAGTCCGCAAAACTGAGCGATCTTTCTGATACCAGTATATATGGGCTAACCGTCTATCGGCAGCACCTTCTTTATAATCATTATACCTTGCAATCCTGTTGATTGCAAGCCCTTGAAATAAAACGAAATCTAATTTGTAAAGGATGTTTTTATGTTACTAGAAAATATACCCCAGGCCCTGGCTCAGGAGCTGAATATCCGCCCTGAGCAGGCCAAGGCCGCCATCAAGCTTTTGGATGAAGGCAATACCGTTCCCTTTATCGCCAGATACCGCAAAGAAGCCACTGGAGAGCTGGAAGACGAACAGCTTCGGAAGCTGGAGGAGCGGTTGGCCTATCTTCGGAATTTTGTCAAACGCCAGGAGGAAATCCTTAACAAAATCGCCGAACAAGGCAAGCTCACTGAGGAACTGCAGCAGGCCATTGAAAAAACCACCAAGCTGCAGGAACTGGAGGATATTTATCTCCCCTTTAAGCAGAAGAAACGCACCAGAGCCCAAAAGGCGAGAGAAAAGGGCTTGGAGCCTTTGTCCACCACTATTTTGTGGCAAAAGGATACCAAGGGCAGTGTGGAAAAGGAAGCCAGCAAATACATCAACCCAGAGCTAGAAGTAAATACCTGGCAGGAAGCTATGGAGGGCGCCAGAGATATTATTGCCGAAATCATTTCCGAGAACGCCAAGCTGCGGCAAAAGCTGCGGGAATACATTCACCAGCATGGTCAAATCTCCACCCTTATGGCTGAGGATACCAGCGAAACCGAAGAAGGCCAGAGATTTCTTATGTACAAGGAATATCAGGAGCCTGTCAAAACCATGCCTTCCCATCGCATTTTAGCCATTAACCGCGGAGAAAAGCTAGGTTGTCTCAAAGTCACCCTCCAGCTGAAAGAAGACAAAATCCTTCATTTAATCCAAAAGGAATACCTACAAGGGCCTTCCATTTACCAGCAGGATATGAAGCTGTCCATAGAGGATAGCTGGAAAAGATTGCTCTCCCCTTCTCTGGAAAGAGAACTGCGCAGTCAGCTGACCGAAATGGCCGAAACACAGGCCATTAGCATTTTCGGCACCAATCTAAAACAGCTGTTATTACAGGCACCTTTGGCAGGCTACACTGTTATGGGCTTGGACCCAGGCTATCGCACCGGCTGTAAAATGGCGGTAGTAAGCCCCACCGGCCAGGTACTCCATCACGGTGTCCTTTATCTAACCCACGGAGAAAACCGGGCCGCCCAGTCCGCCCGCACCATGCTGGAAGTAATCCGCCGTTATCAGGTGGGCCTTATCTCCATTGGCAACGGCACAGCCTCCTTGGAAACCGAGGAATTTACCGCCAAACTTATCAAGGACAACCAGCTAGATGTTCACTATATCATTACCAACGAGGCAGGAGCTTCCGTTTACTCCGCCTCCGCTTTGGCCAAGGAGGAACTGCCAGAATACGATGTTACCATCCGCGGCGCGGTTTCCATTGCCCGCCGGGTGCAGGATCCTTTGGCAGAGCTAGTAAAAATAGATCCCAAATCCATTGGCGTAGGCCAGTATCAACACGATGTAAATCAGAAACAGCTTTCTGATACCCTGGACCAAACCGTAGAAGCAGCTGTAAACCATGTAGGCGTGGAGCTGAACACCGCTTCCCAGGCCTTGCTAAAGCATATTGCCGGTATCAATGGCTCCATAGCCAAAAACATTGTTGCCTACCGTAACGAAAACGGCAGCTTCCACAACCGCAAGGAGCTGTTAAAGGTTGCCCGCCTAGGCAAGGCCGCCTTTACCCAGTGCGCCGGCTTCCTCCGCATTAAGGACAGCACCACTCCTTTGGACAATACCCCGGTACATCCAGAATCCTACGAGCTAGCCCAAAAGGTATTAGCCCATTTCGGCATGAATACTGACCAGCTGGTAGACAAAAACCATTTGGCTCTGCTAAAGGCCAAAATCAAGGAAACCAATGTAAATCGACTGGCCAAAGAGCTGGACTGCGGCATCCCAACCCTAAAGGATATTCTGGAGGCTCTCATTAAGCCAGGCCGAGATCCCCGGGAGGATTTGCCAGCCCCTCTTACCCGCAAGGCTGTCGTAAAGCTGTCAGATATTCAGCCCGGCACCATTATGCAGGGAACAGTGCGAAACATTACCGATTTCGGTGTTTTCGTAGATATTGGCATCAAAACCGCCGGCCTTATTCATATCTCCGAGCTAAGCAATCGCCGGGTAAAGCACCCTGCTGATGTGGTAGCCGTAGGAGATATTCTCAAAGTAATGGTTATCAGCGTAGATGAAAAAAGAGGCCGTATCGGTCTAAGCCTCAAACAGGCTCAGCAGGCCTCCTAAGAATATATAGATAAAAACGAGGATACAATGATGAATTTAAAGGAGCTTTTACAGCAGAAGCAAAACCCAGATAAATTGGAAGATATAATACAGCAAATCTGCCAAGAGGTAGCGCCTGTTAATCAGGAAGCCACCAAGGATTTTGCCGAAAAACTAGATATTTTAGTACCACCCCAGCAGGGACTGGGCAAGCTGCGCCACATGGTTATGCAGTATTTATCCATTGCCGGCATTCCAGCAAAGCTAATGCCCCCAGTGAATTTTATTTTTTGCAGTGACCACGGTGTATCGGCAGAAAATGTCAGTGCCTACCCTCCCGAAACCACTCTCCATATGGCCACTAACTACGTTATCTCCAAGGGAGCTGCCGCCAATGCCTTTAGCAATTTTGTTCAGGGCAAAATGAAGGTAGCGGATTTGGGCATTAATGGCAACACAGACAATCTGCCAGATATTGACCATGTCAAAATCCGCCCAGGCACCCGCAATGCAGCGCAGGAATCCGCCATGACCAGACAGGAAGCTGCCACCAGCCTGCTTTATGGCATTCAGCAGGCTATGGAGCTAAAGGAGCAGGGCTATACCATCTTCCTGCCGGGAGAAATGGGCATTTCCAACACCACCTCCAGCGCCGCCATTGCCGCAGCCATCTGTCAGGTATATCCAGAAAAAACCACCGGCCGAGGCACCAATATTTCTGACCAGCGGCTTCAGAAAAAGCTGGCTGTAGTAAAGCAAATGCTGGCCATCAACCAGCCTGATGCCACCGATGGTCTGGATGTTCTCACCAAGGTGGGAGGCTATGAGCTGGGAGCTATTGCCGGCTTGATTGTCGGAGCAGCCCACAGTCACTGTCTGGTGATTCTGGACGGCTTTAACACTGCCGCCGCTGCCCTTATTGCCACCACCATCTGCCCACAGGCCAGAGAATACATTATGGCATCTCATATTGGTGGCGAGGCAGGCCATCCTATTGCTCTCCAGAAGCTGGGCCTCCAGCCGATTATGAAGCTGGACATAAAATTAGGAGAAGCCATTGGCTCCTCCCTAGCAGCAGATTTATTAATAAATGGTTTGGCAGCTTGCCTCAATGTGCTGAAATCAGATGTAGAAAAGTTTGCCTATGTAGACAGAGTGCAGGACATTATGATTCAGCCCAAATCTGTCCAGCTTACAGACAAAACCTTTGACTTCTACACCAACACCATGCCACCTTTAGACAAGGAAGCTATGAATCAATGCCAGCAAAGACTGGACAATCTGGCCAAGCCAATTTACTGTCTAGGCAATATGGAAAAAATCGTCCTCCAGCTTAGCGGTATCATTGGAGATGCCCTGCCCCATGTGGACATTCCCAAAACCATGCTCCTGCTGGGCTTAGACAAAATCTCCACAGAAAGCCCTCTGGAAATCCTTCAGGAAAGCTTTAATGCTGCCGGGGAATACGATGAATCCATGCAGGCATACAATCTGGATGAAATCACCTTGGCCGAAACCTTTGCCCGGGCTGCCGGCACCAAGCTGCAGGTAGGCCATATCAGCCTGAACCACAGCCAGATGGATGCCTTTGAATTTGGCCGTCAGCAGGGCGAGGAGCTGGCTCTCCACCATGCCATTGTAGGTCTGGGACTGGTTGATGCCCGACAGGAAAAAATTCAGGCTATAGCTCAGGAGCTGATTACCCCTGACAATCACCTGCGCTATGATGTAGCTGACTTCCTGAATCATCTGGATAAACAGCAGCAGCTTCTGGTTTCCGCCATGCTGGGAGCCTTGGTAGCCGCCGCCCACAACAGCAGTATGGTCATTCTGGACGATGCAGCCACTCAGGCCGTAGCCAGATATGCGGTGAAAATGCTGCCGGACTTGGAGGATTTCCTCCTGCCAGTACAGCCTCAGCTCTACCAATTGGATATGCAGGCTCCCGGCCTAGTAGCCTTAGCCGGTATCAGATTGGTTACAGCCAGCCTCCATATGCTTAATGACATGAAAACCTTTGCCGAAGCTCAGGTGGCTGTTGCCAACGATGGCCCCGGCAAAGGCATTCAAAAAAGCTAAATAACAGGTATGTACACCATAAAGCTGGTACCCTGTCCCACCTGGCTCTCCACCTGAATGTCCATATTATGCTCTCTGGCAATCCAGCTGGCAATGGACAAGCCAAGACCAGTACCTCCTACAGTGCCCTCCTGGCGGCTGCGGGAGGTATCCACCCGATAAAATCTATCAAAGATTTTATCCTGAGCCTCAGCAGGAATACCCATACCTGTATCTGAAATAGTAATTTTTAGAACCTGTTGTCCTAGTACAGCAGGTTCTTTTTGTGCCTCTTTTTCCCCTAGCTGTACCAGCTGAGCCGCAAGAGAAATTTTGCCCCCGGCAGGAGTATACTTTACAGCATTTTCCAGGAAAATCCTCAGCATCTGCTTCATAGCCACCTTATCCGCCATAACAGTGGCTGGTTCATTAACCTCCAGCACATGATCATGCTCCTTGTCTGTCAGCTCCAGCTTCCGGAATACATCCTCCACCAGAGGCGCCATATCCAAAGGCTCCTTGTGCATAATCTGCCTTTTCTGATCCGCCCGGGCCAAAAACAACAGCTTTTCAATCAGCTCCTGCATATCCACAGCCTCCGAGCGAATAGCCTCCACTCCCTCCCGGAGAGCCTCCTCATCCTGACTCCCCCAGCGAGCCAGCATATCCGAATACCCCTTAATAACCGTCACCGGCGTTCTCAGCTCATGGGAAGCATCCGAAACAAATCTCTGCTGCTGACGAAAGCCCTTTTGAATCCTATCCAGCATCCGATTAAAGGTTTCCGCCAGCTCCGACAGCTCATCTCTGGTAGGGGGCACAGGAATCCGCCGGCTCAAATCACTGATTTCAATGGATTTGGCCGTGTCCGTAATATCCCGCACAGGGTTCAGCAATCTACGGCTGACAAAATATCCCAACAGCAAAGCCACAAAAATACTAATCACAATCTCTGCCAACAGCATTTTCTGAATCAAAGCCAGCAAACGGTTCTCCGCGGTAATAGTCTTGAAAAAATGTAGTTCATAATCATTGCCCTGAATCTTAACCGGCACCCTTTTATAATAGATGGTAAAATTATCCGACTCCACCACCTGAAAATTAGGATTAGCCCAAAAAGGAGGCCTAGCCTCAATATGGCTTTGCAGAACCTGCAAGGAGGGAGAATACATATCGCTGTCATATACCACATCTCCCTGAGCATCCGTAATCTTCAAAAATACCCCAGGCATCAGCTCCAGCTCATCCTTGCGATTATTTTCCTCCTGCAGGCGATAACGACCTGCCGCCCGCAGTCCCATAAACCCCTGGGGATGCACCACATCATGATGCACGGTCTGCCTCTTTTTCCTAGCCTCCTCCTGACCAGCGCTAGGAGGCGGAGGGATAGGCAGGGTACTGCTTACATCCTCCTCCACAGTGCCATAGTGGTTTTTCAGCTGTTTCAACACATAGCGAATACTAAAGGACAGCTCCCCCTCCACCTGATGATATTGGGTATAATACAGTCCCACCGCCGTACAGGCACTGGTGGCAAAAATCAGCACCGCCATCATAATGCCATAAACCAGACTCAGCTTAACAGAAATCCTTAGACTGTTAATCCTTGATAACATAGCCTACTCCCCGCATGGTATGAATATACTTCTCCTGGAATCTATCATCCAGCTTTTGACGCAGATAGCGGATATACACATCCACCACATTGGTATCCCCCATATAATCATAATCCCACACATTAGAAAGGATTTGATCTCTGGTCAAAACATTCCGCTTATTCCGCAGAAGATATTCCAGCAAATCATATTCCTTCTTGGTCAGCTCCACAAGGACATCATCCACCTTCACCTCATGGCGGGCAGGATACATGGTAAGATTCTTCACCGAAAGAATCTCCTCCTGAACCCCCTTTGCCTCCCGCTGGCTTTCCTGACGGCGCAGTACCACTCGCATACGAGCCAAAAGCTCCGGTGTAGCAAAAGGCTTGGTAATATAATCATCTGCCCCAATATCCAGTCCCTGCACCTTGTCATCTATATCATCCTTGGCGGTAAGCATAATAATAGGCACCTGGCTTAGCTCCCGCACCTTGCGGCAGATGGTAAAGCCATCCATATCCGGCAGCATCACATCCAAGAGAATCAAATCATAATTCTCCTGCATAATCCGCTCATAAGCCCGACGGCCATTATCCTCAATGGCGGTATTCATACCCTCATGCTCCAGCTCCATTTGCAGGAATCTGGCAATCCGGCGCTCATCCTCCACAATCAGCACACGATAGTTTTTCAAACCCTTATCCATGATTTATCAGCCATCACTTTCTAATATACTTCTTGCGGAACAGCTCCAGAAAATGATTACAGCTGCTGGACAGGGTGCGGTTCTTCAACCAGGCCACCACCGTATGCGTGTGAATCTCCGCCTCCACAATCCGCTTGAAAATAACCTTGTCAGAATTTACCATACTGCGGGCAGACAAAGGCACCAGAGAAATACCAATACCCATCTGAGTCCAAAGGATATTCTGAATCTGACTATCACTGACACTAAGAATACTTGGCTCAAACTTGTTCTTCTGGCACTGCTCCAAAAAACTGCTATGCCAACGGAGAGGCACCAACAGTGGCTTTCCTGCCAGCTCCTGAAGATGAACAAACTCTGCATCCTCTCCACAACAGCACAAATCCTTATGCATAGCCAGCACCAAAGGCTCATCAGGCAAAACCATAGATTCATAGGTAGAGCTGTCCACCTGGGTACGGGTAATAGCCAGCTCTATAATATGGCTGTCCAAAAGCTCCAAAATTCTAGCCCCATCACTTTCCCATACATTAAAATTTACCAGTGGGTACATACGGTGAAAATCTGCCACCAGCTGAGGTATCAGCATAGCGCCGGAGCTGGTTACTGTGCCCAGCTTAATAGTGCCTGCCACCCCGGAGCCAATATCCGTAATCTCCCGCAGGGTGCCATCCACCATGCCCAAAATATGCTTTACTCTGGAATAAAGCAGCATACCAGCATCAGTAAGGCGAATCCTGCGGCTGCCCCGCTCAAAAAGCTGTACCCCCAGAGAGCTTTCCAGCTTCTTCATCTGACGGCTAAGAGCAGGCTGAGCAATACTCAGTCGAATGGCCGCATGACTGATATTCCCTTCCTCAACAATGGCATAAAATGCCTGCATATCCTTAATTTCCATTTTATTTCCCCCAAATATATACTATATATAATAATTTATAGAAACTATAACTTTTATTGTACTACTCCTATGCCAAATGAGCAATATAGGCATAGAAAAAATAATCAAATTGCATAGCAGGAAAATTTACGGAAAAAAATTTGCTAATTAATAATTTTGCGATATAACGAGGTGTCCGATGTCCCCCACCGCTATAGGTGGCGGTAAGCTGTGCTAATGACAGGGGGGAGCTAATATCTCCACCCTCGTCGAAACCCCATTGAAAGAAAATGAAAAAATCATTTTCTTTGAATAATCTAGGTGTTATAATAGTTTTGTTTTTTTCGTGTTATATGTAAGGAGGAATTTTCTTGTCATCTTCAGTTCATCCCGTAGATGAAAAACTGCCCCTGTGGAAACTGCTTTTCTTTGGCTTCCAGCATGTTCTAGCCATGTACTCCGGTGCAGTTGCCGTCCCTTTGGTACTGGCTCAGGCCATCAATCTGGACACTGAGCGTCTAATTTACCTGATTAATGCCGATTTATTTACCTGCGGTATTGCTACCCTGGTGCAGACACTAAGCGTAGGGCCTTATATCGGCTCCAAACTGCCAATTGTCCAAGGCTGTACCTTTACTGCGGTTATGCCTATGATTATCATTGCCAACTCAGCTGGCGGCGGCTCTGAGGGCTTACAGGCGGTTTATGGCTCTGCCATTGTCTCCGGTCTGGTATGCTTCATCATTGCCAACTATTTCAGCAAGCTGCTGCGGTTTTTCCCACCAGTAGTAACCGGCTCCGTTATTACCATTATCGGTCTTACCCTGATGCCGGTAGCTGTAGGCTGGATTGCCGGTCTGGATCCAACTGCCGCTGACTTTGCCGATCCTGTCTACATTATGATGGCGGTGCTGGTTCTGGCCATTATCATGATTTTCTATCGTTGCTTTACTGGCTTCCTGAGCCATATTGCCGTACTGCTGGGCCTGATTCTGGGCACCGTCATTGCCTGCTTCATGGGCTATGTAGATTTCACTCCAGTTGCTGAGGCAGCCTCTCTGGGCATTACCACACCATTTGCTTTTGGCCTGCCAACCTTTGATCCTGCTGCCTGTGTAGCCATGACCTTGGTTATGCTGGTAACTATGGCCGAAACCACTGGTGATATGATGGCTATTACAGAGATTGTCGAAAAGCCTATGAGCAAGAATCTCCTGACTCGCGCTCTGAGAGCCGACGGCTTCTCCACTATGCTGGGTGGCGTACTGAACGCCTTCCCTTATACCGCCTTTGCCCAGAACATCGGCCTTATCACCCTTACCGGTGTCCGCAGCCGCTATGTAGTAGCCACAAGTGCTGTGATTATGATGCTTTTGGGCCTCTGTCCAAAGCTGGCAGCCATTGTCTCCTGCATTCCTCCTATGGTATTAGGCGGCGCTGGTCTAGCCATGTTCGGCATGGTAGCTGCCAGTGGTATCCGCAGTCTGTCCAAGGTAGAGTTCCATGACAACTGCAATATGATGGTTATTGCCATCAGCGTAGGCGTAGCCATGATTCCAGTATGCAGTCCTGGCTTCTACAGCAAATTCCCTGTTACCATGCAGCTTATCTGCAACAGCAGTATTACCATTGGCAGTATTACCGCCATGCTGCTGAACTTCCTGCTGAACAAGCCTCAGAAGGAAGAAACCTTTTTAGAAGAAAACTGATAAAATCTCAAATATCCCTTGTCTCCCGCAGACAGGGGATATTTTTTTGCAAGAAAAAAGCCCAGGGACTTTCCAGCCCTGAGCCACAATTTCATTTTAGTCTTCTTCCACAAATTCAACCTTGCCGTTTTCCAGAGCAGCTACGCTGGCCAATGCCTCCAGACGATAACCAGCATCCAGAATCTTCTGATGTCCATTCTGGAAAGCCTTTTCAATGGCAATACCAATACCTGCTACCTGAGAACCAGCCTTTTCCACCAGACGAGCCAGACCAAGGGCAGCCTCACCATTAGCCAGGAAATCATCAATAATCAACACCTTTTCCCCAGCTGGCAGGAACTTCTTCAGGACAGTAATATTGGAGGTTTCCTTCTTGGTATAGGAATATACCTGCTCAGTATAAGCAGGCTCTGTCATCAGCACAGAAGCCTTTTTCCGGGCAAATACCATAGGCACCCCTAATTTCAACGCAGTGGTAACACCAATAGCAATACCAGATGCCTCTACAGTCAGCACTCTATCAATCTCCACATCCCCGAACAAATCCGCAAACTCCTCACCCATAGCCATAGACAGCTGAGGATCAATCTGATGATTCAAAAAGGAATCCACCTTCAGCACATTGCCAGGCAAGACAATGCCCTCTTCCAAGATACGCTGCTCTAACAAATCCATTCCCGTGACCTCCTATCAATAATGTGGGTGCTCTTTCACATAGTCAACCGGACGACTCCAGTCCACGTGAACCTCAGTGTTTTCCCACAATCTGGTCAGTGCCAGCTGGAAGCTTTCCACATCTGCCAATGGATTTACCTTAACTGGGGAGAAATCCCGCAAAGTCTCATGAGGCACACGGATTTCGTGCTCAGTAGTCAGGAACTTCTCTGCATCCTCTACAGCCTTGGCATCATCAAGACAAACCTTCACAGTCTTGTTCTCAGTATCATATTCCACCCAGCCAATAGAATCGCGACAGCTAACTGCCACGCTATATATCTTGTCACTCATAGATTAATTCTCCTTTTGCGTTGCCGAAAATATTACTTATGCTATTATACCCCAACAAAACTATATTTGTCGATAGCTATCCCATAGCTATTATCAAAGACCACCCTCTGGCCTATATAAGCACCCAATTAATTCAAAGAGCTATCAGGGGTATATACCGGTATCTTTTTGAAATAACGGTTATTAATCTCCATAATCTCCCTGGTTTCTGTCCGGTAGAATTTCACTCTCCCCGCCTGCAATGGCTCTGGCAGATTCTCCGGTACAGCCAGACATTCCACCCAGCGATAAGGCTTCCGCTGGCCCTGCTCATCCTCCTCATAGTAGAGGGTATCCTCTGGCCCCGGCTCCTCATCCCCCTTGCAAGGGGCAAAGTGCAGCTTTATCTGCTCCATAAACATCAGGCAGGTTTCCTCAGACATATCCAAGGTTCCCTCCTTGCTTTCATCTGCGCCATTATAAGCCGCAATAAAAATGGCCTTGCCATAGATAATTTCCTTTTCATCAGGGGCAGGAAATCTCCGATTAGGCTTCATGCCCAACACCGCAGCCAAATCATTTACCAAAATAAACAGGGAAATGCCTGGCTGAATTTCAAAAAACTCCACAGCACCATAATTGCCCTCCAGAACATCCCGAATGGCCTCCTCATGTTTGCCATGACCAGCAGGCAATCTAATAATTGCAGGATCCTGACCTGGCGCGATTAAAATTGCCCGCATTAACTGCTCCTTTGCCATAAATCTCATTTCCTCCTAAAAAAAATCACATAATATTGTTTGTCAAGACTTGTTATTAAAAAAATAATGTGTTAGTATACAAGGCAAAGAGGGAAACTCTGAGATGCGCGTTATTCCTTTCATCGTCTGGCCTACTCTTTTTATAAGGGAGCCTGATATCGCACCGTGGCTGTTGGATCGTCCTCGAGCGAATAACAAAAGCGGCGGCTAAGGGCACCCACCTGCAACCGCAGGTTAGACCTGTTGGTCGACGACATTTCGGAACCCACTTATGACGGAAGGTCCTTGGGACCTTCCGTTTTCTTTTGCCTTTTTTTACCTAGCCCTCAAAGACTATTTCCTCTTATCCTCTACCTACCAATGACATATGCTAACTATCATAGCCTATTATTCCTGACTCGTCAACAGGATAGCATGCTTCATTCTAGCCACATTCGCCTTAATATCATCCTCTGGGAAGAAAGCCCGGACAGCCTGTATCTGCTCGTCCTCCCCATCGGCAATCACAACCTCTACTCTATCCCCCAGAATCCGTCTGGCCTGATGAGCCACCAGCCTGATATGCTCCGTATCCGTCAGGATAATATACTTGTTGGCAATATCGCTATGAGCCGCATTAACAATTTCCTCCACAGACGGGCCGGAGGGATCACTGCCATCCAGAATAACCGTAGCTCCCGCCTCCTGCAGCCTTTGACCTGCCTCCTCATTGGGGGCCACCGTCATCAGAGCCAGAGGCAGCAGGAAGCTTTGCTGTACCATAGCCATAGCATGAGGCTCCGCCATAATATTAATATGGATTTCCCCAATATGGCCCCAGCCTACAGCCCGCTCCAGCACCTTGCCGGGATGCTCCGAATGAAGATGAATAAACAGATTGCGGAACCGTCTTTCCACCACCACGAAGTTGCCAATCTCCTGCAGCTCCTTTTCTATCAGGGTAACAGAAAGCTTAGGATTGGCCACCATAAAGGTAATGCAATAAGGCCGTACCATATCATCATAAGGGCTGATCAGCTTCTCCTGCCGATTTACCCCGAAGCTGTTGGAGAAAGGCAGAGTTGGGGACACAAATTCCCCAATAATACCTTTCAGACAGCCATTGAGAAAGACCTGCATTATCATTTCTCCCGCATCTATTTTCTCCGAAAAGGATTCCTCCCCGGCCTTAATAGCCGCCTTGATGATTTCCGTAATATGCAAGCCGGATTTTACCGCATGATAGGCACCCTTAGCCATAATCTTGGAAGCCACAATAATAGGCCGATTCTTCTGCTCCGGCACAGCCTTTTGAGCATAGAGAATACCATATTGAAAGGCCTTGCCAAATTCCTGAGAGGTAGCATTGTATTTCCCCACCAAGCCCTTGGCCAAGCCCCGCAGAATCTGGGACAGAATAACGCCACCATTACCCCTGGCTCCCAGCACAGCCGCATCTGCTACCCGCCGTGCCAGGCCGCCAATACTTTCATTGACGGAATCCGCCAGAGGCAGTACCGCAGCTCCCATAGTCCGCAGTACATCCGTCCCCGGCTTACCGCAGTAGAAAAACCTGCCGTTTTTCTTCAGCTTGTTGATTTTCTCATATTCCAAGATAAACTCACTATAGGCACCAATAATCATACGCTTGTAATCGGCGCCTGTGATTACTTCATTAT